>Ga0247610_10000415_pt1 | contig 61737 bp, 89 predicted proteins | sample 174DNAGHGhighgp2_FD_193483 | JGI IMG/M metagenome (GOLD analysis project Ga0247610, IMG submission 193483) | Sheep rumen microbial communities from Palmerston North, Manawatu-Wanganui, New Zealand - 1742 DNA GHGhigh gp2 | ecosystem: Host-associated > Mammals > Digestive system > Stomach > Rumen...
CTATATATATGTAGAAGCTTCTCCAGAAAATAAGAACCAATCTTCAGAAGCATCTGCCATTATTTCTATAGAACCATCCTTTTTAATTACACCTAATTTAACTTCTAATTTACCTGAATCTACATAGCCTTTAATTGTATTATAGACACTTACATCTGGTATAGAAATAGCATATTTATCTCCTGGATGAAATTCTCTTACTGTTCCATCTGTAAATTTAAATAACAATAATTTTACAGTTTCATTTACTATAAAACTACCATCTTTATTAAGTTCTCCATTCTCAAGACCATAAAACTATCCTGTGTCTAAAGATATACTATCTATTTTAGCTTCTTCAGTATTAACAGACCAGTCTTCACCTTCCCATAGTTGTTTTGGAGAAGGATACGATCCTATTTGTCCTTTTTTAGTTTCTGGATTATAAGCGGCTACATAAACTATACCTCCATGTTCTTTCATTCCTACGGGAACATAGCCAGCTGGAAGAAAAGCAGTACCTACTTTAGTATTACCCATATCATTTTGTAATACCATTTCATTACCATTGTAGGTTATTAATGTAGCATTCAAAGCATCAGTTAATACGTTATTAGGAGTTGTTAATGGATGCAAATCTTTAACTAATCCTTTATCAAAAGTATTTACTGTTTCCTTTTTCATTGTAATACTTCATAATTATAGTTATTAACTAAAATATCTCTTAATTTTAAAGGTTCCCTAATTTCTATAAGCTAAGCTTTATCACTCTTAAAATTCCTCTATAAAGAATGTAAACCAATATCACTTACATAGGGAACTCTAAATATATATCGACAGCTGTGCTATGCAATAGAACATTCATCCTTTATCTTATATAGCATAACCTGACCATAATCAAACCATTTTCTTGGGCGCCCTCTACCTTTCTTTTGCTATTCATAATTTTCCCATTGTTTGTTATTTAAAGCAAAGTAATAGTATCCATCCCATTTAATTTTTCTTCTCTTGTATAATACTTTAAGCTTTATACAAAGTTTCTTTATATAATAGTGATAGTGTGCTATTGAATTATTACGTAAGTATCCTATATAGCATAGAAAATCCTTATCTTTTACAAACGTATCTCCACCATAACTATTATGTAAATATAGGGATTTAAATCCAAAATTTAAAATCCTTTTTATGTCTTTCTCAGGAAGTCTAGGCCATAGTTTTCTTACATTCTCATAATAATCATTTATAGTTTTTATTTCCATTAACAATATTTCTTTCCTTCATTTGTAAGCTATATTAACCTATCTCTTAAATTTTTATCTACATATATAGGTTTTCTTCTACTTATACTATTCTTTTTTCCATATATCTCTAATACCAACTGATTACCTGTAAAATTAGATGCTAGAAAATCTACTTCTTTCCATTTACCATTCTTTCTAGCCTTTTTAAAGTTTTCACCACTAGTATTATTTACATGTATTTCTGCACGTCTACTTCCTGTAGGTAACTCAAATGTAATATTATTTTCAATAATATCCTTAAGTATTAGTTTAAGCGCGTCCTTAAAAACGCGCTTAACTAATTTATCTTTATGGTAGTCCCCATTAACAATATTACAGTCATCACAGGTTACTAGTAGTTTGTCATACGGAAAGTTTTCAAATATTTCGTCCGTATTAAATGCGTAGCCTGTGGCATAGTTCATACACTCTTTATCTTAACTTTTACTCCTGTATTATCTCCATTTATATCATATAGTACATATAAATTACCACTATTTACAAGAGCATTACTATTTACAAGGAAATATTGTCCTACCCAGGTATCTGGGATTTGAATTCCGGGCTCAGCTACATTAGTTAATACTTTAACCTTAGTCTTTCCATCTACAGTTTCATTTGTAGTTTCTACCGTACCTGTAGCATACTTAGTTTCACCTGTAGAATCATATGATTCAAATGCATAGGTAACAGGAGTAAATACTGGAACATTTGGTTCTTGAGTTTCTGATTCTTCTAGAGCTACAGAGCCTAGTATTGCTTCCATTCCATAGGAAGCTGCCATGATTCCTGCACTACCTGCAGGCATTGCTTTCTGATACATTATTTTAAAGGTTTATATGATTTATTAAATACTTTTCTATTCCAATTAACTTTTGCATCAAGTATTTCATTCCATTCATTCTAAGATATATGTTGAGGAATTCTTGCTTGTGAACAAAGAGTTAACCATCTTCTCTACAGCATATTGGCAGCCTCAGCTATACTTTTATTATTTGTTCTTAATGCTTCTTTAAATTTCATAGTATAAGCACAAAATGCAGCTATAGCTGTAGCTTCTTCAACTGTTATTTCTGGAAGACCATCATCATCCATTATTGTACCTCTATAAAGTATGAATATTTTTCCTTTATATTTACCATCTAAATATAGAGTATTTCCTATTCTTTCATACTTTACATATCTTCCACTTATATATAATGGATTCTCAAATGCTTTTCTTGATTCTATATAATCTTCAGCCCAAGCAGTGTAAGGGTCTCCATTAGGATATAGGTTAGATACAAAATTCCAATCTTCAAAACCGTATGTAATTGCTTCTATCTCATCACAATTACATGGTAATTCGATTGTATTAGAAGAACAATTTATATCTGTACAATATCTATATAATCTCTATCTTTTATTCCCAATCATTCTCCAAGCTACTAAACCTATTTCTTCAAAATCATCGGGAAGTAACTCTAGGTCATAGAGTTCATTTGCTAAAAACATTGCATATCCGAATTTTTCCATTATGGTTTATAAGCTTGATCATTAGGTTGTACAGGCATTGCTAACTATCTATAATAACGTAGCTTCTTCTCAGTAAGTCTTCTTTTTATTTCATTATTTATTGATGAGAAGTTATCATCATCTAAGTCAGAACAGCAAGCATATTCTTCTAATTGTCTTGGGTCCTTAAATATAGCAACTACAGATATTTGCTTAATCATCGGTGCATTAAATATATAAGCATCATACATTCCATTTTCATTTGGAGTAGTATCAATATAAACAAATGGTTTATCCTTTCCTCTTTTTCTATACTTCTTATAAAAATTCCATTGATATGAGGAAGTATAGAATTTAAATGGAAGTTGTCTATCTATAGATCCAACATAGTCTATATAATTGTTATATATTTGAGGCACTTCAAAATGAGCTGTTGGTGTAGTTCCCATACTTTCTCGGCATCTACATCTTTCTAGGTCTTTACAATCTACAGGAATACAATTAAGTGCTATTAATAAATCCTTTCTTGGAAGAATCCCTTTATTAGTCTATTCCATTAAGATTTGAAGTCTTTCATCTACCACATCATCTTCTAATTGTTCCATTGATATAGAAGGATTGTGATGATAACCCTAAAGACCTGATACAACATCATTGTATATAGCGTCTGCTAATTTCTTTATAAGCATAAACAAAAAATGGGCAAGGGCTTAAGCCCCCGCCCTATTCTTTAATTGTATAAATATCAATCTGTAACTGCTTCAACTGTACCAATCTTAGCAAGTTGAGTTTCAAAATCTGTTGCAAGATCTTGCTTTACAAAGAATACATGAGTAGTCTTTGATTTAACAACTTCTCCTACAGCATCTCCACCCATAATACCTCTTTTAACACACTGTACAATAGTGTATTGATTATACTTAGCTCCTACTACAGGAGTCTCATCCTGTATAATCTTATTCCAACGTGTATTAGAAGCAGTTGGTAGTCTATAATCCTTAATCATATTTCTATAAGTACCAAAACCTTGCTTAGCTTGCTGAACAAGAGCAACTACATCTCCTGTATGATAAACACTTTCTGCATCAAGAGTATCAACTGGAATAAATGCTCCAACGTGTCCACCATCTTGCCAAGGACCTTCATTAGCATCAAACTTTTCTAGGTCTACCTTAGTTAGAGTTTGGTACTCATCTGTACCTTTAATTGTGATAACACCAGCAGATTCAGTAATATCAAGTAACTGATATTCATAAACCATTTGCTGATATTTCTTTGCTATCTTTATAACTTTCTTAGCTACATCAGCAGCAGTTTCTCCAGCTCTCCATAAGAACTCAATGTAGAATGGTTTGCCTTTAAATACAAAGTCATTTGCATAATAAGAATTCTGTGAACCAGATAATCTAATATAAATAGCAATTCTGAAAGTTGTATCTTCAGTAGGAGCAGTAACTTCAGTTAAGTCTACAGTAGCCTGTGCCATTACTGGATCAGAAGCTGCTCTCTTATAAATAGCTTCGATATTAGCAGCTAAAAACTTGAAATCTCTCTTGATGTGAATTCCTACTACAGTATTACCTTCTTTTACTTCGGTAATAAGAGGTTTGTCAGGAAAATTATAGTCATTCAGACTATTAACGATAGTTGTTGTAGTAAATTGAAACATAATTATTATTGTTTATTAACCCTCTATTGAGGTTGATTCTATTGCTGAGCTGGATTAGCAACAGTCTAAGTAACTGGAATATGTGTATTTAAACGGCGATCTCCACTGTTTTCCATAACTAAATGAACCAGCTCGTTTATAATCTCTTGACATACATAATCTGGGAACTCCATCATTTGAGAGGTATCTTCAGTTAAGTCTAACTATTCTTGTGTTAACCTTATATGTTGAGGAGCCTTAATATAATCTACATATACTCTTTCTAACTGGAAAAGAGAGTTATCCTTTCCATATCTAATTTCTATACGTACATTTCCAGGATTGCCATAACGTACCTGTCCAATTCTTTCTACTGCGTTTATAGTTGTAGATGAGCCATCTCCCTTAGTATCTCTAAGGTCTATAACTTTACTTACTCCACCTTCTACAGACTTTGGATCAGCATATTTATTACCTTCTTTATCTGTAATATTAGATGCAGTTAAAGAGTTAATATCAGTACCATATGGATCTGTAGGAATAGCTATATTGCTACCTGGAATAGAGTTTCCGCTAGTTCCATCATATGTGTGGCTCTTATAATCCTTATACGCAGTGGTTTCTCCTGACGTATCTTTTACTAAATCTCTACTAATATTATGTAGATAATAGTAAGGTCTTTTATAAGTAGGACGAGTATAAACATTGTTTATTACAGTAGACCAACTATCAGCAGTTAATCTTACTGCAGGAAATTGTACATAAGTATTTGCATCATAACATTTAAATGGTTTTGTAACTTTATACTCACATATACAGTTAAGAAGATGCAAATAATCAGATGGCAGGTCAAATTCATAAATTGAACTATATAATGCTCCCTTTGTAGTAACATCTGCAGTCCCAGAATTGTTTCCTGAAGCCACCTCCAGAGCTATAGTAGATTTTAAGACTCTAACATCGTCAGTAGTTTGTTGGTTAACATCATATATATTATAACGTCTATTTACATACTAAGAAATAGCCTTATTAAAAAGATAGTTAAAGTCTTCTAGTAATAGATTAGGAGCCTCAGCTTTATTTAGCTCTATAAGAACTCCTTCGTAACATTGTCTGGATGTCATTATTTATAAACTTTATTAGTTTATTTTGCCTTATCTTTTCCCTGAGGTTCATCTACTGTATCAGGGTATAAATCTGGATAAGTATCTCTCTTTATAAGTTCTACAATTTTTTTATTTTTTGGATTCTTCATCCATGTAATAGCTGCATCATCTGTTCCTCCTAAAATCTTATCACTGTACCAATACATTTTATCACGAACAAAGATGATTCCAGCTTCACGAGCATCCACAAGAAGAATTCGTAGAGTAAGATCTCCTCCTGTGTAAAGCTTAATAATCTTATCTGGATCTTTTTCGGCTACTTGTAATAGATAATCTTCAACATCAGCATCAGATTGACCTGACATACGCTTACCTAAAATCTTAGCCATAGTAAGTCTTCCATCTACTCCATTATCATCATTGATAATAAAGTCAGAAGCTTGTAATACTTTCTTCTTCTTAGAAACTCTTAATCTAGTTTCTTCTCCTGGACGATCTACGTAAAGTTCTGCAATTCCATAACGAGGTCTTTTGGCTTTCCAATCCATTGTACCATCTATAAGATAGTCTCCTTTAGCATCTTTAGCCCATCTTTCAGGTGCAATTAGAGGACAATTTTTAATAGCCTCCCATTGAGCCTTTTGTATTTCATCTTCAAGATTAAATACTGTTCCATCCTCCACTACTATTTGCTCTCCCTCCTTTACAAAATAACGTCCACTATTTCTTTCAGCGTCAGTAAGAATTAAATCTCCTAAAGAATTTGTAGCTTTAACACAATCTGGATATCTATTAGTTTTAGGATCTTTACATGGTTGTATATAATATTTCATTCCTACCTTACCATAAACACTACGTAATACTATGTAGTTTTCTTGTGTCATACTCATATTAACATTTTTATATTAAAATATGGAAGAGGAGGATGATAGCTCCTCTTCCCTTATCTGTCGAACTTATTATTAAACTTCTCTAAGTATAAAGCTTCTGTAAGGATTAAATACTCCTACACCTGAGTAACCCCAGTTTATAAGTTTTGAAGCAGCAACAGGAGAAGCAACTTCACCTGAGCTTAATCCGTTACGTCCACCTACACCAATGTACTTATTAGAAATGAAGTCACCACCCTTAAGTGTAAACATTTGAATTGGTGGCTCAGCTTCAGTAGCATCAGCAGTTAGGTCTAAGCATAAGCAATAACCCTTATCTTGACCATATTCTCTAGAGAATGTTCTATCTACCTTGAAAGTAATTTGGTTGCCACCATATTCATAAGAATCAAATGTTGCACCAACTTTCACATATCCATTAGCTTGTTTGCTATAAATATATGTACCTTCTGTCTTATACTTAGCTAGGAAGTCTCCAAGAACAGTCTGGATAAGTGACCACATTCTTTCATTACAGATGAACATGTACTTATTACCAGTTGGGTTCTTAGCTTTTTCATTAAGAGTAGCAATAACCACATTGAAAACTTCAATAGTAAGTTTAACAAATGCATACTTGCTAGCGAATCTTTCTACCTGTGGAATAATACCATCACCAATATAGATAGGTCTACCTGTATCTGGATCAGAAATAGTAGGCTTCAATATGTTATCACATGGGCTCTTTATCCCATGTTTCTATTACTTTACCATTGTAATAGTTCAGACTATATCTTCACCCTTATTGGGTGTTTCGCACTCTTGGAGTTTTAAATCTATTTTATATTGCATAGAAGGTATTATATAAGGCTTAATTAAGTTAATAAACTTAATAGCAGCTTCCTTATTAGCTCTCAAGCAATATACATCTCTAGTTTTAGAATAAAACTTATAAAAATTAATATTCCATTTTGTTCTGAAGTATTCTACCATTATGTCATGTTCATCAGATGTAAAACAGTCTGTAGAGATTCTGAGATCTATGCAGATTGAGTGTCCATCTATTGGAGATTCTTTATAGTAACAACTACCATCATCCATATACCAAATAGCTAACCCTTCTGGACTTAACATATTCAATATCTCTTTTGTTATTACTTTTCTCTCATGTGGATATAAAAGTTTTCTTAGAGCAATGAAATAATCACAAGTCTTAACAAATCTACATGTTTCATATTCATTTCCTTTAACTTTTATTTTACGAATACTTAGTTTTGGAATACGAGATTCAGAACCTAATATCTTATGTACTAAATCTCTTTTATAAGTACAGTATTCTAACTGTTTTATAGAGTGTCCAATTTCTAATTGAACTGACTTTGTTTTAGAATGAGGCTTATGTAAATGCCCGTCCCCTAAACATATAGCCACTAAAAGACCTTTCTCTTCTTGGCTTAAAATTTTTTGTTGTTCTTTTTTCATAACACAAACTTTAGAATTTAAACTCTAGTCGTTGAACCTTCCTCAATTTAGAGGCTTGGCTGCTGATTTTCCTAAATTATTGGAGGAGTCCCAGCAATTCACGAAATTTTCATTAATTAATTACTTAATTAAGCGGCAAGCAATTCACCGTTAACATCAACGTTAGTCTTGTTAAAGAGTAAACCATTGTTTCTTACATATAGGAAGTTATCAAGTAAGTTCTTTTCGATCTTATCCATTCTATAGATAGTCTCGGTAAGATTACCTTGTCCTTTTCCTTCACCGATAGAAATAAACTTATCTTCAAATGCACCATACTGAGCAGAATAACTGTCATCAACACGGTGAGTTGTGATGTAGTTACGATGTTTCTCAATATTAGATTGATATTTTACGTAACCTTCTTCGTGCATTTCAGGCATAGCATTGCTCTAGAATCTTGTAGTCATACCAATTTGACAACCACTAAGGTCAAGAACAGACTTATAGTCATTATCAATAAGACGAACAGTTACTTCCCAGTAATTATCAGCCTTTCTTACAGGTCTTGCTACAACAAAACATTGCTGTCCAGTTTCATCAATCTTAAAGATGTCATATTTTTCATAGTATCTCTCTTTGAAAGCCATAACGATTTCTTGGCCATCCGCTCCATCTGTTTCTGGAACTGCTGCAAACTCTACTCTCTTAATATAATTTGTTTCAACGTCCCATTCAAAGTACATAGCATCAATTGATTGATACTTATTGCCTCCTTTTCTATCTTGATAGAAAATATTTCTAAGAGATTCTGTTAAATAAGAAGCAGTTAGTTCAGGATAAAGTCTAGACACAACGCCTAGTTTATAAGGTTGAGTACCAAGGAACTTATAGAAATCTTCATAAGTTCTTGTTTCACTCATTGTAGATCTGTTTGTTACAAAATTAGCTACTATCATAATTAAAATCTTATTAAAAAATTAAAAGTCTAAATCCTCTATAGAAGATATATTCTTCTATTCTTCTGGCTTATTAGAAGGTGGAGGAGTTACAACTACGTGCCCAGGCTAAACACCCTTTTTTCCGTCTTCTAAGCCTTTATTATAAGCTTCCTGTTTAGCCTTTTTCATAGCATTGTCATACATCGTTGTAATATCATCTATCATCTACTCCCCATTAAGTGCATACCATGCCATTAATACCAATGACTCTGGATCATTGAGGACTTTACCTAAGTTACTAACTCCAGCTTCATCCCTACCTAGGATAAATTCTGCAAGTTGCTCTTTATCACTCTATTCTAACTCTACATCAAGACCACCAATAGAATTTAGATTATCTATCTGGTCTGTAATTATATTAGCAAAATTCTAATATTGTTGTTCTTGAGCTTGTTGTTGTAGAAGTTCCTGTTGTTGTTTGTTCTAATCTTCTAAATCTTTATATTCTTTACGAATACCTTCCATCTGCTTCTTGAATAAATCTTCATCCTATTTAGCAGATTCTAATGATTTAGCTAACTATTCTTCGGTTATACCTTCTACACGAGCTTGTAAATCTAATACATATAAATCATCATCAGAAAGTTCATCAACAGTATAAGAAGGCTGTTGTTCACTAACTAAAGAATTTCTATACTATTCTAAATATTGCTGTGGACTAAGATTATTAGTTCTTAGCATATTTAGAAATTCTATTTCATCATCTGATAAATCATTATCTTGGGGCTCTTCCACTGGAGAAGTAGGTTGTCTTAATATAGCAAGCTGCTCTTCCCTAGAAAGGTCTTTCCATGCTCTATCTTCCAATTCATTATTATCTCCCTCGAACTTTATTTTCGTAGGGTCACTAATACCTTTGTCTTTTAATAATGTATTTATTATATAGTCTTCATCTTCCTTACTTACAGGAGGTTCTTCGCCTCCAGAAGGAGGATTATCATCTTTATCTTCAGGAGGTTCATTTCCTGGTTCTTCTTTTGGAGGTTCTGCACCACCATTTGGAGGAGTCTACTGCGGCTCTTCCTCGTAAAAGTCTAAATCATCAATTCCTATTGCCATAAATCATATTTGTTTATAATACAGAACAAATATAGATAAATAATACTACACCCAAAATAATCAATATACCATATTGAGTAAAATATTTTATATTATAATGGGTGCAGTATTTTATCTATTAATCTTGATATTTAAGATCATTAAGCCTATTAAGCCATCCTTTAAGAAATTTACTATTACCAGGTCTAGAGTTAGCTATTGAAGTAAAATGCTATTTTCTTCTCTACCATAGTTTTTCAAATAATTCTTTCTAATTAGGATAATTATTTATTGCTGCTAATGTTTTAGGTCCAACTTTTCCATCATCTTCTACACCAAGTACTCTTTGTGGAAATTTTATTCCATAAATTCCACTAGTCCATACCCAATCAACTAGTAAGTTAGCTATGGACTGATTTTTAATTTCATCAGCTCTCCATCTATCCCAAAACATAGTTTTAAATATCTCATCCCATTCAGCTCTAGTGATACTTTTTAGTTGTTTAAGTGTTGGATTAGGCCAACCTTTTTTTGAACAATAAGCTGTATATGTAGCTATTGTAACACCTTTCATAGTAGGTCCTCCTTTATCATCAGGGTCATTACCCCAGCCACCTTCCCATTTAAGGATATGCTAAATTAATTTATTGTACTAAGCCATTTAGTTTTTGAATTAAAGGAATTATTTCAATGTTAACTTTCCCCTACTTATCAAGTTCATCAATAGCTTCCTTTATAATCTTAATCTAGTCAGAGGAAAGTTCTATATCTTTATTTGGGTCTTTATCATTATCCCATTTAACATAGTTACCATTCTCTACATAAGAAATCTGTCCTTTCTCCTAATCATTAAGTTTTAGCTGTTTAGCTAATTCATAAACATCTACCATCTAAGAAATATGCCCTTCTTGAGGTAATATTCCTAACAATAACAGTCTTTCTTTTACATTAAATTTCATTGTGCCAAATCAATTTGATTTATAAATAATTTATTACCACACATCTAAGCAAATGAACATGCGGCAGCTAATCTACCTATTTCAACATCTGACTACCAGTGAGCTCCTACTATAACTCTACCTTGTCCAAACTTGTAAGCTCTTGCAAATAGATTATTTATGTTAGAAGCACTAAAGTTAGATTTAAGAGTAGAATAAGCTAATGCTGTTCCCCAGCTATAGCCAGAGTGTCCAGATGGATATGATGTAGAACTTGTATTTCCAGTATCACTATCACCATTAGCATAAGTCATTGGTGCATCATCACTACCATGAGCACTAAATGGTCTCTATCTAAACCAACTACTAGAACTACTCTTTGTGTTATTGACAGTATCTCTACCTGGTTTCCATGCCATATCTACCAAACAATACTTAGCGTAGGAAGTATAACTATAGGATAGTCCAGAAAGTCCTGGATGTGAACCACTACTACTTGGATCTTCCCAGCATGAAGAGCTCTAAGAATCTAGTGAACTAGTATGATCAACACTAGAAGGAATACTTATAGATACAGCATTGCCTGTAGCAGTACTATAAATATCTATAAAATATCCTATTCTATTACCATGTTCGTCGTGATTATCAACATTACTAGTATCTTTATTGGCTACACCTCCATCACTAGAATCATAATCACCATTATTTTTTCTAGAAGTTTTACCATTTCTATACATTACTTCATCTCTTTCTCCTAAGTTAGTAATACTATCTATAGTTGCAGTTGTATAGCTATTAGATAATGGGGTATCAAAAATTTCGTGTCCATCTGGAGCTATTACTGAAAGTAGGAACTCATCACTATCACAAAAACTAAACCAGTTAACAAATCCTGATAAACTTACACTATTCTTTATACTCTTAAATGAACTTCTAAAAGAAGAATTAGCAATCATTTGTGCAAATACTACAGATGCAAGTAATTCTCCTTTATATTTAGATTCATAGTCAGATACACTATCTGTAAGTCTAGCTCCATAAGTTTTATGTGCAGCAGCTAAAGCTCCACTATTTCTATTATTTCTATCACTGTAATCAATACTTCCAGATCCAGTAAATGGGAAAAGTGCAGTAAGTAACATTCCCATAAAGAACCCTTGAAAAGCAGTATCATCATAACCACTTCCTAAGAATTTAATAGGTCCACTAGTAATAGTACTTATGCTATAAGAAGACTTCATACTATTAGCAGTAGATAACGAATCTGCTAAGAAGTCGTATAAGTCAGTTCCAGACTATATCTAAGAATTGAATACAGTATTAAATGTTGGAAGTAATACTTCTAAGTCAGGATCAGTAGAACCACTAGATTGTCCTCCTCCAGACTCACCTCCAGATTCACTTCCTCCACTATCAGAACCTCCACCACTATCAGAACTACCTCCTCCAGACTATCTGAATCTAAAATAGTCATAATTACCATTGCTATCTTTACAATTCATGTAATAGTAAACATAACTTTGATTTACAGGATTAGCTGCTACTGTAGCATAGATATTTCCTCCAGTTCCTCTAATATTAGATAGGGTCTAAACACTATTTTCATATCCATCAGTTTCATCTGGATTAAGCTCACAATATTTGAATGCAAGATCACAATCAGTAGGTGTATAGGTTGCAACTAATACATCATCTTTAGATATATCACTACTATATTTACTAGATTCATTTGGATACTTACTACGTATAGTACAAACACAAGAAGCCTCCTCCTACTACATATTACCCTATATAGAGTCTATAATACCTACTATCTAATTATCATATCCCTCACAAGCGCTTTTCTTGCTATCTAATTCAGAAATAGTAAAGCTATTAAGAGTATTACTAACCTCTGAGGCAATGTCAGATATAGTAGATAAGTAAGTATCTATAGTAGTTAATTCGTTTGCATATGTAGTCTATTCTTCAATAGTCATTGAAGCTCTAAGATCATTTCTATTCTGTGTTAATTTGGTATATCTAGTTCCTGAAGCTCCATAAGCATCAATTATTTGTTTACGTAAGGTCTATTTGTCTGAATATTCCTATATATCCTAAGAGGTATATGCTGCGCCTTCTACTATAGCACTCTCTCTATCACTAAATCCTGGAGAGTACATGCAACACAAAGTAAAGCCTCCATAGTTAATTTTGTCATCAGCAGCTGTTGATACAATTATTACATTATTCCAAGTATCACTAGAGAACATATCTTCAGATCTTCCAATCTATACTAGGCCTCCAGACGTTTCACTTTGAGCAAAAGTTTTATTAGTTAATCTCTATCCAATTATAGCTCCAAAGTGACATCTAGTTGGAAGTGGACCATTTCTTCCTATACCATAACTATTAAAATTATAATTACTACTTATGAATCCAAACTAATCTACACTTGCATGATTGTGCATTATTTTAGACTTATCATCAAAATCATTTGACCATAGTAACTCAGAATGATGCTAATCTATCTTATCAGGATTAAATATATAAGCATTAGCTCCATCCCTCCATGGAGTCTATGTGGTAGCAAAGTTATGACCTGTAGCATAGAAGAATAGGTCTCCTCTTAAATAAGAACGTACAAACCAATCTGCTTGCTCTGAATTGCTAGATTCTTGTAATTGTGGAAAGTTAATTAGAAATAATCCATCATCAAAGGTCATCTTTATGATAGAGAAAACTCCTTTTCCAGATAATCTAGCAAATAATCCCCACGTATTACCATTGTCATACATAATAGGTATTATGGTAAGCTGAAATACCATTCCTGGGGTTTGCATAAGAAGACCTCCTTCTCCTTGATAGTAGAATCCTCTACTTGTATATATGGTACTAAATTCTATCTAACCTTCACTATTAACAGAATTAAGCTACATATAAGGAAAAGAAGCTTCACTATTATCCCATTGGTAGCCACTATTAGAAAGTATAAGATCACTAGGATGTTCAGGATTCTTTTTTAAATATAAGCTATTATTACTAAGTGTAAATCCTCCTATATTACCTTCTGTACTATATATTACTCCATTTACTACTACTCTACCTGTTGTATTCCAATATAAAGTAGTTCCTCCTAAATTACCTTTGCCATTTATTTCAAGTCCCCATAATTTAAGAGATTCCGAGTATTCACTTAATAAATAACCTTCTTGTTTGGGGGTTAGTACTCCTCCAGTAATATACTCACCAGTTTCTAATAGATTAAAAGATAAAAATTCTACAACATAAGAATTTCCGTTTTTTGGAGGAAGTCCATCAGGATTAACTAAAATCCATTTATAATTAGAACCATCATAGAATCTTCTTATATACTTAACATCAGATCCTTTTACATAGTTACCAGAACCAGAAGGAGATTCATATTTACTTCTAAATACTCTTACTCCACATGAAGTTATATTTGGATCATTACTTGAGTATGTAGTATCATTGTATTTAAATGATGTAGCACCAAGAGGAGCGTCTATATTACTATGAGCTTCATCCACTCCAAGAAATTTACCTACAATCTTTCCATTTTCAAAAAGAGCAGTTGGACGAGACCATCCATATAACTCATCATAAGTAGTAAACATCATAATACTTCCACCCCATATACCTAGTACATTTTCTTTAATTTTTATACCAGCACTTAATAATGTATTCTTTGTATAAACATTATTTTTAAGACGAAATATGGCAGTATCAAGACGTTTTTCTACAAGAGCGGCGTCACGTCTTATAAGTTCAGCTTCACTTATAGCAGCATCTCTAGCGGCACTAGCAAATGTAATAGCTTCTTCACTTATTTCTGCAAGAGAACGTCCATTACTAAGATAGAATTCTCCAACTAGGAATACGTTAGAACCATAAAGTCCATATCCATATGGCTATTTATCAGTTGGAAAATGTTCATCCTATATACCATCAAGTTTACCTATACGTACTTTAGTAGTTCTAGTAGAATTAGAGCGTAATCCAAAGTTTACTTCTTCTTCTATAAATGGATTTCCTTCCTCATCAGTCAGAAATTCTCCATCTTCTGTTGTAATGTTTCCATAGGTTTCAGCTAAATCTAACTAAGTATTATCATTTGGAGAACCAGATAGATACTATACATTAACTGCACTATTTGGAACACTTATTTTCTACAGATCAAAAAATAATCCAGTATAAGTCACTCCATTGTACTATACATCTCCTATTGCATAATTTGCAGAAGTAGAGTTATTCTATATATAGTAATTTCCAGTGTAAGGAATATCACTATTTTTACATTCAGGAATAGAAATATGCCCCTTCTTATGCAGTTTTACAAATTTATATACTGGCTAATAATATATAACAGAGTAATCAGGCCTATTTAAATCAGAAAGAACATCAATAAATGGAGCACCATCATCAGTAGAAGTTATATAAACAGCATTTTGTCTCTGAGAATCCCATAGATTTCCCATCTAAACAAGAGAATCCTCAACTTCTACCATTCCTAGGACAATACTTTCTATAGATTTTCCCTAAGAGTCTATAGATCTTCTACTTGTTGTCGTAGTAAGAGTATCATTCTACACATCCTCCCATTTAGTCATAGTAGGTTTAAGACTATCGTCATAGGTTATTCTGGTAGCATAGTCCATTATAGATGGAGCTAGCTATATTATATATGTGGATGTATCAATATAATTACATACTACAGCATCATAATACTTAATACCTCCATAAGTCCATTTCTAGCATCTAAGTATATCTCCAGGTTTAAATACAGGCAGTTCATCCTTATTAAACTACACCATATAAAAATCTCCAGATGCAAAATACTTATAATAAGATTTTATATGTGCAATAACATCAGTAGCATTTAGAAATCTATTCTAATTTCCTGGCCATACAGTAGCTTTACTTCTAGCAGTATTTATATATGTAGACTCAGATACAGTATAGTCCTATATATAGTCCTTCTCGTATTGTTTTCTATAATATTCAGAAAGTTTAAAGCTCTAATAATAATCTCTTGGAATTACTGGAAAAGTAATATCAAAGTTAAAATCATCACTATATAGTTTGAAAGTTCTATAACCTTCTGAGGCAGTTTTTTCTTCTTCGTCATTTATTACCTATCCATCTTTATAATGTAAGGCAGTACTTAATACATAATGAGTTTGGTTATTCCCATTAGTTATAAACTTACCTATAGCATTATGATCTGTTATCTCAACTACATAGGCAGTTTTTCTAGATTCAGAAGTATATGTAGTTAGACTGGCAGTATTTCTATTTATACCACTAGCTGCTATAAGAGAATCTCCACTAAGAGTCTACATATTAGAAGAAATTTGTTCAGGCATCATAACAAAATAAGCCTAACTCTCTGTTATTCTTAACAGTTCTCTAAGATCTGAATCAACAGCTACTTCTCCTTTATGTAATATATCCTATGTGTATACAGGAAGTTTTTGACATTTAGATACTTTTCCTGCATTTGTTACCCATAAAGATCCATTCGTTGCAGATATTTTATTTACTACAAGTTCATATACTTGCATTAACTTTCTTACTACTAAGTTATCTACTGTCAGAGTGTTGGTATCTGCATCCATTCTCCAACCAAAACCACCAAAGCCGCTTGCAAAATCAGGAGTACCAATACTGCCATTAATAATAAGATCTTGCCCCATTCCGACATTGGCTTCAAATCTTGTAGGAGCTCTGAAAGTCCAACTACCAGTTATATTTTCATCCTTTGCTTTTTGTGCAAAAGAAGCTGCTGGAAGTCCTTGTAGATAATTAGCATTTAAGTTCTTTACTAAACTAGTAGAATTAACATGTAATGGAGCACCATTAGGTACATTAATAGTAAGACGGCCTGTCATTGTATCACCAGATCTTTTTACATATCCAGTACCTTCAGGAGCTACATTAATTAATTCTATTAGTTCTCCATCTAACCATAAATATAGTATATTGCTTAGTTTATCATATATAAATTGTCCGTCTTTTAAGGACTCTCTATCTATGTTTTCAATTCCTTCTACAATAATAGCTCTTGTTCCAGAACCTTCTATATCTCCTAAGACAACATACTTAATTACTTCTTCCAAAGTTTTGGCGCTATTTCGGGACTTGATGTATATCTTTCCCAAAGATTCTAACACCAAGTCTGCCGAAATATCACCTACAATATTGGCTCTTTTACCAAATATAGTATCTGTTCTTAATAATTCGCTCATCAATCTGTTCTCCAAGTTTGTGGAACCCAACTATCTGGATGTGTACCCATAAATACTTCTGCATTAGTAATATTAGCTTTATTAACTCCTTCTACATAATTACTATACATAGTAATACGTGGATAAGATCCTAAATCGAATAGAGGAATAGTACCTGTAAGTCTTCTATTATTATAGAACATTCCAGAAATGTTTGTAATACGTGAGTTGGCAGGTAGCATAACTCCATTTCTTTCAATATTCGGGAATAATGAAGTATTAACTATTCTAAGACCTTTATCATTAGATTCAGGATCATCTACAGCAAACAAGTTACTTACATTTTGTAACTCAGTACATGTAATAAATAAATTACTAATTGGAATCTATGGATTATTACCATTTGTCATTCCATAATAATCATATTCTGATAATGTAATATTTCTAAATAATCCAGAAACGTCTGTAAGTGCTGTATTATAAGTTAATAAATTCTCATTAATATCAACTCCAGTTTCTACGTAAAGTCCATAGAATAAGTTACTAATATCAGTAAGTCTTACATTATTAACAAGTAAATCTGGGGGGAATTTAATACCTCTACAATCAGAAGCATTTTCTCTAAGTACATTAAATTTATAACTATCAAAGTTAACAAAAGCACAATAACTAAGATCTTTAAATACACTATTAAATTTGGTATTATTTATATTATTAGAGAATAGTTTACAAGGAAGTCTTCCAATAAGTCCTTGCATTGCTCCATCTACTAAAGTTCTACCATAATCAGTACTTACAAGATCTTTAGTCTTATATGATAGTCCAGCAAAAGCTTCATCCATACTACAAGCAGAACTACAATATTTAAAATAATCTGCAGGGAATATATAATTCTAATATCCTGTTTCTCTATCTCTAGAATCTGATAAAGCTTGTTTCTAAGCTCTATCATATTTAAATACTGTATCATCAAGTCTTTGATATGTAGTAGTATTAGCTAAGTCTGGATTTATATCTGCCCAATCACGTCCATCTATATACCATTCATCTGAACCATCAAAGTTTGTAAAGTCTAACTAGAATGGAACCATTTGTCCCTAATTAGATATTACTTTATCTTCGAAAGCTACCTGCATTTCTTTATAAGTCCCATCAGGATTCTATATAAAGTAATAACTTGTTGTATCTATAGATCTATCTACAGAATAACCTAGTTTATAAGTAGAATCAAAGACTCTACTAATATTATCTATAGTTTGATTCTAAGTGTAGAATAATTTATAAGGAATCATTCCAAATACTCCAGAGCCTTTAAACATTTCAGAAACATCTCTAATAGGACAATTAGCAAATCCTTCTCCTACAAGTTTAATATTTAAGAAATGTGCATCTTCAAATAAGTCAGATACATTTTCAAGAGCTGTACAATCATCGAATATTCCATTTGCAGGGAATTCAAATATATTAGATTGTGTAGTTTCTGGATCATTAGGATTCTCTAATACCTTATATTCATTAGTAATATTAGGATTAGCAAAGAATCCAGATATATTAGTAAGTTTCGTACATCCTTGGAATAAATTATTTGGAATAACTGAATCAATTATGTGAGCTTTAACAGATCTTCCATCTAGATTATAATTATTAACTTCAAGTTCAAATGATAATCCCTTAAGTACATTCTTAGCCTATATAAGTGTAGATCCTAATGCTCTTAACATATTTCCCATTTGACTAAGCCTACAAGTTACTCCACTTGATGCTGAGAATGGACCATCTATAGTTACAAAATCGACTATTACACTATCATTATCTATTTGCTTAGTAATACCACCAAATACATTTGCATGAATTTGTCCAACAAGTTCTATTCCAGAGTATATCTCCGAATTAAGAATCTGTATATTAATCTTCCATGGGAAATGGAACAGATAGTCATGTACTAAACCATTTACTTCACGAGTATTAATATCCATTTTAACAAGCTTACATCCACTAAACATATCTTTAGGGAACTTATTAAGACTTCTTAAATTGGTAAAGAATGTCTTAGATTGAAGATTACCTCCTAAGGTTCTTCCTGGAGATGCTTTTAGATATGAAACTAACTAGGTACATCCCTAAAACATTCTATCAGCATCTTGGATATTAAAGTATGTATCTATATAACCTTCCTTCCAAGGAGCGAATATATCTGCATCTATAAACTATAGACTTGAATTAGCAAAAGCTTCTGTAAGTGAGTTAATGTTCCTTATAAAATCAAATGTTCCCCATGTAGTAGAATCTGATTCAGAGTAATTATCATTTCTAGAATAGATTCCTCCTTTAAGTCCTGAGTTAGCTGCAAAAGCAGTCATAGATGTAACATTTGGACAATGTCTAAATACATCATATCTAATAATAGCATCAACTTTTCTACAACCTAAGAACATCTTATTCATGTTAGTTATATTGTCAGTAAGTAACATCATAATCATTGTAAAGTCATTACCAGATATTTCTGGACAATTACTAAACATTTCAGCTGTAGAAGTTAATGTATCAGATATTTTAATATTACATACTCTATTTCCAGGTACATAAGGTACAGGATAGCTAGTTAAAGGATATGAATTATAAGTAGTTTCATCATTAAGTACAAGAACACTACATGTATCAAATACTCTAGAACCAGTAATTAAGAAATTACCATATATTCTTTCTAGATGTACACATCCTGCAAATGCACCTGCACCAAGTTCAACATAATGTCCATCTATGTTAGGACATTTAACTGAAGTTATAGCTTGATTATCTTGACAAGATAATTTCTAAAGATTTGGATGTGTTGTAAGGTCTAGAGGATCTGCATAACCAAAGGTTGAGCCATAGTAATTAAGGTTACTTTCAAAACAAGCACCCATATTAAGAGATCTAAGACTTGTCCATGTATCTTTAGGAGCAAATATAATACTCTTTACATTGAGTCCTCTTATATTTAGGTCTTCTATACCAGACGCACCAATAAGGCTTATTTCACAGTTAGTTTTGTTATTCTGTCCTTCCAAAGTAACCTTTTTGAGATTAGGACAAGCAGATACTGTAAGTAATGTAAGTAAACTAGTCTTATCTGTACTTCCAGTATAAGGAGCTTCCAATTCTTCAAGATTCTCACAGTTACCTATATAAACTGTTTTAACACTTTGAGGAACTATTATCTTTTTAAGTTTAGGACAATCACTAATATTTATATTTTCTAGTTCAGTACATCCATCTATTTTGATTTCTTCTAGCATAGGCTAGTTACTATATGTAAGAGTCTTAATCTTTGTATTAGAAAGGTCAAGTATTCTTAATACACTACTTGATGACAATGGAACTTCATTAAATGTTGAATCAGATACATCAAGTTCTTCAAGATTAGGAAGTAACTAAGCTATAGCAAGTGGCTAGTATACTGGATTAGAATTAGAATCTAGTAGAGTAACTCCATGTAAGTCTAACTTTACAAGTGACTGTAGATTATTAGTATTTCTTAAGAAGTTATCGCTTCTAATATTCTTCTAATCTCTAAGAGATAATTCCTTAATAAGAGGGAATGTAAGAGAACCAAGAGTATCCCATGTAAATGAATTAAACTTACCTAATAAGGTTAAGTAATTATTAGCATATATAGTTACTACCTGTCTAGCACCTACATTATTAACTCTATAATCTCTTGCAGTTTCATCAATCCAGAAAGAATTAGCTTCACCAGAAGTAGCTATTGTAATTCTTATCTAACTTTCTGCCTGTAAAGTAAGTTGAACACTAGATGGGCTAAGATTAGCTATATAAGTAGCATTATTATCCATCCATCCTTGTGCAAGTGGAGTATTAGTTATACCCTCAAGTCCATTTACTTTACCGTTCATTCCATAAACTCCATCTAAGAATTTAATTCTCTTTACAAACCAGTCTTTTACGTTCGTACTACCATTACCATGCAAGTAAGATATTTCACTATAATTATATGTATTATCACCATATTGTCCTGTAGCAGGATTAAAGGTCTTTTCTACCTATAAATATTTTAGATAGTAGTCATAATTATATAGAGCAGATCCTACTTGTCCAATTTGTCCTCCATAATATTTGTCTATAAACTCGGCTGGATCAGGGAATAGATTAGTACGTAATTGTCTATATACAGATTGTAGAGTTTTAGCATTTGCACTATCGTAACCTACATTTATATTTTCTACAATCTCTTGTAGTCTTGTATTATACCCAGAATATTCCTAGTTAAATAGTCCAGATATAGAAGCACAATGGTTAGTTACACGAGCCTCAGCAATAGAAGATGTGTCAGTATAATATCTATGTAAATGTGCATTGTAAGGAACTGTTTCAGCACCTACGTTATTTACACGTAAAGCTGTATCCATATCATAGAAACACATATACCATATATTATCTCCTGAACTAGATTTATTCCAAGAACGTAATGTTAAGTTCTTAGCCATAGAGTCTACAAGACCAAATACTATTGCTATTATATAGTAACTTACCATATTATTCCAATTCATATGTAAGTCTAGGGTAGATTTTACATAGTTTACTGGATCAAAGCTATTATAGTATCTTCCTGACTCTTGCCATGTTCCTTCTATCTTAGCAAGTCTTGGAGTTTTCCAATCATTGTCTATATATACTTTTCTATCAGATTCTATATTATATCCAAATGAAGCTAAGAATGTAAGAAGCTTTCCAAGATTAGTCATTCCTTGTCCATCGCTGTCATAAGGAAATTCAAATACTCCTTCTTGTAGAATATTCGGATCATCTTGGTCAAACATTGCTATTGTACTATTCTCTTGTACTTCCATAGAATATACAGGAGATCCTTGTTCTATTTCAAGTCCTTCTGTATAAGACTCTACCATTCTAGGATATGTTTCAGTAGTGTCTTTAAAAGTAACACTATTTAAAAGTTTGAGACCTAAATTAAAGTAAGCATAACGTCCTAAGTTAAAGTTGTAAATACCCATGCAACGGGCATTACTTACATTGCTTCCACTAGCCTTAAAGTTTATAAATAGAATACAAGGGAAACCTTCAGATGTATGTTTAACTTTACTTGCCCACTGATAACCATTAAGAGACATTGGAGGTGTATTATCAAGAGGTTTAATAGCTACTTCATTTCCTTGTGAGTCTTGAGTAGTTACAAGTCCGTTTATAATACGTCCAATGAGCACGTTATTAACATGGGAAGAGTCCATTACGTCAGCTTTGAGAGTGAATCTATTTTCTGGTAACCAGTCTTCTCTCATTTGGACAAGTACGTCTTTACCTTCATCATCCTATCCCATATAAATCTCATAGTTCTTACTATTATATCTAAGAGAAGAAGTACCTTGAATACCTATACGCATTCTAGTTCCAGCTGTATTTTCTATACGTACAGGAGTTTGATTACCCATAGTGTAGTAATCCATATTTATAGTGAATCTAGAAGCCATCACAGTTTCTTTCAAGTCCTCATTAAATTTAGACTCTGTAATACCCAAGAAGTTAGAATCAGAATCTATCTGATTTATTACTACTATAGGGTAAGGTATTCTTGATTCAGCAAGAGCACTTACTAAACTATTTAATAATGATGTAGCATCTTTATACTGTGTTTCATCATCATCTTGGAATAGTATACTATGATAATTACCATCAGTTCCTATTTGAATGAAATTCTTTTGTAGAAGCTCATTCTAGGTAGACATATCTGGATTAGAATTTGGAACTAATTCTGAATATAGATAAGCAGATATATAATTTTGTATTATTTCATTGTCTGATAAAGCAGTACTGTAAGCCTTTAAATCATATAAATGTACAGATGCTGCATCTGTAATTTCATTATTAATTACTCTTCCACCTATATGTAATAGTTCATCAAAATACCAACCATAAGTTCCGTTATTATTGGTATTAAATATTTCAGATGCAGTATGACTTGTTATATGTGATAATACTCCATTTAAATAGGTCTTTATAAACCAGTGCGTTGGATTAGTTTCAGTATCGCCTGGACCTACATATCTTTCTCCTACTATATCTACAGTAGTAAGGTCTCCCTTTGTAATATTAAGAGTATACTATGTTGTTTGTACTGCATAAATAACTTTGTCAGCTCTTATTTCTATACCAGCTGTAAGCTCTCCATTTCTCCATTTTCCTAGACTGGCTACAACATCAGAAGCATCTACGTTAGCATCAGTTCTAAATGTAAATGATAAAGCCCAACCACTACCATTAAATAGGTTTACTTCTGTTGCATCTCCAGAGAATAGATTAATTCCTAAGTCAGCCCAAGAGTTACCTGCTAAATGAGCACCCTGCATATCTGTCTAAGTCATAAAATAGTTAAGATTATGACCTATAAGGTTTATATACCTCTATTGCACAGTACCTTGTGGATTGTATGGGAATCTTGTATTTCGATTATCATACTACCAAGTAGTAGTATTACCCACAGGAACTCCCATAACTGGACTAAAGTAAGCAATAAGACTTCTATTAAAATTAGTAGCAGTTATATACTTAGTTGCAGCTTCTGATAATGTTACATATAAAGTTTTATAGTCCTCTATAGTATCAGAATCAACAGATACTGCATGTAAGGTAATCTTTACAAATTTATAATTATCAAGAATTGTATCATCTGGTAAAGATGATGTATTAAATAAGAACTATTGATTTATATCTTTAGCAACTCTTGATATAGTACCTTGTATCATTTTAGATTCATCAGATACAAGAACCCCATCTACAAAATGACAAGGAGTAACTGTATAATATATATTATAATAAGAGAATGCTACTCTAGAATATGTAAGTTGATATGTAAATTGAATACTATTACCATATACATATCTAGTAAGTTCTGAAAGGTCCGCATTATTTGTAGGAACTCTCTTATCAACATCATAAGTAAGTATATAAAGAGTATTAGGCTAAACGATTGTACAACTAAATGTTATACTATTAGATTGTAGTACATTATCGTTAAGTACACCTCTAGCGTATATCTCAAATACAAAAGTTTCTCCAATTGCATTAGTTTTAGCTTCATTAAGGAAGTTTACTATAGATTCAACTATAAACTGAGAATCCTTAGCTTTTGGTATTTCGAATTCATCTAACTATGAACCATTACAGTTTACTATAATAGCTAAATCACTATCAGTACTATTCTAAGCATTAAGAATTACTTGTCCTACTGGATTCTATGGATAAATAGTAGTATTTGGTACCATAGACTATGAAAGTTTGATAGCACCTGCTATAACTGTAAAGGTAGTTGGAGTAGCATAATTCTAACCTGAATTAGCATTTATAGTAAGACGACTAGTAGCATCATTAAGATTGTTTATAGTTATTTCTGTCTATGTAAGAGAAGTAATTACATATGTACCTTTTGTATTACCATTAGAGTCAGTTATTACCATTGAGAATGTTTTACGTACACTTCCTCCAGTAATAGTAACATGAATAGTAACAGAAGTTCCAGATGTATATACTCTATTTCCTTCATCTATAACTATATTATAAGATGTAGTATCGATGGTACCTCCACCACCGCCTCCTCCACCACCTCCACCTTTTGCTCCATTTTGGTAGATCCAGGCTAAGTTGTGCTCAAGCTTAGTTATTCTATTATCTATCTTAGTAAATCCTTCGTCTACGGATATTGACTCTCCATTCTGGTCTGTATAACCAGGATTGGAGAGTTCAATATTCATAGCATTAGAAGCACTATCAATCACCCAAGATTGAGTAGCTTCGTCCCAATGTCTTATTTTACTCATAATTTAATTCTACAATTATATTATTAGAAGGATTATCCTTTCCATTTCCTGGAATTTTTTCTATAACATTAGATGGATAAGGAATATTATATGTATATGTCCAACCACTCTTTTGATTAGTAGTAGGTTGAGTCTTATATACACGTCCTAAAATTCTATCTCTCTATGTTGTGGAACCATTAGGATCAACTACTTCAGTTCCTTTTCCTATATTCCATAATATATAATGTGGATAATTTTGTCCTCCATTCTTCTTTTCTGTTGCAAATCTATCTATGGATGGATCAGTACCAGTTGCTGGATAATAAGCTTCCAACCATGGAATATTAGCAGTAGGAAGTTCCTTATTAGATGTAGTTTTAAATCCAGTAGCCTACAATGTTACATATTTAACGTAATTAAGCTTGTTACCTCCTACATCATATAAATTTCCGAACTGTACAAGATGTTGATGAGTAACAAGTTCAGGCTTATACCATGTTGGATAAGTTACTTCACCATTTACATTTTGATAGTCAGGATCATATACAAATGGTTTCATTCTATTATTTGGATTATCTCTCATAAGACGACTACATGTATATGTATGCTTATGACCACCAATACATAGTTTGAAGTTATTATCCTCTAGGAACTTACTAAACCAATAATTTCCAACTGTATTTAAATGTGAACCTCCTCTACTATAACTTGCATTTTCCTATAAGTTAGCATCAAGATAATTATATTTAACAGTATCACCACTTGAAGTACCATAGATTTGACTTCTAGTTAAAAGTGTAAATGGATTATCATGTGTAAATGCTACTCTCCACTTAATCTTATTATCTATGTGTGCTAAATCATTAATACACCATTGCTTTATAATACTGTAAATACCTTTTGGACCAGAAGCATCGTTATCTGCTGAATAATCGCTTTCAACTCCATATAGATTTTCCTATGTAGTTTGTGTAAATTCAGAGTTCATGCATAAGAAATAAGTATCTCCATATATAAATGAGTACACAGAAGGAATATACTTATCATTTCCTGGAATCTCTGGAATATCATATGGGAACTCAAATGTAAAGAAGAAATTAATGTTTTCTGGATTAACCTTATTAAGGTCTTCTCCTGTTCCTAATACTTTAGGATCTTCAGAACATAAGTCATTATTTCCTATAGTAAACATTTGTTCCATATTCTTATAGAAATTGGCTCCACATCTGTAGTATGCTAACCATTCATTTAATCTATTGCCATTTTGTGTAATATCTCCAGTATTCATAGTCCATTCATAAGCATTTTCTGGATGTAATTGTCCATCCTACTTTATAAAGTCAGATGTTACTCCCCAAGTCTCATATTCCTCATCATGGAATCCTTGTTGGTCAGTGACCTATACAAACTAGAATCCTCTCTATATTACTAAGTCTCTGTTTCTCATAGTAAATTGGTACGTATCAGACCAATGCCCATCTCGCCCAACTTTATAGTTATATACCTAAGTATCTTCTGGTTCGGGAAGATCAATAATAAACTTATGAACAGTATAGTCTTCACCTGAAGTAGAAACGTTTCTTATTCTATTATATATTTTATTATCCCAGTTACGTCCATTACCACTACGACCATCTCCCTCTTTAAATGATTCATATACATTAGCATTTTCCTCACTGGTTCCAGCCTGCCATATCTTGATATATTCATCATAGTATCCTTTAGAAATCCAATTGAAGCAACGAGTAGTATGTGCATTGAATCCAAAAGAGCAATTTACAATGTTTGGGCCTTCAACAAGCTTTGCCTTATTAAAGAATATATTCTTACCTTGTTTAGAATTCTTAGGAGTATAGTCCTATATATTTACTTGTGGAGCTATATTGGCAAGGTTAAAGTAAGTCCATTGATTATTTGCACTATTATCTAGAGCAGAAGGAGCTTTTAATGCCTATTTAACTGGATCCATATTAAAGTATCTAAAGATAAGACAGTTATTAGGAGTGAGGTTAGCTCTAACATTACTAAATGGAGAACCACAAGCCTACATTCCTTCTCCTATACCTATCAAATCTATAAAGTACTTATATACATTACCATTTTTAAATAGCTAAGTTGCTTGTAAAGGAGCATTATCATAAGGAGTAGCAAGCTGTAATGAATAATCTTCTTGCTGTACTTCTTCTAAACCTCCACTCAGATAGAATGAACATGAATATGCAAACTTAATTTTATCATCTTTATCCCATATAGAATGTGCAGGAGTTTCATTAGTTGCAGCTACTTCAAGAACTTGTGGATTCTTAGTAGTTTGATAATCCCATTCCATATCAGGTTCTCCAACATGAATAAGAGTTGTATTAGAATCATATACAGAACAAGCTGCTCCTCTTATTAAAAATGTTCCTCCAGCTGGAATATGTCCAGTAAGTGGGAGAGTTACCCAACTTCTTGGAGAATTTTCTGGAACTTCTCCTTCTGAATAGTGAAGATAAAGTCCATTTAAGTTAAGATCTTGTGTAGATATATTGCAGAGTTCTATAAAGTTATGAGATACTGGATTATAACTATACTTATCAGAATCTCCTCCACAATATATCATATTTATATATACAAATGGACTTTCTACTGAAGAATGCTCATTTAATGGATAGTAAAGAGGGCTATAGAATCCATCAGATAGAACTTTCTACTCAGTTCTAAGTACATTATGTGTTTTATCTACTAATTTTAAATTTCCATTTTTAACACGTAACATATATAGGTTATTGTTGTTTTCCATATCAACAAACTCTATACCTGTGATACGCTTATAATTATTAATGGTCTCTTGTATTACTCCATCCATAGTATCGTCTGTAATTGTAGGATCATCAGATTCACCTCCTGTAGCACCTATTTTAACAAGTTCGAGTGTTCTTGGATCCTTAATCCATAATGTTTGAGTATCATAGCACCAAAGTAATTCTCTTTCAGCAAAATCGTCCTTATGAGCTTTCATATAAGCTTGAGTACCACTCTTTACTTTGAGAACTTTGGTATTTGGGGTTTTCTTAAGGTCAGTAGGTTCTGGTGTTTCTGTAGGTTCAATCGAACTATTTTCCTACTGTGTTTGTTCATCCTCTTCTACAGGAGTTCCATAGTATGGTTCCTCAGAAGGTAAATCATCTTGTGATGTAAACATATTATTAGAGAAGTCACCAGGGTCTATCTCTGTCTACATATACTCTAATCTCTTGATTCTTTGCTATAATAAATTTATTACTCTAAGCATATCCTGTATTACATCTGAACTCTTATCATAACCTTTTTCAGATGTATCTATCCAGATACCACCTTTATCATCTGGTGGAGTAGCCTAGATATAAATTTTTCTAAATGACTCCCAATATTGTCCATTCCAAAAGCGAAGGTCATCTAGGTCATTTACATATACTATTTGACCCCTCATTTGTAAGCCCGTTTTAGTAGCAAGTTCTTCTAGGTTCTGAACTTCTACTAAGGCTAGACCTCCGCCTCCACTTCCACCTTGTCCTTCCCATATTTCCCAATTTCCATCTCTATAAATAAACATATGGGTATCATCAGGAACTTCTTTTACATAACATAACATTCCATACTTTAACTTATTAGTGGAAAGGAAGGCATTCATTTCATCTACGGTGCTTACTTGTATATAACCACCTCGTAGATCATTAACATCAGCTATAGCAAACTTTTGACCGTTCTTAGGTCTAAACTCTGATATAATTTCTAGGAAGTTATTCATAAGAAAAAAGGCGAGAGTTAAGACCCCCGCCTATTTATTTATTCTTCAACAAATAAAGTATAAAGAATTTCTAAGAAGTCTGCAGCATTTATTTTTTGTGTATTGATTTCTACATCATTGTCAGCATTAACCTCAATAAGTTGATTGTACTCATCTTCTGTAAATTTAGTATCAATATTAGCTACTTCTTCTTGTCCTCTCTTTATTACATAAGCATTATATTCGTCTTGGATTTTTGCGTTCCAAGCCTCTACCTGCTTAGTTTCTTCTTCTGTTTTTTCTTGTTTCTGAGCTATTTCAGCATACCCTTCAGGAGTGAAGCCCTTTACTGCTTCTTGAACATCTTCATCAAACTCTTTTCTAATTTTAGCAAGTTTGATACGCATACCCATTATTTTTACTTTCAAATCCTTAGTAAGTTCTTTATCATCCTTTTTAAGAAGGATTTTACTAATAAAATTTTGTCTAATTAAAGCCTCATTTGTTGTCATAAATCATTAACATTATTACTCTGGAAGTTCAGATTTTAATTCTACAATTGCTGCATCTAAAAAGTTATCAATATCTGCAAATTGTTCTTTAGAAGCATTACTAATGCTCTTATCACACTTTCCTGCTTCATTCTCTCTATAAGAGAAGTTTGCAAGATATGTTCCATCTAAATTTTGAATAGTACCATTAAACTCTCTAATTAAAGCATTCTCATTAGCAGATACATTACCTATTAATTTGAATGATTGAGATTCAGTACTTACACTGTAAGACGTTGATTTACTTGTAAAAGTCATAATATTTATTATTAATTAATTCTTAATAAAGATATTTAAAGTTTCAATATTTTCAAAGACTATTAACTATTTTTAAGAATTTAAAGCTGTAATATAAGCTGTATACTATCTATTCGCTTCAGTCAGTATTCGATCAATAAACTAGTCAATTATCTCTTTATAATTAGACTCCTAGGTTACATCATAAACATTTCTTGATATAGTATTATTATCAAGATTTATCCTAACTATAATCTTTGCAATTTCTTTATTTTTATATCCTAAGACTCCGTCTATAGTATCATTTCTTATTTCACCATTTATGAATAAGACACCATCAAATACATAATCACCTATCTAGTCCTATATAGCACAACTAAATTTGTTGAAAGTTTTTATCATTTTACTCTATATATACCTTTGTACTTTGTCCGTTTCCATATAATCTTATAGGATCATGCATAGTATAAACATCATAGTTGCCACGCTTATCAGATAATACATTATTTTTCTATAATTTACTTGGAGTAACGTAATAGTTGTCTACACCATAAAAATCAAAAGTCTCATTAAGTGATACCAAAGATAAATAAGAATTACTAGCAGAGACTCCTGAATTATCAAACCAAGGAAGACTTAATAAATGTACCCATTTACCATCCCAATCAAGGGATGGGTGATATCCTGTACGTTCTTTAGTATAATCTGCTAAAGTATATAATGTGCTTCCTTCCTGTCTTACATATGCATTAAAAGTTCCTGCATAACCACCAACTGTATCAGATCCATTCCATATTAATATATTAAGCTCGGTATCACTTCTAGTAGTTGTCCAAGTTTTAAGATAATAGTATGGACTATATAAGTAAACATCGACATAACCCCAGTTAGAATAACCAGTATTTAAATATGCAGATCCCCAGTTTAATTTTGTTGCTGTACTATAAACCCACTAATTATTCATCTAATAATCATGTAAAACTCCATATGGAACACACTGATTATTACTATAACCACTTGTACCTTCCTAAGCAGCCCATATACCAGAGTTTACCATATCTGCTCTAGTCATTATTCTTGTATCATAATTAGTAGAACTACCCCATGCTGAATATGCTAAACTCTAACTCTTAGATATAATATTACTGAGATTTTTTGCATCTCCTCCAGTATTATCAGTCTTTAAGCCCTACTAAGTAGCCATGTAAGGAGTTATTAATTGATTACTTGCAACAGCTGTTGCCATATTTTACAATTTATTTATTTTCTAAATATTTAATCTTCTATTCTAATTTAGCTACTTTGTTCTCTAAGCATCCTACATAGTAACTAAGTATAGAATTATAATTAACTGTCATACTACCTTCTTCTCCATCTCTAAACATTTCTGGAACTTCTTGAGCAATTACTCCATAATGCCATTTTTCTGTATCCTTTAATTGGAATTTACGGATATGTTCTGAGAATGAGGAAATGTTTTGTTTCTTTAAACGATCTGAAGTTGTATAGAAATTGACCGCAGTTATATTTGCACCAGAAGTTAATCCATTAGGAAAGTTTGGAGCTCCAGTCTCATTACGAGAGTAAATAGTATCTGTACACATATTACTTACATGACATTTCCAAAAATACCTATCAACAAATCCTATTTGGGAATAGTTTGCTGTAGCTGCGAGCCCGTAATTATCATTGGCAGCAAATGTTATTACTCCTGATATTGTTCCTCCAGATAATGGAAGATAACGTCCATCAATTATACTTGTCCAGTTTGTTGAATCAAGAATTCTAACCCAAGATCCCCATCCTCCTCTATCAGAGGATTTGTTTCTATAATAAGTATAACCATCAGTATATCCATCAGAAAATAATTGCATTTTATAACCAGATCCTCTTTCATATGAGAATGTTGAAAGTACACCCCACCCAGAAGGAGAACCATGATCACTATATACAAATATCATTCCTTCTGCATCATTAACATTTTGTCCAGACCCTGAACTCCACCATCCTTCATATCGTAAATAACGACCGTCTATATAACTGGGATAATTAGTGTTATTTAATAATGTTCTCCATTCTTGCCAACCACCATTATATCTTCTAGTATATGTATTATCATCCCACATATTTTGAACTATTTGGAATCCATAAGCTTGATCACCAGGATTAGATCCTATAGTAATACCATTAGAATATCCTGAAGATGCATTATATGCTTGACCAATATCCCAAGAATAGAATATTCTTGCTCCATATCCCGGATGAGAATTATCTGGATTTGTATTATGTCCATCTAAATAAGCTGCTCTTGAAGCATAACCTGCAGAACCAGTGCAATTACCATTGAATGTTCCAGATGTTATAGAGGCAAGACTACCTCCACTTCCGTTTCCGAAAATGTATCCTGTAATATTAGAAGAAGAGTTTCTGCTTACAGATTGGTAATTAAACCATAAATTTCCATTGTAAGAATCTGGAATCATTGTTATTTCATTTCCAGCATGAACAAGATTATTAGCAGCTGCTACATGAGCAAAAGCACTAGCATGTTCAGAATCAATAGTATCAGCATTTCCAGCAGAGTCAGCATATCCTACATATACTGCAGTAGACTATTTTGCACCACCGTTATAGCACGTCCACAATCTCATCGCCCATCCATTTGGGTCTCTAATAGCTTTAATAAAATGACTACCGTTTGTAAAATCATCATTTACAAAGGCCTATAACTGATTTGCATATCCAGCAGATGATGCATATCCTACGCTTAATGCACTAGTGATGTATGTTCTTAAATAATCGTCTGAGCCGTTTGTACCCCAAACTCTTGCAGGAGATGAATTGTTTCCCTCATTTCCAGATGAACTATTAATGTATCCACATTGTATATATCCATAATCATCGGTACGTACTATTTTGTTTGCCTCATAATTACGTCCAACATGCACATGAAGACCATCAACTGTATCAGAGTTACCTGCAGATGTCGCATAATTCACTGATTGTGATCCAATACTGGAAGATGTTATAATTTGTTGTTGTGAATAAGATCCATTCTCTATTCCTACATAATATGGAGTGCTATAATGACATACATAGAATCCTCCATATGGAGTAGAATCATATCCAGATAGAAAGTATCCGAAGTATAGTGATCCATTTCCATAAGAATTACTATAATTAGCAGTTAAACAATCTCTAGGAATAGAAGATTTGTAATTATCAAAATAAGATTGAATGGCTTGTGCATGATTTTGATCACCAGATCCTATAGATTGTCTATTTGCTAAGTAATTTGATGCATAACCAGCGCTATCTGCATAACCTGCACTTATTTTTTCCCAATCTGTAGTTTTCCAACTTCCTCCTTGATATCTAAGTAGCCTAAGATAATTGTCATCATAATTAAGTTGTAGCATGTGTCCATATGCTCCAGAAGACTTACCTGCAATAATTGTCTTTTCTGATCCTGGAACATTATATACTATAGCTCCAGATGCAGAAGGCATAGTTTCAGTAAACCATGATTTAGCTGAATCTGCTGGGCCGTCAGATGTCAGTGGAGAAAGAAAGAATCTTACAAGATTTGAAGCATGTAGATTATCAACAGTATCTGCATTATCTGCCTATACAGCAGAATTTACTTTAGTATCAATGAAAGCTACTTCATGCCAATTTGTAACAGTACCATCCCATACAGTAGAACGTAACCAAAGTCTTTTAGCATCATACTACATAAATAACTGAGGTCTATATAGTATTTTTCCGGATAAGTTAATATAAGCTCCATAAGTTCCAGGAAACGGATTTGTAGTAACATTTGTACCTCCAATTCCGAAAGAACCACAAGCAAACTAAGATGAATCTGACTAAGCTGAATATCCTAATCCATCAATGTAAAAGTCATTAAGACTTTTCTCTCCACCTCCCGCAAGCAACACGTAACTATCTCCTAACTTCTCTTTTAAATAACCTTCAAAACTTTTCATATTAACCGAGGTTTTATTATATTAATTTAATAAATTTAAATGTTATAGCATCTGTTGTAATGCTATCCTCATCTGTAGTAATCCAGATATGACCAGCGGTTGTTTTAGCATATATTCTTCTTCCTGCACCATATGTATGGAACATTATTTCCTCTCCCCAATAAGTAGTACTATCACCATTGTAAGAGAATAGTCCAGCATATGAGCATCCATTTTCTTTAAAGTATAAAATATACAATCCTTCACTGATACTATTTGGAATACTGGCAACTTGGTTCCATGAACCTTTTGTAAGGGACGTAGCTGCTATATTTACACTACTAGAATCAAGTCTTATATTTATATTAACGTAATCCCATAAACTACTAGTATTACCGTATATTACTATAGGTTTAGTTCCAACAAAATTGATAGCATTTGTAGATGTAGTTGCTATTTTCTACATACCTTCTACTCTTACTTCTCTCCATGTATTGGGAGTTCCTGCTATTATTAGACCATGATTAGTAATGTCATTAGTGAATGTTATATTATCTCCTTTTACTAATGTAAAAGTAGTACTATCAGATTGGTTAGCTCCAAATGTAGCAAGTTCTGTTATACCTGAATTAATAGATGATTTTATATGTAGTATACCATTATTAACTGTATTAAATGCACCTGCAGGAAGTTTTCTCCAAACAGGAGTGGTCTCTGTTCCACTTATATATGTAAGCACATATTCAGAAGATTGAGTAGCTATTGTATCAATAGCTGCTGCGGCTAGTATTGGAACATACCCTTCCTAGGAAGTATTTGCAGCCTTCCATGTATTTGTTGGAGTTACCCATGAACCATCTGCTCTCAAGAATTTACCTATATCTTGATATGCAGGAGGAGTAATATATCCAGCCGTTCCTGCAGCAGATTCAGTAGGAGCAGTATAAGGATTCCATGTATTTGTCCAAGGTATGTTTACAAATAATTTATTTCCTCCATCTATTTGAACTCCATAATATCTTCCATTTACAGGAGCATTTGTTGGTTCTGCAGTAAAAGGAACATTTACTATATCATATACCTTTACTAAGCCAAGAGTACTTACTGTTGCGGCAGTTAATGTATTAGTTATATCTGGATCTCTCCAGTCAGGTTCTCCCTAATCATTGGTCATCCATACTTTATTAGGGTGATTTTGACCTTTTAATACATATCCATCATCAACTTTTGAATTTATTGTTGTTGTAGATATCCATGGAACATTAACAGCAAGCTTTCCATTCTTATCTAGTTCTACTGCATAGAATTTACCTCCTATTTCTGCAGTATTTAAAGTGTCAGAGTTAAGCTCCAAAGTAATTACATCATTTGATACTTTAACACCTTTATTACTTGCAGTAAGATTAGTCATATCTCTCCAAGCTAAGCTTTGCCCATCATTAGAAACAGATAATACCTATTTAGCATTACCTAAAGATGATGGAGCCCATATATTTGGAAGAGCAGCTGCTTTAGTAACTACTTGATAATTTGTTCCATTTATCGGAAGATTTACATAAGAACCTCCTTCTAAAACTCCTGTCCAAGTAGTATGTGAACTAGTTCTATATTCTAATTTATTACTAGTTATATTTATCCTTATCTAAGCATATCTAGGATTTGTAGTATTTGAATCAGTATACATTGTCATAAATCCATACCATTTAGAAGCTTCTGAAATGGTTCCAAAGTTAGTATATGAATTTTGTAAGTCAAATGTACTAATTACTTCTACTCTCTTTACATAATCTAACTAAAATGATTTATTTCCATATTTAAATGTAGCTACATTTGAAAGAGCAAGATTATTACTAGTAGTCTATGTAATAGAGAAATTTCCTGTATCTAATATTGTATAATTATTACTATTTCTAGTTGTTGTTAATGTTCCATATAAATAGGTTGGATTGTCAGAATTACCTATGATTATATTTCCAGAATCAAACTTTAATAAATCTGACTGTCCAGATACTATTTTATTAGAGCCTATATCTATGTCTGCGCTATTACTATAATAGCCACTATGTGTATGCCCCTATAACGAAATGTTCTTAGTTACTCCTGCTACTCTAATTGGTACATATCCAGATGCTTCAGTTCCATAAGATACACTATTTAAAAAGAAGCCATGTGTATATAACTATCCAGTATCAAGAATAAAAGTTAGGGAAGTATCTGATATTTGAGATCCTTCCCATAAAGTTTCGAATCTAGCATATGTTTCTATAGCTGTTAGTTTTCCCATATTACCTAACGTATGTTACTTGGCCTTGTGCATCTATTTCTGTCCAACATAGTCCTAATTCATCATTAGTTACTAGAAAATCACTACTGAATAAGAGACTAGAAGTACCTATTGAGGATCTAGATAATGTATTACTTGTAAAGCGATAAGCTTCAACATTTCTCCAAGTATCTTCAGCATTAATCATTAAAGTTCCAGCTGAAAGAGGATCTCCATTAGAAGCAGTATTAGAAAGAGTTACATTTTCACCTCCAACTAATGTAAATACTGTATTTTCATTGTTTTGAATAAGAACAGTAGCATTTACAGCACTTAAACTTGGTAAGAAAGATATTGGTCTATATCTATGTGTAAGAACTGGAGTAAATTCAAGTTCCTAATCCTAATTTATAGTTAAAGTAATATCAATATCTTCTCCAGAAATAATTTTAAGAACTTTTTCTACATCACCTTTATAATCAAGATATGTATTTGAACCTTTCTTTATTAAGAAGCCAAACTGATTAGCAAGACTTGTTACATCTTCTACTTGTACTACATGACCATAACCATCTGTAGTTATTCGTCCAAATTTACTAGTAACAGCTGTAATTTCTGCATGGTTTAATGTATAAACATCATTTTCTTCAGATAAAGAAAGTTTTGAACCTATATTAAGAGTAGCAGCTGCACTTGGATGATATACAAAATCTATATCGTCCTATGTAATAGTTAAATCTGCACTAGAACCTATAATAGAAGCAGTATTAAGTCCTATAGTTACTACTCCATTATTCTCATTAAGAGTTACATTTGTTCCAGCAACTAAGCTAAGTTCATTAGTTCCTATTGAATTTCCTCCTACATTTATGTTTCTCCATAAAGTATTAGGATTAACAAATGATATTGTAGCTCCATTAGATGTAAGTACTCCATTACCAAATGCTAAAGAAGACACACTTCTTGAACCATTAGCATATAAAATACCATCTAAGTTAGATACTGCTGTAAGTGCTCCACTTATATTGGTCTATATAACAGTCCAATCCTGTATAGAAAAGGCTAGTGATTTATTAGCAATTGCTATAATCATATCACCAACTTCTACCTCTTCTCCTTGGAATGTACCTGCCGTAGTAAATCTGAATGTCCAACCTACTTCATAAGGTATATCAGATAACGTAGTTGTATTATCTGTAGCTTCTACCACATTTTCATTGTGTGCTTTAATAACACCTGCAGCATCAATTGTACCTACAAATATCATTGCATCTTGTGCAGCAATAAGTGCTTCTGTATAACTTTTAGCAGAATTCAATGCTGAATATACAGATTTAGGAGTAGCTGCTGTAGCCTATGATGTATCTAAAGTATTATTTGGAATATCGGAAAGAATTACATGCCCATATACTTGATCACTAGCATGTACACTAACATGAGCTAATGGAGCAAATTGTCCTGAAATTGATTCTCCATTTGAGTATATATTATTAGCATGTAAATTACCTTGAGAATCAAAGTATAAATTACTACTATATAAAGGATTCTGTGCATTATCATTAGTAACACCAGGAATATAATAAAATCCTTCTGATGTTACTGGATTAACTTTTACCTTTGTGGTATCAATAGTATTACCTTCTGATATAGCAGTTATATGACCATAAGCATCTACAGTTAGAATTGGAATTTTCAGATTACCTCCATATGAGCCTCCAGCTTGTAAAGGTGCAGAGTGTGTAAGAGTTACAACTCCATTAGATGTAGAAGCAGAAATAATTGAATCTCCAGTAACACTCTATACAACAGTTCCAGATCCTATATTATAGTTGTCAATCTTAAATGTTGCAGTACCATTAGTTACAGAGAACTAAAATCCCTATATAGTACCTAGGTCTATTTTAAATAATCTAAATTTTTGTCCATGTGTGTACAGGTAACCATCTCCTGTAAAAGCCACAGAACGATAAAGTGTGTTAGTAGCCTAATCCTAATTTACTACTCCAGAAAATGAATTTTCTAGTATAGTAGAAGTAGGCGAATATATTAATTTACTCATAATTCAAGCCAGTTTATTGATAATTGATTACCATGTACTACAAAATCATCTGTGAAATCTATTCTGTTACTTATATCTATAGTTTGCTTATTAGCATCTATAGCATTTATCTTTGTTTTCTAAGCTCTAACATAATTATACACTAAATAAGGAGAAGCAGCTAAAGCTTCAACCTACTTATTATTTTTATCTGTATTACCACTAGATGGAGAAGGCATCAAAGGCATTTCGTCTACAAGACGAACATGTCCATATAAAGCTGTAGAAGCTCCTCCAAAATCAGGAATATCTGATAAGTGTATTTTAGGAGTTGCTGTACCAGTTACTTCACCTTGTAGCTTACCAACTATAGTTCCGTTACGGACTATTAAATTACCAGAATCTATAACAACACTAGCCTCTTTGCCTCCACTTACTTCTAAGTTTGGAACTCTAAGAGTCTAATCAAAGTTATTATATGTGAAGTTTTTACCTTTACGTGTTGTATTAGTATCGTCGGTATCTCTTGAATCTTCTGCTATTAAGATACTGCGATTCTAGTTCTAATTATCAGACTTACGTTGTTCAACCCAGTCTCTTATTGTTATTGTTCTGTCATTAGCATTAGATATATGCCCCTTTGAATCTACAACAATTCTAGGAACAACAAAAGCACGAACACCTGTCTAATCAGCAGCTGGACCATAACCTCCTGCTCTAACTTCTGAATCTTTATGATGTAGAATATTATCTTTCCATTCTAACCAATCATCAGTGTCTATTCTAGTAAGAGCATTAGAAGAAATAATAATATTATTATTTTGAGTTTGTAACTAAATATTAGAAGATCCAGGAATTATTCTAAATGAGGAGTCTGCAAGAGATACTATAACTGAGTTATCTATTTCAGCTACTCTTAAAGAATCATGTCCAGCCTAAAATGAGTGTCCATTAAACCATATTTCATTTGTATCCTCTATAAAACAAAGAGGGCTTAACCACGCAGGAAAACTAGATACTAAACTGTCAAAGGTTGTCCTTTTAGTAAAGTATAGAAATTTACTGTTTTTCATAATACCTATGTAGTCATTAATTCATCTAATATCTAAGAAGTCTACTATAAATTAGAATTTTCGGAAAAGTAGTGTCCATTCTTTCCAACTAATAAATCTGCTGCATTAAGAACAGGATTATTCTTGATTGGATAACCATTAACACTTCCTTCAATAAGAGCATCAAGTTGATCCATAAAGTTAGAAATTATCTAACCTATATTTTTGCTATCAAGAAATACTGTCCATTCTTGAGTTTCTTCATCATATCTCAATAGCTAAGATTCATCCTTAAGCCATATATGATAAAGTGTAGGAGGAGGATTAGGTCCTCTCCATAAGTTTACTTGCTTATTCTCTATCATGTACTCTTATTAAAGTTTCTCCTAAATTAGGATTAGCACTTCTATAAACAAAGTATCTAGATGAAGATATATTAGTAGTTCCCATATAAGAGAATCCTCCTATAATTCCATTTACTGATAGGTCTGATTCATTTCTAGTAAATACATATATATACTCACCTTCATTTGCAGTAATCTTAAATTTATTATTAATCGTGTGTTCGGCTTCAGAAGGATTTTCTGATACTCCATAAAACGTTGGATAAGTAACTTCAAAATTTATATTTCTTGCAAGCCAAACATTATTATAATAATATGCAAGTCTTATATTTAATGTATCCTCTACATTAGTAAATACATATTCTCTTACATTTGGATCTAAAGCAATTCCATTAATCGCCTGTGCTTCTACTGGTTGGGCATATTCCCAATAAACTAGAACATCTACAGGAAGCTAATCAGGTATGGCATATCTAGGAACAATTTGTAAAGAAGTAATATTACTGGCAAGAGATTCAATCTTATTCTCTATCTATTGAGTCCAGTATTTTAGTTCTAAGTTAAGATTTTCTAAAATACCTTTTTCATCTTTTCTCATTACTTCTTGAACAAAGGTATATAAATCTTTTTGATTAGCCAAGTTACCTCCAATCTTACCCCATACTAGAGATGCATCATCGGATATACCTAAGTTTTGTCTTATGATGGCTCTCTAATAATCGTCAGTAAGTTCAGAAAATAAATTTTTAATAGCAAAGTATTCATTAGAGCAACTATGTAAGTCAATATTACAGTTCTTTTGTACACAACCTTCAGATTCTTCCTTTGGAATATTAAGGTCAAGCTATATCGGCTTTATTACTATTTCTTTTATATCATCTGTTGGTATTAGATTTATTATATTCATATAACTATAACTTGATATGCATATGTAATAGGATCTAAGAATGATACTATAGTTGCATCATTTACTTTATGGACTGTCTTACTAATAGCAGTTGAAAGAACAGTATTACCTGTTTCTATATTCTTATTGTAAATAGATCCAGTTAAATACGTAACAGGTTCATTAAATCTGTTATTAGAAGTATTCCATTTAATTGTACAATCATGGGCTCCTTTAGCAAATATATTATTACTGCATTCTGGTTCTATTATATTATAATATGTATCACCTATAAATATATTATTTTCACAACCAGCTCCTAATATATTATGCTTAGTATTATGTAATTCAGAAGCATCAGTAATATCATTACCTGTAATATTGGTAAATGTATACATTGCAGCATCCTATCCAACTCTTATACCAGCAGCTGCTAGCTGGTCCACTGTCCATTTCCATCTTACATTTTTAAAGTCATAAAATGCTTTATTGCCGTTATCATCAGCAAGATATGTAATAGTACCCTTAGTTGTAGTCCCATCTTCAAGTGTTTTTCTTCTTGGGTCATATTCTACTTCCCAAGTTTTACCTGATACTACAACTCTTTGGTCTATTTGATTTTTAGATATAGCTCTAACATTTAATGTCCAAACAGTAGATGGATATATATCTTTACCCCATGATATTCTTTGTCCAGCATCATTATATGTATTAGAAGGATATATAGTCTAAAAATCAGTTATCGCATAACATGCTCCTGTAATGAGATTATTTGAAGATAATAATGTCCAAAACTAAGTGTATGTAAGAGTTAAAGGACCATCCTATCCACCTTCTCCTGTATAATCTACTATTCCTATATTTTTACGTAGCTGAGCCTATTCAGCCTAAGTTAGACCTCCTAGTAAATCCTTCTTTTTAAAGTAATTTATAAGGTCATCTGTACAAGCATATTTATTTCTCATCGACTCATCAGTTTTTCGTATATAATATTAATCTTATCAAATTTCTAGGCATTCTAAATAAAGGATATCATTTGTAAAATATTACAATAGTTTACATCAGTATATCCTCTATTTAGTTTACCAAGAAGTTCTTCAAAGTCAGTAATGACTTTCTCCTACATTGATTCAAGAGCACCCACAACCGCTATAATTTGAAGAATTATTTTTATTTAATTGCTTACATATTCCCCAGCAAGTCTCTATCTATTCTAATATGGCCTAAGCTCTGTAATATTGTTCTAACTATAGACAATATTTAATAACATTAATAGCCATCCATATTATATCTCTATTAAGTATTTCTCCTGCAAATCCTTTCATCTTATCATTAAAGCAAGGATCTGTACAAGGCATATTCTCTAATAAATATAAGCATATTTTAAAGAAACATTCTTCAAGATGACATATCTAAAATGTATTTACTGATGTCTTAATTAAAGTGGTGGTATCAGTATTTACTTCAAATACTTCTTTAGGTTCTACCTTTACAGAAGATCCTTGATGATACTTATAGAAGCTCTCATCCTATTTATTAAAATAATATACAAGAGAATAATTATCCAAAGAAGTTGGATCCATCTAAATTACATAATCTAGCCATTCTTCATTTGGTATAATATAATGGTCTATCTATTTAAGGCCATCTTTTTCTACTGTTATATCATCTATATCTATATCAGTATGAGGAACTATACTAAACTAATCCATTGTTGTATTTTCTTTAGAATCTATGGAGTATAAAACATTAACAGTAACTGTATGTTCAAAAGTATAATTTCTAATACTTACCTAAGGTTGATCAAGATACTAGTCAGCATCTCTTTCTAAACCTTTAACTTGTATACCACAAGTTCCGCTTTTACATATTTTACAAGATGCTATCATGTTACATAAATTGTTCCTTGAGCCATATTATCTGTACTATCGGTAATGGTAATCTAATTATTACTACTATTATTAACATTAATAACTATATGTACAGTAGCAGTACTACCAGTAGCTCCTTCTCCAGTAAGGGTAACTGAATGCGTAGTCAGACCACTTACAGTGTATGAAGAAGATACCATTTCTTTACTTTCAAAATAACCCTATCCTCCTCCACTTCCGCACATAAAGTCACCACTAACACTTATGGATGATAATGTTCCTCCAATACCACCACCTTTAGTTACTGTTGCACTTACCATTGCACTTATATTAGTTCCACTTATAGTTACATTAGTTACAGTAAGAGATACCGTAAACTTTGTTTCTCCAGATATAAGATTAATCTCTATTGTTTCATTTTCACTATCTGGAGCACATGGAAGAGAATAACTTGTTGTACCATTTTGGCTTATTACCTTTATAGTATGAGTTGGAAAAGTTCCGACATCTATAGAGCCACTTCCTCCACTACTTCCTCCACTACTTTGTTCTAGGATACCGACTCTTCTCACTAACTCATTAAACTAACTCATAGTTGGTCCATCGCCACCTCCGCTCGGAGCAGAAGGTTCTTCATAGTCTCCAGTATCCATAGCAGCTGCTGCCCACTAGGCTACTTTACTATATATAAGCTATACAAGATAAGGTAGATTTATTGAACCATTAATAGTAGTATTATTTCCATCCCTTGTATATACTGGTATAATTAAAGTACTAGGTGTAAGCTATCCATTATCATTAAGGCTAATACCTACATTATTTAACTCAGATATCTTTTTTGTACTCATGACTTTCTAATTGTATCATTATATGGATTACCATCATTAAGCTACATAATTTCAAGTTTAGTACGTTCATCCTCAATACGATTCCTTTCGGTCTAGTATCTATCAGTAGCCTCAACTTGTTTCTTCTTAACTTCATAATCCTTATTAACTTTATCTTGTTCTATCTATAATTTAGTCTGATTAAGTTGTTGAACTTGTCCTTGTGCTTTTTGTAGTTCTTGTTGCATTTGCTTTAGCTATTGCTGTAGCTATTCATTTTGCTATGTAAGCTAAGCAACCTAACTATTCTCTTTCTTCTACTTTTGTAAAGCTTTACGTAATCTAGCTTTTATTCCAGTTAAGTCTCTTGTAGTCATAATATCTACAGTTACTTCTGGATCTAATAACTAAGCCTTTACAAATTCAGGAACAAGCTAACGTAATTGTTCAGAATCCTTTATAATATCTACAGATGTAGTAATATGCACATCATAATCTGATATAGTAAAATACTAAGGAAGAGCAGTAAATACTTTCTACAGTTTATCTCCTAGTATTATTACTCCTGTAACTCCCTTTTTATATACTTTCTTAGCTACATTTAAGATATCAAGCATCATTTCTTCAGTAAGAACATCCATCTATTGATAATACTATTTTGTAATAGTAAATGAATTATTTACAGAAGTCTATACATTAGTAACTGCATCTCTCTATTGTATACCATTTAGTCTTTCTCTGAATACTCCTGTAATTGATGAGGCTGTTTGCTCTACTGAATCAATAGCTAACTATATAGCTTGAATAGCTTGAGCTTTTATAGTATCGTCATATCCATTATATATGGTATTCATAGGAGTCTGACTTCCTAAATTACCACCTTCTTGCTATGTATCTATAAGAGCAAGTCCTGCTTTCTTATATGCTAAGAATTTCTAGAGTCTCTCAGGTAAATCTTTACCAAGGAATTTTGGAAGAACTGATAAATCTATCCAATCTCCTACATTACCAGAAGAAGCTATAAGATTGTCTCTATAGAAATGTAATAAGTCATATTTATCCTATAGGGCAGCACAAGCTAGTACTAAAGAATAAGGTTCTGTACTTCGGTTAGTAAAGTATATACCATTTATAGAAAGTCCACAATATGTAGGATTATCATGTGAACGCACTACATTATCATCTTTACCTATAATTATATAGATATTTTCTCCAATACGTATTGTCTTATATCTCTACATTACAAAGTTCTTATCAGCTTCTAACCATTCTACTTCATAAACAGGAATAAGTTCAAAGTGATGAGAATGAAAAGTATCTACTGGATAACCAGGCATTATTTCTTTTCCAGCACGTATACCATCCGTAGCTGGACGACCATCACAATAAGCAAAAGAACGTACATAATAAGAATCATTATCAAACGTATCTCTCCATGCTTCTTTTAATTTAGATACATCTTCAGAACTAAGCTGGTCTCCATATTGATTAAGAACTTGCTGTCTGGTAAGCCATTTACGAACTACAGCTCTATGAGAATCCTTTACATAAGGACTTTCAGGATTAGTATCTATAAATGTATTTAATGGATTAAGAACTTCTATAACTACATTCTGTCCAGATGCAGAAGGTTTTGCTCTATAAAATGTCCATCCAGTTATAAGTAAATCAAGAAGAAGCATTTTATGTTTTGTAATTATATCTGCTTCTCTACTTTGCATTATATATTGGATTACATTCTATGCTGCTTGTTCATATTCTGAAACAAAATTAGCATCTAGATCTTCTATAAGTTCCTACATATCTCTTTCAATACTTTGATCTACTATCTATTGGTTTCCCTGTATAGACTAAAGTATTTTATTCTTATATCTTCTTTTTAAAAAATCATATACTTCTGCTTTAATTTTAAGCTCTTTTTCCCTTGTTATTTTACTTAGTGTTCTTGAATCCTTACAAGTAGCTTTTGGCTATAATGGCACTCCAAGATATTCTCCAACAAGGGCATCAATATGTTTACGTATAAGAGGAATAAATTCCACAGAAGTAGGATTTCCAATACCATAGTTTTCTTCCAAATAACGGAATTGTTCAGCATCCCTTTTACCATTATAGTAATTATATGCTTTTTGTAGTTCCCATTTTGGCTTTACTAATTCTGCTATGGTCTTGTTTGTAATTTCAATATATTCTTTATCTGTTTTCATTTTTACATGCACAGCTTGTGTCAAAACACTAATCATCAGGAGGTATCCTGTAACCAGTGTAATAATGAACATCATTTAAATGTCTATCTCTTAATTCTTGAATAAAGAACTTTAAGAACTTGTCTAGGGGAAGCTCAGCCATTATAGTTATAGGTCTTTCATCATTCTAGATTCCTAGACGTACTTTGTAACCTATAGGTTTAAGTTCTTCTACATCAAGAGTTCCCGTATAATCTACACAGTAAATATTACGAATATTTTCTAGGATCACTTGTTCTATTTCTGTTAACTACTTCATTTGTAAATTCCTATAATACTCTTATTTTAGGTGTTTCCTATCTAGGTATTTTTCCAAATCGTTTAATACCTTTATTATCTATATAGTAACCTATGTCTTGGAATTTCTCTCCTTCATCAGGTTCTACATCAGTTGCCACTACTCCTCCAAGCTCTTCATCAGCAAGTTCTGCCATTCCTAAGGCAGCTATAATATCAAATTTTCCCTTCTTTTCGTCTGTATACCTATTTAATTGGTCCAGTATCTCAGGAAACCATATATTGTGGCAGTAATCTTCTACATAATTAGCTATTAGATCGGTCTAATGATTAATAATAGTTGGAGTAGCAGGTGTACCTATAGAATTACCTATTTTCTTTGTAGCTTCTGGATAAGTAGCTCTAGGTCTTCTTATAAAATAATCTATCCAGCCTCTTCCTTTAGCCCAATTTAACATAGAAAGACGAGTAGCTTCTATATTAGCTCTGCAATTATAATACATCATCATCTTCATTGCAGTCTAAAAAGCTTGTCTCTCATCATCGGGACGAAACATATAATAAGCTACATACATAGGTTCTTGTAAACCAAAAGCTCTTTTCTTTATTACTATACAAAATTTAGATGGGTCTTTAGTCTCTTCTGATGTTTGATCTTGTCCTATATCTATACCATCAATACCTGCTACATAAAGGTTACGTTTTTGCTAATACTAAATAGTATTTCCTTCATCATCTTCATGTGTACCTAGCCATATTGGATGTTCTATAATATGGACAAGTCCTGTATTACCAGGAACCCATCTAACTCCTGTTATATTTTTAGTATTATTTCTATCACTACCCTATTTAAATAGAAACTAAAAGTCTCCATTTTCTATTGTTGGTCCCTCTTTAAGTACTTTTATTTTCGTGAGCTATTCAGCTATGAGTACTTTATTAAATTTATTAGTTCCTTCAAGAGCAAATGCTTCTTCTGCATTAAAACAGTACTCAGCAGAATATTCTATTAATGCTTTAGGACTGTTAGCTCTAAGTCTTCTTTCATTTTCATAATATTCTTTACCTCTTTTAGCATCACAGAATCCTCTTTCATCCATAAAATCTCCTCTATAAAGAGCAATGAATGCAGGTATAAAGTAACATGTTTTTACCCAATCTCCATCCTGTGTATAATTATGTAAGAAAGGTAAAACATTATGCCCTTCTGGATCATAATACATATCACTAAGTCCCTCCAAATTTGGACCAGAGTCTCCTCCAGTTCCTCCTGCGAGTATGATTCCTATCTTATTACCTCCAAGTTGTACTAGAGCTTCTCCTTTAATAAATGACTTTCTAAAGTTAGGGTTAGAACCAGCTTCTTCAAGTACAAGTAACTCAACACGATCACCTCTTATCTTAGCATCACTATCAGCAACAATTCCTTCTATTTGGGATTTCCATCCATCTTCAATTTTCTGTCCTTGTACTATCTTATAATAAGAAGCTCTTTTCTTATACTATGTATCTACAGCCTATCTAAGTTTGAAGAATCCTCCCTCTGTATTATCATTTAAAAAGTTAAGTTCTTCCCAAATCTTTTCAAGTGTCTTATCTACATAATTCTTAGATGCTGCAGTCATTAGAGTTTTAGAATTTCTGAATACACTATAACGAGCTGTACACAAACAAGCATTAATTTCTGAGAATCCACAACCTCTGGACTTCATAAGACCACAATTCTTACGTAGAATCATACAAAGTTCATAGTAATGGAAGAATTCATACTAATATACATAGAAATTAGGATAAATAATTCCTCTAGAAGTTCCTGCTTTATCTGCATTAGGATTAGGAACTTGGTAATAATTAAGAAAAAAATAGTGAGAGCCTGTAATTGTATAACCATTTACTGTAAGCCCTTCTCTACATCTTACATATTCTTGATGCCAAAAGTCAGCATAAGCCTTAGAGCCAGGAACGTAAGAGCAATACTTTCCTGTTCTATTTTTATTATCTCTAGCTTCTGTAAACCATTCAGGTCTAAAATCTAGACCATGTGTTTCATCTATAGGTTTATAACCTGTTATTTCATAAGATAATCTCTTATCAAAAAAAGTAATAGCAGCATCCTTTGGGACATCCCATTCAGAACGCTGCTATCTAACCTGTGCAATATGTTGTTGCACCTCAATATGGATTTCCTCTTCTTCCTTCTGTTTTTCCTCTTTAATAACTTCTTCAACAATTTTTTGTACTGGTTCGGGAAGTAAGGCAGAGGGTTTTTTACGAGGACGACCACGTTTCTTCTTTTCTTCGGCCATCACATATCACTTGGTAAATATCCTTCTACAGCTCCCGCACGTAATTGAGATGCTTCTTCCATCTCCTTTTTAACTGCTGATTCAAGAGTTTTTAATTCTTCATGTACTTTAGAAAGATTTGAGATTTCAGCCATTATATCTTTAACCTTAAATATAGGTTTTCCAGTTTGAGCATCACGTTCTTCTGGATCTATATTAGTAAAGTAATCTATAAACTTATCTACTGTAAGTTGAGCTGCATGTAACATTCTTATAGTTCTGTTACTTTCTTGTAAAGCTCGATATTTTCTACAAGCAGCTCTAAATAAAGGATCATTAAATTCCTCTTCAGTAAGTCCAGAATCTCTAAGAGCTTCTTCATGTCTTTCTTGTTCAGTATATCCTGCATATAAGGACTACCAATCAAGAGCTAACCATATATATGTAAATTCTTTAAAAGCTCTCAAACATTTTTCTCCAGTTTTATCAGCATCACATACATTACGACTCTTCTGTACTAGTGCCTTAAACTCACTTATCAGTAGAATTTCAGGTTTCTCTAGTTCAACCTTACCATTAACATTATTATACTGGAAAATATGTAACATTATTTTATTATTTTCTTAAGAAGTTCTTGCCAACGAGCAGGTTCATTTACTGTAAGTCCCTCTACTTTAGGATTTTCTGGATTTGGTCTAGAATATAAAACATTATTACCTCTTTCTAAGTTGTATCCATAGAATTTATTGCCTTCAGGTCCCATTGCTTGAGGAGTTCCTAAGATTTCACTAGACTAAGTTACAAAATCTTCAACTGTACCTTTATATCCCTTCTATTGAGCAGATCTATAAAGTCTCAGTAATCCATAAATCTAACTTGTAGACTCCTAAGGGTACTTTATACTTTGTGTAGGAGTCTATACATTTTTAGATTGAACTCTTACAGCCATAGGAGCCATAGCCATCATTCCTATATTTATATATGGATCATTAAATAATCTCATAGGGCCTTCACCTGCGGGTCCTCTTCCAGCATTCCAAGGTATTCTGTTCTAAACAGTTTGTGGTCTTCCAGAAGCTACTCTAGTATTATCAGCCATTTCTCCACCTTCTTGATAGGAAGGTTTTCTATTGGATGCTTCAAATTTTCTAGACTACTACGGTGTATTATCAGGCTCCTAGAGAGGAACTCTTATTCTATAGTTAGCTCTTTGAAGTTCATCATATTTTCTTTGAGCTTCCAGCTGTTTATTTTTCATATTAACAGCTTCTGTAAAACCAGGAATCATGTGTTTGAATATACCTATTAGTTTATTATATGTCCCATTTTGAGGTTGTAATTTATCTCCTTCCTAAGCAGATATTACATCAAACTATCCATTATTTCCTTGAAATCCTCCCAATGTAGGAGCTTGCTATGTAAGAGTATTAGCTTGTTTTACCTATAATGCTTGTACTGGACTAATAGCTCCTCCAACTTGATACTTAGTTAGATTTTTTTTTTTCGAGGCCCAAAGATTGTCTAAGGGTCTCTAGAGTTCCTCCAATTTGATGTTTCTTCATCTTTCCTCCACATTTATCTTCAGGAAGTAAGCCTCCATTCTATTTCTTCTTCATCTTACCACCACACTTTTCTTTATAAGCTTCAAGTGCATTTTTCTTAGGTTCAGTCTTTCCTCCTTTTTGATTCTTTACACATCCACAACCTACAACTCCTCCTTTTGCAAAATATTCAAGATGCTCTCCTTCAGGACATTGATGTTTTAAATTCTTAATATATTGTAACTTAGCACCATGTTTAGCCATCTGAGCTTGCTGTGCCTGCATTTCTTGCATAAACTATCCAAGTGCTTGTTCTAAGGCTTCTGGATTAGATTGTAGTTGTTGAATATCTACACCTTTTTGTTGTGCCCACTGAGCAAAAGCCTACATAAGTTGTTGCTATTGTTCTTGTGGTAGTTGTTGAATCTAAGCTAAAACTCCTCCTTGAGCTGTGCCACCTTGTTGATACTTGTTAATCATTTTTCTATTTTAATTAAGTCTTTAGTATTCCAAATTTCTTCTTGAAGTAATCCATCTTTGGTAAACCATCTACAACGGATTCCTTTTAAGTTCTGATCTTCTTTTTTATATATGTATGTTTCTTTTTTAATTACTAACATTATCGGTTTATTTGGGACATCCTATTTAATTGTAACCAAATCACCAGGCATAAAATAAACTTTCTCATCCATTTTCTTTTAATTCATTAAAACGAGCTGTAAGACCTTCATTTATAGCGGTCATAATACTTTGCTCACTAACTAATACAAGCCCTTGCTTATAAAAAGGAACAGGAGTTTCAGAAACTTTTCTCCACATAACAATATCTCCTTCTCTTATCCATTTACAAGCAGGTCCATTATCTACAACAGTTCCTACATGAATAAATTGCTCTTCTTCTTCTATCTCTCCAGTTTCGTGACTCTTATATGTAGGCTTTTGTCCTCCCAAGTCTACTATTATAGAACCTTCTCTCTTAATCATTTGGAATGGATTTTCTTCAAAAGGTTTTATAAGTAGTCCAGTACCTATAGCTTTAATTTCCAATTTATTAAGGTCTTCACATAGGGATTCCTGGTATTGTTTAAGAAGCTGTGCATGATCATCAAGCTTTTTTACATATTGTTCAACTTCATCATTAAATTTGGCTTTAGCTTGATCTTGCACTAAGTTATCTACACTTTGTTTATTAGCATAAAATAATTGTCCATCTGAAACTGTTCTTGCAATTTTTTCCTTTTCTGTAGGAATACTACTAAAATCATGTCCATTTAAAGTTTCCATATTACCATTTTTTAGCTGGACAGGAGGCAGTACTTAACGTTGTTTTTGCTTGTAGTCTGCATCCACATCCTCTATAATAACCATATATTTGTTCTGTACTAACATCCCCTGTTTTCGGGTCTAACCATAAACTACTATTACATATTCCTCCAAGTGTATCTTTATAAAGAGGACACTTGAGACAAATCTTCATTCTTTTTTCTTTTAAATCATCATTTAAGCCTAATGCTTCATTAACATGTCCCTTAACTATACTTCCAATGTCCATTAGTATTCAATTCTTTTGTATTTAGCTCTTTGACTTTCTTTTTTGGCTTCCTTCATGTAATGTTTAAACATAAGTTCAACCTCATTTTTTAAATAGTCTAGATGGTACACTGTTTGCTTATAATTATGATCGAAGTGAACCATAATTAAATCCTTTAGTTCGAGGTCAGGACGAATTTGTTGTATCATCCAGGCATATGTGGATAATTGCAGTGAATAGTGCTGATAATTGCAATCATCTAAATTATTTAAAGGATAAAGCATTTTAGCACTACTCTTTGTCTGAGTATTAAATCCAGACTTCATCTTGATTTCCTTATTTGTCTTCCAGTCCATTATATAAAAGTACTTGCCTGAAATGACTAATAAATCAATCTGCCCTGCTAATCTTAGTAGTTTATCGTCGGACATATATGAAATTAAATATTCTGGATATACTCCATTCTCTAAGTCTAAGGTAGTCCGTCCTTTATCACAAACAAATTTACCTCCTACTCCGAATTTCTTTAAAGAAACATTAGCACCCATATCATACATACTTTGTTCTATCTTAGCATGTATTTTGGTTCCTCTTTCACATGATTCTCTATTTGTTTTATCCCATTCATCTAAAATACTTTGTTGTGCTTTATTAAAATCGAGTTCCTTTATATTATAAGTTTCAAGTAACTCTTTATCAAATTTGTGTGTAGCAAGCAACGATTTTCTTTCTAATGTCCAAGCCTGTGTAGGTAACAATTGTTCAAGGGCTTTATAAGCCGACCAAAAGTCTCTATCAAAAGGTTGAGTGTATCTTTCAATTAAAGTTGTTACAGAAATGTACTTAGCATTGTCATTTTCATTCCAGTATACGTGTGCATTCTCATTAAAGCATACTGGTCCATTTTTCTTATCAACATTCATACTTACGTTATTTCTCTATGTCTATCTATCTAATCTCTTACCTCTTCTCTTATTCTCTAATTCACTGTACTTGTGGCTTCTCCCAATTTAGATTTGATGTAAATACTTACACCAAAAATACCACCTGCATAAGCTAATGCCTAAGCTACATACCACAAAATACTTGCTTCAATAGCTTGAATGGCAAAGAACGATAAAAAGGCTAAAACAATAGCACTAAGTATCATAGCTATAGCAGAACCATACTAAATCCAGTCTTTTGTATTACTTTGCATAATGTTAATTTAAATTAATGAGAAGTCCAAGACTTATACTACTAAGATATAGCATATTTATCTATTATATTTATATATTAATATTCTCGTATTTTGAACTACTCAAACTTAATATTATTTTTAGAATAACCAAAGTAAATTAATTTTTAATTTAATTATTTAAGTATATGAAAATCTTAGGACTAAAATATGGAGGAAGACCTAATAAAGGGTTTGACTTTAGACCAAATAGAACTGTGGATAGTAATCCTACACTTTCAAATATGAAGGGTGACTATAAAGATACTAAAAGAAAACTTATTAAAAGAAAAAAGAAATGACATTTAAAGAAGTATCACATTATATAAAACAGGGTAAGTGGGGCTTGCTTCCTAATTATAAAGGATATTTTAAATGGGACTACTTTAATAAATGTGTCTATATGTAGAATGGAGATTATAAAAAGTATGATTTACAAGATGAAAAGTTAAGAACCGATTTTTATTATATAATATGATTATTAAATTACAAAATGGAGATAAACTTAAGATAGAATCTGACGAAAAGAGAGAAGCAAGAAGAAAATACAATGAACATTCATAGCTTTCTATAGGTTAGAAATTAAAAAGAAATCTAAATATAGCTTATAACTTTTTAAAAGAAGGTCCAAATGCAACTAACTTTGGAAATGCAGTTTCTGCTTTATTTGGTGGCTATAGTCCAGAGAATCCAGATTTACATTATGGAGAAGCTCCAGGTGTAGGTATAAAAAACTTTGCAAATTTAGTAAAAACAGCAAGAGTTGCTAAAGAGTTTAAGGATGTACTATCTAAAGCCCCAAAAACTAAAGAATTTATAATGCCTGGACTTATTGGTTGGACTCCTAAAACTAAATTTAAAGGTTATCACGCTTCTAATGAAAATCCATTTATTCCAGATTTTTTTAGAGAGGGATGGGCTTAGAAAACACATAATGCAGTTAAAGGAATTTATATGGCTAATGGAAAGGCTCCAGGATATGGATTTCTTACTAAAAGAAAATATGTACATCCTGTAGAAACCACATTTGAAAAACCATAGATACAACTTGGAGAAGTAAAAGGAAAAACTAAGAATGGCATACGTAACTAGATAGAAAGAGATGCTTAGGAACAGGGAGCTGATGGAATTATATTTAAAGGGATTGCAGATAATTAGATGCAGAATTAGTTTATTGCTAAAACTTTAAATCCTGATACTAAAATAATAAATGAATCTGTAAAAAGTAATGATTCAAGATCAAATGTATATGTTATGGATAATTTTAAATGGAAAGAACTTACATATCCATCTTATATAAATCATGTACTAAATAACTTAAGGAAAAAAGGAGTTAAAGTAGAGCCTTATGATAAAAATAATACTAACGAATAGACTCGTATGAATTTCTTTAATAAAGGATTTAATCCAGTATTTAAAATATATCCACAATCTAATCTAAAAGCACATGCACAAGAAATTCTAAGAAGAATGAAAAACTTTGGATTAGATGTAGATAATACTATAGGAGAACTTCCTTTATATGGCAAGAAGAGTATAAGAGACTTAGTAACTCTTAATTCTGGACGTACTAGTTATGTAGGATATTATAATAATCCTGGAATTCTAGGAACATACTTTCATAATAATGGAACTAGTATTGTGGATCCTGGATATCCTGAAGATGGAATAAGTGCCTTACAATCTATAGCTAATACTATGCATCATGAACGTAATATGCATGGAACTTAGAAGTTTTTAACTCCAGAAATGTGGAAACTTTACGAAGATTTTATATCTAAGATAACTTAGAACTTACAAACTACTAAGACTCCAAATAATAAAGTTGAATTTGTTATCAAACATAATAACGGAGAAACTACACCAATAGGTAAAGGTTCATTGAAAAAAGAAGAATTAAGAGCAACTATTGGTGAAATGGTTAGAAATATATATAATAAGGAAGCACATAGTAAGGCCTTAGTTAATAACCATACAGTTGAGAAATCTAATTTAGAAGTATTAAGGCCTTATTTTGAAAAAGCTGTTGATAAAATGTCGAATGATGAACTTCTCAATTAGTTAAGTAAAACAAATGGTTATGGTGTAGACTATTCTGAAATAGGTCCAAAAGAGAATCCAAAATTCTTTGATGAATTAAGGACATTATTGAAGATTGCTCCAGCATCATTACCACTTTTAATACCAAGAAAGGAGGAAAAGAAATGATATATCACTTAAAAAATGGTGGACAAATCAGAAAGATGCAAACCGCAGCAGGAGGTCCTATAAATTGGTTAAGAAAAAGGATATATACTAATATTGAACCTTTTGGTTACAATGATGTCGGTTCAAGACTATATAATGGAATAATCCTTAATAAAAATGAACATGATAATTTCAAAGGAGATTATTCTGATGTTGAAAGAGCTCCTGCTTAGTATTAGACTATTGATAATATATGGGGAGAATATTTACACATTCCAGAAAAGGAACGGAGATATTCTAATGGTAAATATAAAATAAAAAATAATGGAAATGGAACATTTAGTTTACCATTTTAGTCTATGGAAGACATAATGCAAGCAGTAAATTCTAATAATCCTCTCCTATGGGGATAGAGGGGTAAACTTGGAAACTCTGTTGTTGGGGAATATGATGTTCATAGAGGTTATGACAAAAACGGGGATTATCTAAAATATATAGACCATTGGAGAATAAATCCTTATGATGTTAAAGAAGATAAGGAATATGGCTAGGATGATAATTCATTATTAAAATGGTATTTTAAAGGAAAAGATGATGCTAGTTTTGGATTAGGTACTCCAGTGGAAATACAAGGAAAATATTATTTAGATGACATATATAAAGTTAAGGGAGAAGATCGAGGAGGCCACTATTTGCCTGAAGTAGTAGTAACAGGGAAAAAGAAACAAGGAGGTAGGATGAATATAATAGGATAGTTTAAAGGCGGCGGGCAAGTTAGAAAGATGTAGACTGCAGCAGGAGGACCATTATATTTATCTGTAGAGGACATAAAGGGTGGAGCTAATGCTCTTGGTTCAGCCTTTTTAAAAGGATTAGGAGCAGTAGGTAAATTTTTAAATGCTGGCTTTACTAGTCCTACGTATGGAACAACTGGACAAGTTAGTTATGCAAGAAATGCTGAAGACGCTAAAAGATAGAGAGAGCAATCAGAAGCTTCTGAACAGGCTATGGGAAAAGCTATGACTTGGGTAAGTCCTCTTAATTATGGAGCTGCTGTATGGAATGGACATGGTCTGGATGCTAGAAAAGGAGAAGAAGAAGTTGCTTCTTGGTCTCCTGCTTGGCAAGCAGTCGGAAGACTTGGTGAACTTTATGTTGGACCTAAAGCAATAAAAGGAGTTAAGTCTGCTCCAAAAGCAGTCGTGAATACTGCTGCTAAGGCTGGAGTTAAACCAGCTAAAGCTGCTGTAGTTGCTAGAGAAATTAATAAAGGAATTAAATAGAATACTAAAAATGGTAGAATAGAAGTAACAGAAAATTACTTTAATTCTCCAGATAAATGGTATAGAATTACAGAAACTCCAGAAAAATATGGCATAATGGAGTAGGGTAAAAATGTAACTACACATGATGCTCCTCAAACTCATGGTACTATTAATGGTTGGAGAAGTTCTATGTTAAAAGCCCCTATAACTAAAAGTTCTGAAGGTTTTATTAAACGTCCACAAAAAATAGAACTAAGTATAAGAAGAAAGAATGGGCAGGCACATGGTAATACCTCTCAAGCAGCAAAGGGTAAGTTATGGGGAGGTACTACTTCGGGTAGTAATTTATTTCCTGAAGGTATTATTGAAGGGCAAGCTCCATCTATGATAAATTATGGTTTAGATAGAACTAACTTTGTAATGACTCCATGGGAGTAGGTCCCTAATGGTGGAAGAGTAGGATTCCATACAGGAGAAATGCCTATGTCTAATTTAGGATGGTTTTAGAAAACTAAAAATGGTACATATACTTATGAAACTATAATTCCAGAAAAAAGAATGTTTTATCAACCCAAATCATAGTAGGAATCTTCAACTTCTTTAGCATTTTTTGAAAAAAATCCTTCTAAAACATCTTCTACAATACAAATTTCTCCAGAAGAATTATACAAAGTCCTTAAAGATCAAGAATAGAATGGATATTATTTTATGGGGCATGGTACTGGTAGAACGGGAGTCAATCCACAAACTATCTTTGATAATGGACTAAGAGTAAAAGGTGGTGATATTAGCAATACTACAATGCCTATTTCTGAATCTAATTTAACTAGCTGGCCACATATGAATTCAGAAGAAATAATTATAATGCCAGGAAAAGCTACAATGACAAAATATGATTCAGCACATGGTCATATACCTAGTGATTGGTATAGTAGTGATGTATTCCATTGGACTGATAATCCAAAGAAAGTTGGAAGTGGTCCATTTGCTGCTTTTGAACCTAATGCATCTTTTACAGAACAAACAATAGGAGGAGTACCCGGAGTATATACTAAACCTGAAGCAGTCTTAGGTTCTTACAATACTAGAACACATACTTTAAAACTTAATCCTAAAAGTTAGTATGAATTTTAGTTTAATGTTCCTAAATTAACAGAGCCTTTAACTTCTTTAAAGTTTTTTGAAAAGAAACTTTCTAAAAATAATATTGTAGGAGCATCTTATGATTACAGTACAAAAGGTACTAATGGCATAGATTTTATTAAAAAGTTTTTCGCCTAGTAGAAAATTAAAGGAAAAGAATTTACTTTGGAAGGACTAAAAGATGCTAAAAATGTACAGCAAGGTTTACCAGAACACATACAATCATATCTTAATTAGAATACTGTAGAAAGAGCTGTCAGAGCTATGAGAAAGAATGGGTACTCTGAAAGAGAAATCTAGCAGTACATTGATAAAGTAAATGAAGTAATGAATAAAGTAAAAGTTGGAATGTATTCTAATTAGGAATATAATGCTGCAGGAGCATAGAATTTTGGAGGATTTTATAATAATGATTAGAATTTTATATCTGTTAATAAGGATGCTTATCTAACTAATCCTGCTTTTACTCCCAATTACGTAATGAAGCATGAAGGTAGACATTTAATTGATTATAATACTTCTATGACTGATGATGTAATAAATACTCTTGAAAAAGCTTATGACAAAGATTTTTTAGAGATTCCTAAGCATGAAGATGCTGGAAGTTTAAAGGATTATCAGCATATGGATAGAGAAAGAGTAACTACAAATAGAGATGCCAGAGATGTCCTTCTATCAAATTTAGAGAGAAATCCAGGAGAATTTTAGAATTAGACTAAATTTGTACAAACTCCCTTTGGAAAGAGTAAAGCTATGGTAGATTTTTAGAATGGACTTATATAGTATGCTGTACCAGAAGATATTATTAAAGCTGTAAGAAATTCTAATGGATATGGAAGAAGATATATTGATTATTTAGAAAATAATAACAAGCTAACTTCAGATAAAATAGAATAGTTAAGGTAGGCAATGATTCAAGTACCTAGTTATCTATTACCAGTAGCTGGAGGATATACTTTATATAATTTATTTAATCAACCATAGCAACAACTACGATATTAGAAACAAGGAGGTAAAATGAATGCAATAGAACAATTTAAACAAGGAAGTAGAATCCATATTAAAAAGAAGAATAGAGGCAAGTTTACTGCATACTGTGGTGGTAATGTAACTTCTGCTTGTATAGCTAGAGCTAAAGCTTCAGGTAATCCTACCTTAATAAAGAGAGCCACATTTGCAGCTAATGCGCGTAAATGGAAACATTAGGAAGGAGGATCTTTTAAAGGATATCCAAGTAAAGCAGCTTATGATGTTAGATTAGAAGAAGTTGCTGGATTTAAGAAAGGAGGAAAGCTATGTCTAATCCCAAGAAATTGACAGACTTACAAAGGAATTGGAATATAGCTAAATAGTATGTAAAAGAAAGTCCAAGCCTTCCTAATATTTTAAAGGCTTTAAAATACCTTCTTGATGGTCCTTCTAAATATCGGACAGGCTAGCCTGAAATACTTCCTGGTTTCTAGTTAAAAGGACTTATGAGAGGAAGTCAACTTGAATCATAGCTTTCTAAAGCTGGAACAATCAGTACAAATGCAGTTAAAGCTCTTGCTAATAAGAGTAATGAAATGCAAGGAAAAATATTAAACAAGGTACTTGATAATTAGTTTCCAGCTTAGAGAGTTGTTGACTATAATAAACTTCGTAAAGCAGTATAGTCTGAACTTATACCTTATAATACTGCTCCTAATACTAAATATGCTGATTATGGTCTAGACAGAATTGGATACAGTGCAAAAATGAGTCCAGAAAATATTGTACTTAATCCTTAGACAGGACAATATGAATCTAAAGCTGTAAAACTTGGAACATTTACTTTCTAGAGTCCACGTATTCCTGTTGGGAATGCTAAACATTATAATAGTAATACTCTTGGACATACTAGAACTTTTACAAATCCAGAAGAACCTGATGTTCTTAATGTTCTTGAAACATAGAGTGACTGGGCTTAGAGGGCTTGGTCTCGGGGTTCTTATGATAAAATGAGTAAAGCTGCTCCTCATAGATTGGAGCAACTCCGTAAAATAATAGCTCAACAAAAAGAAAGAGGATTGCCTACTGAAAGTACTGAAGCAAGAATTCCTTTGCAGACTTAGTTTAAAGATATTCCATCTTGGCATATTTCCTATTTATAGTAGAATTATCTTCCTAAGCAATTACAAGAGAACATGCTATATGCATCTAAAAATGGATATAGTCGTATGAGATATCCTACTCGTGATACAGCAATCAAAGTAGAAGGATATGAACCAACTCTTCTCTTTGGAAATGTAGAGAAAGAGTAGTATGCTATAAAATTACAAGAAAGAATAGGATAGTTAGAGATGTAGCTTATGTAGGGAACTAATCCAGTTTCGTATAGAAGACTTGCATCAGAACTATCTAAAGCTAAACAAGAATATAATACACTTAAATAGTAGAGTATTTAGCAAGTATATAGTCCTCAAGAAGAGACTATACTTAGAAAATACGATTCTTTCCCAAAGATGTTTGGAAAAGTATTTAAAGATTAGAAACCTTAGATAGTAAAAGATTCAAAAGGTAATAGTTGGTTTGAATTTGCTATTCCTTAGAATATGTAGTAGATGGAACTTTCTTATAAACAAGGCGGAAGTATATGAAGAAAAATAAGTTTTATAAGGAAAATAAAAGAATATTATAGGAAAGAAAAACTAAATGCAGTGTATGTGGAGAAGAAGCTAAATGTTGTTTAGAGTTCCATCATTTAAGAGATAAGCTATATAATATATCAGAAGCAGCTAGTCATATACCTACAGACCTATTTAAAAAGGAGCTAGATAAGTGCATATGTATATGTTCTAACTGTCATAAAAAGTTACATAATGGATTACTCAAATTACCAAGTTAAATATATTGAAAATCCTACTTTTGTTTCTAAGATTCCAGAATTATAGTCTTATGAACCAATGGATATTAGTAATTTATAGATGGATAATGCAGAACCCCTTCCTCCTACATAGCTAATTATATAGGAAGAGGAAGAACCTTAGAATCCTATAAAGAAAAAACGTAAAACTGTCTATACTAAAGATTTTAAAGATAGATTTAGAGAATATCTAACATCTTGGGAAGGAGGAAGACTTGCTAAAGTAAGTGGAGATAGAGGAGGACTTACTAATAATGGTATAACAATAGGTACCTGGAAAGCTTATGGTAAAGACAAAAATGGAGATGGAGTAATAGATGATAAGGACTTAGCAGCAATGTCAGAATAGGATCGTAATGATATATTAGAAAATAGATTCTGGAAGGTAGCTAGGGCAGATCAGATTGCTAATCCAAATCTAGCAGCTTATGTAGTGGATTGGATGTGGACTAGTGGCCCAGGAGCATTTAAATCAATGCATAAAGCTTTTGGTTTAAAACCACAAGCTAGAATGACTAATGAATTATTAAATGCAATAAATTCTAATACATAGTAGGCATATAATATATTACATAATAAAAGAGAAAATTTCTATAGAGATATAGTAATGAAAAATCCTTCATAGGCTAAATTCTTAAGAGGATGGCTTAGAAGAGCTAATGCTATCACATTGAATGATATGAAATTAGCTTAATAGTTATATAGTATGTAATATTCTTATTTTTTAACAATTATTAAAGGCTCTCCAACAAAAGGAGGGCCTTTATTTTTATATGTACTGTCCAAAGTAGATTTGTAAAAATTTTTCATGTAAACATTTTTTACTTCGAAATTTAGAGTTTATTATTGATTTGTAATTACATATCTAACGCGTTAGTACATAGATTATTAACTTTTTATAAACTTTTACTTAACTTTTTTATGGACGAGAAAATTTTAACAGTTCCTATGAACTAGGGACTTGATGCAGCTAGCCTTATGGCTATGCAACAGAACCAGATGTTTAATAATCCTTGGGCATATCTAATTCTACTTTCTATTTTCCAGAATGGAGGTTTTGGTAACAGATTTGGTAATGGAGGCCCTGGAGCTGTGGCAGGAGGAGTTGTTGCTACTGATATAGATGCTAAATTAAATGCTCTATCTAACTAGATAGCACAAAATCAAAGTACAGATAGCATTTTAAGTGCAATACAAGGAAATGCATTTGCTCAATCTCAACTTGCTCAAAATTTAAATGTAGATTTTAATGCAGTACAGAATGGAATCGGTGGACTGAATATGGCTATTGCACAGGTAGGTACACAGACAGGTCTTGGAATAATGGGAGTACAGCAAGCAATATCTAATGGTAATCTAAATATCATTCAGAACCTTAAAGATTGTTGCTGTGGAATAAAGACTGAAGTATTACAGCAAGGCTTTAACTCTCAATTACAGACTGTAGAACAGACCAATACTCTGAACTCTAACATTACAAATCAAGGATTTGAGAACAGACTTTCTATTTTAAATTAGACAAATGCTCTTGGAAGTGCAATAACTAATCAAGGTTATGAAAACTAGATAAGAACTATTAATCAGACACAGGATATTCTTCTTGGAGTAAGAGCAGAAAATACTTTAACTAGAGCTTCTATTGATTCCTTTAGAAATGCTTGGGAACAAGGAAGATATGCAGATTTACTTGAAGAAAAGAATAACTTACAGAATAGATTAAATCTTCTTGAACTTCAGAATAATGAAACTGCTGCTATAAATGCTGCAATTGCTCCTCTGATTAATAAATCATCTGCTGGCGCATGATTTTCAAGGAACTCAAAAAAGGCCTGCCCGTTTATATTCTAAATAAAAGTACCTTAGAATATAATCAGGGCAAGGTCATTTAGGACGCTACTCCGCAACGTTTAAACACTACCTTCGGACAAGGCCTACTTACTGATGTTAGTATAGAAGCAGGAGGTGTCACGAAGATTTGGACTTTACCAGCAGATTAGAAAGTAGCAGAAATGTAGAATGATAGTGAAACTATAATAGCAATAGATAAAAGTACTATTCTAGCAATGGTCAAGTCTATACACGGAGAATGTGAATCTTATTTAGAAGGAGTTCCTCATTATGAAGAAAAACTTGAAAAGGCTAAAGTCCTTATAAGTGAGCTTGATCAAAACTATAAGTAGCAATAGCAGACTGAAGAACGTTTTACTAAGATAGAGCAATCAATAGATGGAATCTAGACAGCTTTATCTGAAATATTAAAAGCAGTTAAGAAATGATTAAACATATATTAGAAAAATACGGTAGTTCAGATGCTACAATTAATTTACTGGTTCAAGAACTAGAAGAACATTTATCTGAAGAAGAGTGCGAAGAGCTATCTAAAAAGATATATGAAAGTACTCAAGGACAGCACTTTGATGAATGTTTTGCTAAGAAATAGATATCTAAGATGTATTATACTGATGCTGATGGCAGACATTATGCTCCTTATTGGGAAGATATTTCTGCTATTTATAATATGAATAAAAGACGTCTTAATAAAGAGTATAATAGATGGGATTTTGA
>Ga0247610_10000416_pt1 | contig 61557 bp, 43 predicted proteins | sample 174DNAGHGhighgp2_FD_193483 | JGI IMG/M metagenome (GOLD analysis project Ga0247610, IMG submission 193483) | Sheep rumen microbial communities from Palmerston North, Manawatu-Wanganui, New Zealand - 1742 DNA GHGhigh gp2 | ecosystem: Host-associated > Mammals > Digestive system > Stomach > Rumen...
TCAGCAGGTAGCTGTTGATGCTGTAGGTGACATCGACGGTGACGTTTTGCGTGCCCATCGTGCCCGTCACGACGGCGAGGTCAGGCGTGTAGCCGGTGATGGTGGGCGAGGCGACGCTGTAGTCGACGTTGTAGTTGACGTTCTCGGTATGCGTGGTTGCGGCGGGTGTGCCGTCTTCGTACTTGTAGTTGATGGTCAGCAGGTAGCTGTTGATGCTGTAGGTGACATCGACGGTGACGTTTTGCGTGCCCATCGTGCCCGTCACGACGGCGAGGTCAGGCGTGTAGCCGGTGATGGTGGGCGAGGCGACGCTGTAGTCGACATTGTAGTTGACGCTCTCGGTATGCGTGGAGGCAGCGGGAGATCCGTCGGCGTACTTGTAGTTGATGGTCAGCGTGTAGCTGTTGAGAGAGAAGTTGGCTACGTAAGATGCAGATTCGGAGACGAGGAAGGAGAACGTTGCATCGGTGCTGACCACTTCGCCGTTCTTGGTCCAGTTGGTGAAGCTGTAGCCTGGATTGGGTCTTGCATTAAGGGTGCAAGTATCACCAACGATGAATTCACCGTCACCTGAAGCGCTACCTGCATTGCTTGGATTAACGCTGACTGTGATGGTACACAACACGGCATCAGTTGTTTTGAAGGGAATGGGCGTACACCATTCGGTGAGCGTGTCGCACACGCCTTGGACCCTCACGGAATAATAAGTGATGGGTTCAAGGCCACTGATGGTATAAGGGGCTTCCGCAACGGGGATGGGCTCGCTCCACGTGATTTCGCCTTGTCGCATCATCACATTGTCGATGGCAAAGTAGTCACCAGTATTACTTAATGATCCATCTTTGGTGTACGACCATGTGAAGGTATGCTCTCCTGCTGTCACGTCAAAGCTGTAGTGATTCCAGATTGAGTTTTCACCAGCTTGGAACATCGTCGAGCCGTCGATGGAGAAGCTGCCGTAATCATAATGAGAGCCTTCTCCCATGCATTCGGCATCAAATTCCACAATGCCGTCAGAGGTGAAGGTAGCTGTGACAGAAATACTTGAGGTTGAACTATCCACTCCAGCATTGCCGCTTTGGAGGTGACCGTCTACGACTGTCCAGGAATAAGTGTTATCGTTTGTCCATTCGGAGGGAATTCCGTTTCCAAAGCTTTCATAGACTATGAAGTCGGCGTCTCCCACTTGTACATTATAAGTGTCGCTGTAGTCTAACCATGTTACTGTAGCAGTGGTGCCAGTAGTGTTGGTTACTTCCACGTGTAGGGGTGTCGGACACGGCCCAAGAGTAGTGAATCTTAGGGTATCACTGGTGAGTAAGCTGTTGGGGACTCCATTGTTGACGCCACAGGCGGAAACCACAAAGGCTTCATATTCGGTGTCAGGCTGTAGGTCTGTGAGTGTGAACGTATTTTGAGAGACTTCAACAGATTCGTAAGGGAAGACGGCTGTAGTAGTAGCAGGATGATAAAAGACGTACCATGATTCTGCCTCACCCCTTTCGGTCCATTTGAGGGTGGCGAAGTCGGGGGTTATATCGGTAGTCCTTAACTGTGAAGGACGTAAGCAGCCGTTTATGCCTTCTTGAAATTCAGCTATAAACACGATTCCTGCTTGAGAAAGAGTATCAATGTCCCCAAAAACACTGTCCAAGAAGTTTTCGTCTATTGTGAAGGTATAAATGGGATCTTGAGATAATTCCACAATGGCTCGCATTCCATCCCCCGCAGCACTCCATTTTACGAAACTGTAGCCAGGGTTAGGTGTGGCTTGGAGGGTGATCGTGTCATCAAAATGTATGCCCTCCTCGTCACTGCCAGTAAGTTCAGCCTCACCAGCTCCTTCGGGTTCAACTCGGATTTCATAGTAGTATGAAACGGGTTCGAAATAGGCCACGAAGTTGGAATTTCTAGTGACGACGAAGGAATATGCCTCATCATAACTTAAAAAAACGCTGTCCTGCATCCAACCGATAAAATAGTAGTTAGGATTGGCACTAGCCGTCAGTGTACAGGAATCTCCATAAGTGTAAGTACCTCCACCAGAGACTGTGCCGCCTTGGGATAGATTGGCCGTAGCGGTTACGTTGAGAGATGCAAGCTCTGTCTTGGTTAAACAATTGGACCAATATCTTTGCTCGGATGGGGCATAAAGGATTTCTACTCCATATTGGTAGTCACCGTTTTCAAGGCTGATCCAGGTTGTGTCAATGAAATAATTGTCTGTCACAAACTCTGCAATCCGCATAGTGCTGTCAACTACAGGATTGGCGCCGACAGAACAAGGAAAGCGATAGACATTGTAGACGTTGGATGAGGCTCGGTTTCCGGCAATACCGTCAAAGGTCACGTTATCCACTAAGAAGAAGTCACCTGTGGGATCCGCCGAATAATCCTTTGTGTACGACCACTTGAAGGTGTGTGTACCTTCAGATACTTCAAAACTATATGAGTCCCATTCATGGACATCAATGCTGAATTGAAGCTCTTCATCTATGTAGAATCTACACACGTCAAAGTTGCCGTTTTCGCCCCAGCAGCCTGCGCCGAAACTAATGCTACCGGCTCTCACGAATTGAACGGTAGCCTCAATGGCCGAGGTGGAGTTCGCAACACCGCCATTGCCGCTCATCATGCAGTAGTAGCCGCTGTAGCCTGGGTAGTTCAATGTGTCTGGAGATGTCACGATCCAAGGATAGGTTTCGTCGTTGTTCCAATAGTCAGGAAAGAGACCATTTTCGAAGTCAACAGAAGGTACGCCTATATCCCACCCCCATAGTATTTTGGCGTATGGACTGCCTGGGAGGCTGGGGTCAGGATAATGACTTGCTAAGACTTGCATCGTCTCAGCTTCAGAAGGGGTGCCAGGTTGGGCCATAGCCCCTAAAGTAAAGAAAAGGAAAAACGCTGCAAGAGCGAGGGCTTTTCCTCCCTTCAGATTAAACTTGGTCATGGCATTGTCTTTCTTGCCATGCGGATGAGTAAAGTTGTTCATGTGTTTGATATTTAAGTGTTTATGATTTAATCAAAATTATATATTGGTTACAAAAATACAGAATAAAAACTAATAAACAAGGAAAAAAGTTGGTTGACAATAATAATACTACAAAAAACTTGCCAAAATGACGCATATAGTTTTTTGTTTTTTGGCTTTTTTACCTACTTTTGTCGCATAAAAAACATTCAACTATGAAAACCAACAAGAAAAACATTTGGATCGAGGTGAAGCGTTATGTCGTCATCACATTGGCCTTGTTTGTGATGGCTTTCGGCTGGACGGCCTTCCTCATTCCCAACCACGTGTTGGGTGGCGGCGTCAGCGGTATCGCCACCTTGATTTTCTATGCCACGGGCATTTCGACGGGTATCTCCGTTTTCGTCATCAATGCCATTTTGGTGCTTATTTCACTTAAGGTGTTGGGACCTTCTTTCGGCATCAAGACGGTGTATTCCATCATCATGGCATCGTTGTTTATGTCGTTTTTGCAACATTATATCACCGAACCAATGCTGTTGTATCAAACGGATCCCACGGCAATGGGCGCCATGAAGCCTTTTGTCGAAGAGAAGATTCTGGCGGCCATACTGGGTGGTGGCCTGGCGGGCTTGGCCATCGGTGTGGCTTTTACCCAAGGGGGCAGCACGGGCGGCACCGACATCATCGCGATGATGATTTGCAAATATCGCAATGTTTCTCAGGGACGTGTCATTTTGCTGATCGACATCATCATCATCTCCTGCTCCTATTTTGTCATCGAGAACGACAAAATCCAAGCGATCATTTATGGTTTCGTGGTCATGGGTGTGTGCAGCTATTGCATCGACCTTGTGCTGACGGGCAACAAGCAGTCGGTGCAGGCTTTCATCTTCACTTCCGAGCCTGACAAGGTGGCTGACCGCATCGCCAATGAGATGCAGCGCGGCGTGACCGTCATCAATGGAACAGGCTGGTACACCAAGCGCGAAGGTCCCATCCTCATGGTGGTGGCGCACAAACGCGAATCGCAGCAGATATTAAGGATTGTGAAAGACGAAGACCCAAAAGCTTTCATGACGATGAACACCGTGATGGGCGCCTACGGCAAAGGTTTTGAGCAGATTAAGCACTAATACTATTGGAGATAAGGTGCGAAAAATTCTGTCAGCGCATTTAAAATGTGTTGTGCTTTCTCTGTCGAGGCTTCGTCATCGCTCCGACCGCCAAAACGTGCTATGTCTTTTGAGTCGTAATCAGTGAAGAGATGCCATGTGGAGTTGCCCATGAAATCGTCCTTGGCTTTGTCAAGACCGAACGATTCAACCAACTTCTGTAGTTTCAACACGTCTTCCTTGTTCATCTTGCCTTCACGATGCTGTCCTCTCTCATCATAATAGCTGAGTGTGAAACCTTCGTCCTCCTTGATGACGTAGTATTTGATGTCACGGAAATCTGTGACGCAATAATTATATTCAAACCTGACAAGGTTGCCGCGAAGGGGTAGCCAACGGTCGAAAAAGCCCAAAAAAGGTGCCGTTTGTCCACCCACGAAGGTGGTATAGTAACCTGTGAAGTCGATCGTGTCGCCTGTGTTGTAGCAAATGAAGAAGCGGTATACCGAAGCGCTGTCGTCGTCGGTGGTGTGATTGTATTCATCTTTTAGGCGATACATGTTGACCAACTCTTGTAGTTCCCTCAGATAGTCATTGCTTACGGCAACCTCCTTGTCTGTGTTGTATTCAGCATTGCGGATGAAAAGCTTGGCTTCCTGTTCGCCGCGTTCGAGGCGATACTCGATGTCGCGTCCTTGTTTGTTTTTGCAGGTGTACTGGAAGAGGTTGATTTCCTTGGCTTGGATGCGGAAGTCCCTCCACTTTTGGAAATATTCCGAAATGGCATGACGAGCCGCATGATAGTTGTCGGGCCATGCCATATAACCTCCGGAGCCCTTGCTTTTACCTGAACCATACTTGAAATAGAGCGACCAACTGTCACCATCGAAGATTTCCATTTTAGGCTGGTATTTATCATGCCATTTGTGAATCTTGAACGCCTTGATGATGGAATCCAATTCGTCGAAAATGGTGGTGTCATCGATGTAGAAATCCTTCTCCTCAGGGAAGCCTTCGTCGATGACGATATGTATCCTACCGTCTTTCTCGGTACTGACAGTGTATTTCTCTCCGGAATGCCAGGCCATCGTGTTGTGGTGGTCGTAACTAAAGTAAGTCAGGCGTTCTTTTTTCATTTCCTTTGGGTTTTGTGCGATGCAGGATGCGAGGCTACACATCAGCACCAATAGCAATAAGTTCTTTTTTGTCATGTCATTTTTTTGTTTTTGTAGAAACAATTAAGGGAAAGTCAAAGGCTTTCCCTTAATTGCATTTGTTTCTATGGGTATGATTATTTGATACCAAGTTTTTTGGCGATGTCTTTCGGCAGGGCATCCTTGTGGACCACGATGTTCATGGTCTTGTAGCGCACGAAAGCCTTCGAGACGTACCAAATGCCATCGTAGTTGCCGGCTTTGCCCCAGCTGTTCTTCACGATGAAATACTCGTTGCCGATTTGGTCCTTGGCGGTGCCGTAAATGAGCATGCCGTGGTCGTCTTGGGTCTCATAGTTGTCGTAAGCAATTTGACGCTCTTTCTGCGTGACCCACTTTTGCGGGGTGGGACCGTTTTGGGCTTCTTTTGCTCTGTCGGCGGCGCTCATGCCCATCCAGTGGGCCATGTCGCTGCCTTGGAGGTCGCGACCTTTGGCTTCGATGTCAGGAAGGACAGCCACGCCGGCCATCTTGCCACGGAGCCAGCCGGCCTCGCTGACGTCGCTACCCCATGCAATCGGGTAACCCTTGTCGATGGCGTTGTCCATCACCTGCATCAGTTCGTCGATGGGAAGGTTCCAAGCACGACCCCAACGCCAGTTGTCCTGCACTTCGATGACAAACTCCTCGTAGAAGGGGTGGTGTGTGAAAGAGGTCAGGTTGACGTAGTCGTTCATGTTGAGACCCGTTGATTCGGCAAAGCTCTTAGGTGTGTATTTCTTGCCGTTGTAGGTGAACTCGGTCGGAGGCACGCCAAGATAAGCGTCGTAAATGCCAGCCAATCCTTTCTTCCAAAGGGCATTGCCGTCCTTGTCCATTTGGATCTTACGGCTCTTGATGACACCTTCCACATACGGGTCAGTCACGGCCGAAAGTTCGTTGAAGTTCGACAGTGAGTCTCCATGCATGGTGCCAGCAGGCATCTCACAGTCGGGAACGAGACCATAGTTCTTGATGGCGTAAAGCACGTCACCGAAGGAGCCACCTTGCGAGAAAGAGACGTCGCCGTGGGTACGGATGGCGGCCTCGGCACGGTCTAAGTAGGTCTTGTAAACGATGTACATCTCCGAAAAGTCGTACTCGGGCTTGCCCATACGGAGCAACTCAGCTTCAAAGAAAGCCAATGAACTGTAGCACCAGCAAGTACCAGCCTGGTTCTGGTTCTTCACCGAAGTGACAGGCAATTCTTTGATGGTTTCAAACTTGAAGCCTTCTTCCTTGTTTTCTTTTACATCGGCTTTGGGTTGTGCAACGACGCTGATGCTGAGCATTATAGCGGTTGCGGTTAATAAGTGCTTGATTTTCATAATGTGTGATTTGTTGAATGATTATGTAATGATTCGTTATTTCATCGATTACAGGCCGAGGTCTTTCTTCATGGCTTTCGAAAGGGCTTCTTTATTGAGCGTAAAGAAAATGGTGTATTGACGCAGGTATTGCTCGGAGCAGTACCAGTAGCCATGGTAAGGTCCTCTGTCGCCCCACGAGTTTTTGATTTTGTAATATTTGTTGCCATTCTGGTCTTTGGCGATACCGACGACAAGCATACTATGGTCATCGCCTGCGTCCCAGTTGTCGTAGGCTCTCTGGTGGTCCTCGTCGGTCACCTTCTTCTCCGCGACAATCTTTTTCCAAAGATTCTCGCTTTCAGGGTCTTCGGGGACGATGCCAATACCGGTCTTGCCCGAGAAGCCTTTGTTACTGACATCCTGAGCCCACCCGAGGGTATAGCCATGTTCAAGGGCATAGTCGACAGCTTCCATCAGCTTGTCAAGAGGGAGGTTGTAGGCGGGGGTCCATGTCCAGTTGTCGGGAATCTCGACCATGCAGGGTTTGTTATATTCCTCGCTGGTGAACGAGCAGATCTCGATATAATTGGCAGGGTCGATGCGATAGGCCTCGGCAAACGATTTGGCGGTGTATTTCTTGCCATCTACAGTAAACTCTTCAGGTGCTACGCCAAGATAGGCATCCAGCACACCTTGCACAGCCTTGGGGCCGGCAGGTGAAATCTTCTTGTTGCCGTTCTTGATGATGGCGCGGGCTACACTGCTGATCACCTCGTTCATCTCGCTGTGCATGTGACGTTCCTCGCCGATAACCTTGCCACTATAGTCAGCTTCGGGCATCATGCCGTACTTGTCGATCATGTAAAGCACATCGCAGACCTCGCCGCCTTGGCTGAGGGTGTTATTGCCATGCATTCTGGTGAACTTGGCTACCTTTTCTGTCCAAGCGTTACGTACCACAAACATCTCCGAAAGATTGAACTCCTTTCCGTAGATGCGCTGGATTTCCGCCTCAACAAAGCCAATGCCTGCAAAGCACCAGCAGGTACCTGAGCTACCTTGGTTGTCAACGGGAGTATGTTTTACGTTGACGGTCTCGGTGATTTGGTAGACGGGTTGCTCCTCTTTCTCTTGGGCAAAGAGTGTTGAACCCGTGCCCAACAGCAGCACAAAGGCTGCCACTTTCAAGAATTTGTTCATATCCATGTGTTTTTGTCGTTCTTATAATCTCATTACCTTTGTGGTGGCGCAGCCATGGTCGGTTGTGGTCTCGATGAAATAACAGCCCTTGGGTTGTGTCGATAGGTCGATAGTGACGGTGCCTTCTGATGTCATAAGGCTTTTCACTTCTTGACCCGTTACATTGAAAACTCTAACTTGACGAAGGCCGTCGGCCTCAATGGTGACAACGTTTTCAGTGGGGTTGGGATAGATGCTGATTTCTTTGTTTGAAGTGTTTTCATCAACATTGGTGGTCCAATCCACAAACACGACATTGGAAGCATTGGATTCCAAATGGGCTGTGGTTCCTGTAATGACATAGTGATAGCTTTGTTGTGGCGAGGCAAAATAGTCAACGAACGAGTTCCCTGTTATCCCATATCCAATATGTTCGCCTTCGCGGTAGACATTATAGCCTTCAGCCGTTGAACCTTCTTTCCATTGAAGGATAACAAGGCCTTCGTGGATGAGGAAATCAAGATCCGTTGGAATTATTGTTTTGTTGAATGCCACAAAATTAAGTTCGGGATTGCCTTCGGCTGTAGCATAGCCCGATTCGCATTCGTTATCACGATAGTAGGCAGTGACTGCGTATTCGTACCAGTTGTCGGGTTGGGAGTTAAGGTTGTCGGTATAAGTGTTGTTGGTAAGTATCTTGATAAGTTTGAATTCTCCACCTTTGGGACGACGATAAACGAAATAACCTGATACAGATTCATCCGAAGGGGCATCCCATGAGAGTTTGGCTTTTACTGGTGTGGCTATTTCTACACGGAGATTCGTGGGGATAAGGCATGGTGATTCAAACGAATAAAAACTGCAGGTGTTCGATGGCAGGGTTTCACCATTGGAGAGGAAGGCGGTGACATGGTAAGTATGGAATGCATCACGAGTGTCATTGTCGATGAAACTGGTCTCGGTGGTAACATCATATAGCAAACCGTCGCGGAACACTTGATAGTTGACAATGTTTTCGATAGGTTCCCAATTCAAGGTCGCTTGGTCGCCAACGACAGTAGCGGTAAGATGTGTACCGTCCAGTTCATCGTCCTTGTCGCTGCAAGTGTTGTTGGCAATGTAGAATAGGCCTCTTCGAATATCTGAGGAGGAACCATGGAAATGGGTCATGATGGTGCCGTCGGCGTTTTTGACATTGAAGCTGAATTCCTCTATTTCTTGCTCGGGTCTCTCCCAGCGGATTTCAATATGTCCTAAAGGTAGGGTGATGAAGCGGGTGGATTGCCTCACTTCGAGCGATAGTCGAGCTACCTCGTCGCCCGCACCATTGACAAAAGAAAGCGCGCCACCATTCCAGCCTTGCGCGTTTGAGGAACTCATTTCAACTGTCCAAGTGCAGGTGGGACCCAATAAGACATTCTTCTCAACGGCGGCCAAACCCTTGGCGTTGTGAACAACAGCATAAACGCTGTAGTTCACCATTTTGGACATGTAGTGATCGGTATAGCTCATGTTGGCACCAGGAGCCACGTTGTCTTCGGTGAAGATGATCTTGCCGTTGCGGGTGACTACCATCTGGTCGATGTTGGTCAAATCATGCAGATGGATGTCTTGTGTGGGGTTGGTCCACGTCAAAGTGGCTGCATAGTCGAAGTCGCCACTAGGGCTGACACTGAGGTTCTCGGGCTCCAAGGGCATGTATTCGTAGACGTCGGCAGGCACGTAGTTGAAAACTGCCTGGGCCCAGCCAGCATAATCGATTTCGTCGATAACGAAATAACCGTCGCTGCTGCCACCCCATCCCCAGTTGAAGTGGAAAAGGTCGCTGTCATCGTAGCCATCGCATACGAAGGCATGACCGCCACTGTTGCTGAAACCGGAATAATATACAGGCCAACCTAAGTCGTGTGATTCCTTCAGCATGTTTTGCCAGTTGATTAGAGAATAATAGTCACGGCTCTTAAGGGAGGCTTGATTTGAATAGGAGAAATAGCGCTCGATGGCATCGGGCACATCCCATGAATTGGCGCCGCTGCCACTGGGTGAGAATTGCATGTCGACAGCTACGGCGCAATGGTACATCAACAGGGCAACGGCTTCGATCTCTTGTTGCGAGGCTCCTTGAAGTCTGTCGGGCATGTGTTCCCAATCGTAGGTGGCGGCTCCGAAATTAGCTGATTGTGAGCCATAGCCTTGGCAGTAATAGGAGTGGCTCCCTGATCCTTGGGTTGGATAGTCCCAATGCTTCATCACTTGGCTCATGGCAGTGGCCACGCAGCCTGCATAACAACGGCCGCCAGGGCCGCTGCTTGCCTCGGGAGCATAGTAGTTGTAGGGTGAGTCTTGGTTCCACTTGGTAGTGCATATATAATCGACACTGCGACCACCATTTCGTGAGAGCATGCGACCTGTGGTGGCCACGCTCTGCCATTCCTGCTCAGTGTCGTCGAACACGACGGCATTGCGGCTGGTGCGGGCTTCGATTATTTTTTCAAGGTAAAAAGCGAGTTCGGGCGACATGTTTTCGGTCTCGAACGGACCTTCGTCGGAATAGCCTACGATGGGACGGAAACAGTCGTCGGCCGAAACGATGACGAAACCGCTGTCACCTGCATTAAAGGCATAGAAGCAAGTCTCACCTCGGGTTGATGAGCCTGTGTAAACTAATTGTAACTCGTTGCTTCTTAAGTTATTGTTGAAATTAGCTTGGACAAAGCTTTGTCCAATTTCCTTAGCTCTGGCCACATCAATGGGACGGGCATTCAGTGAGGTCATGCATAAAAGCATGACTAGGCATAATAGTTGATATTTTTTCATAGTAGATTATGATTTAGACTCCTAAAAAGGCTTCAAAAATACGAAAAAAAACAAAACAAATAGCGATGAATGAAAAGAAATCATTAAAAAGCTCATCAAAGGGAGATCACTTCGTCCATTTTGATATCCAACGGCTCGGTGGGAACTTCTTCAACAAGTTGGAAATCAAAGCAAATGCCTATGCGTTTTGTTTCCAAATGTTGGCAAAGAAAACGGTCGTAGTAGCCTTTCCCACGGCCGATACGGTTCCCTTTATGATCGAAGGCAACCCCGGGAACGACGATGAGGTCGAAATCACCAGTATAGGGCTCGTTTTGAGGCTCAAGGATGTTGAAGTCACCCAAAGCAAAGTCAGTGTCTTTGGCATATTCCACAGGGATGATGTCGTCGCCGACCACGGTGGGCAGGATGATAGTCTTCTTGAGATGCCATTTTTCAAGGAAAGCCTGTGTTTGAACCTCGTCGGGCAAGGCACTGTAAAGCATTATTTTTTCGGCTTTAACGAAGTTGGGGTGATGCTCTAACTTGGTTAAAATTTTCTCTGATTGTTCCATCAGTTGCTCTTTGGTGTGTTGCTTTTTCAAAGTCTTGATGTAGGCGCGCAATTCTTTTTTATCCATGTCGTTTATGGCTGATTGATGGTTTTTGTTGTATTGATTCCGAGGCCGCGGGGCATTAATGTCGATGCGGTAAGACTATGTTTTGGGGCGTTGCCAAACCATGCCACCTTGACGTTGTTGCCTGCTGATTCGAGGATGACTCCTCCTTCGGCTTTCCAACTGGTGGCCAAAGGGTATGGCTTCACGTAATAATAATCGTTTCCATCTATGATTTCGGGTTGCTGCGGCACGATGATGTCGTAGAAAAAGTCCGACATCATGTCTTGAATGGTGTAGAAATTTTCGTTCAATTCCTTGGTTGTAGGCTCAACATGGGGCGAGTGTTTGTATCCTGAGAAGGTGACCAAATGAGCCTTGTATCCCAATTTGATGGCACGATCGACGATGCATGACGAACCATACATTTTTTCGACCAACATGGTTTTCAGTAGGCCAGCCATGCCAAAGGGGTAGATGTAATCGTAGGGGACGATGTCGTCAGCATCGCCATGGAAGGCCAAAATGGGTATGTTCCGGTCGTGAATAAGGGCGGTGTCGGGCATGGCCCCCCACATGTCAACGATGCCTTTGATTCGGAAATTGCTCTTGATGTCGTTGCCTGAAGTGTCGATGTCGCCAAGTTCCGGGCTCAAGAAACTGTAGTGGGTGTATTCGGGTCGGGTTTCGTTGGTCATAAAGGCAAGATTGAGTGCGGTGATGGCTCCTGCGCTGGCACCTCCCACAAAAAGCATGGCGGTGTCAATTCCGTATTCTTCTTGGTGAGATACGAGGAAACGCATTGCGGCGTGGGCGTCTTGTACGGCACGGTAGCCCGCTCGTCCAATGCTGGACTTGGTTGGAAGGAAGCCTATCCTGTAATCGATGGAGGCGGCCACGTAACCCATCGAGGCCAAATGTTGGCACCATTGGGTGATCGATTTGTCATCTTTCGAACCAAAATAGAAAGCGCCTCCGTGAACGAGCATGACCAAAGGTCGTTTCTTTAAAGAGTCGCCTTGTGGACGAAAGACGTCGAGATGGAGGTCTAGCGAGCTCTCATAAATGGCATTGCCCAAGTTGAAGATCTTGTCGGACACCGCGGTTTCGTCTGCCAACTCTGACCAGAACCCCATGACATTGGCATATGGGATGTCATCGATTTCTTCTACTGTGAACAAAGGGTCCTGGTAGCGTTTGTTTTCAAAGTCGTGAAATATGGGCTCTATGAATATGTTGAAGCTAAATCTGGCAGTCCCAAACAAGCTCAAGCGAGCGTAGCCTTCAGCATGTTCATTGTCCATGGATTTGATGCGCGGTCGGAAAACCTCTTTTTCACCTTCGTAATAGAGAATGGCATTGCGGACTTTGGCTTCCAATTTGAAAGGAAGGGTGTCGGTTGCGGCTTCTTCCAAAGCCATATAGTGGCCATTGATGTGTAGACTATCACTGTATTCGATGAAAATCAAAAACTCTTTGTCGTGGATGGTGCTCGTGAAGCAGGCAGGTGTCTCGATGACTGGAAAATAGACCTTTTTTAAAAACAGGAGTGGGTTAGGAATGCCTTCATTGCCGAAAAGTTGGGTAAACAGCATGGAAAGGATTATAGTAATAATAGAGCGGCGCATGGAGTAGTTTGTTTTAGCTGCAAAAATAGTAAACTCAAGCGAAACAAGTGAAACCAAATGGTAAATTCCTTACTTTTACAGCGAAAAATAGAATGAAACGATGAAACGATTTATACCTTTTATTTTGATAATCATTGGATTTGTGGAGTTTTCCAATGCACAGGAACATCACCGTTATGCTTTGGTTTGGAACGATGAATTCAATTCTGGCGTTTTGGACGAGAAGGTTTGGTCCAAAATTTCGAGGAGCAAGGCTGACTGGGCTATCCACATGTCATCGGACGAAAGGCTGTATGGTTTTGATAACGGTAGCTTGGTGTTACGCGGCATGGTGAATGATTATTTGGCCAAAGACACAGCTGCTTTTTTGACTGGAGGCGTTTGGGGCAAAGGCAAGAAGACCTTCGGCTATGGTAGGGTGGAAGTGAGGGCCAAGTTCGATGTGGCGCAGGGCTATTGGCCTGCCATTTGGATGTTGCCTTGGACCGACCACAAGGTGAATTGGCCTTATGCCGGTGAGATTGACATCATGGAGCACTTTCGGGACAATCCTTTCGTGAACAACACGGTTCATAGCCATTATACTGTCAATTTGCGTAGGCGCAACCGACCTTCTCAGGTGGCCTATCCGAATTATAACGAAGGGGAATACAACACCTACTGCGTGGAACGCTTTCGGGACAGTCTTGTGTTTTTCGTCAATGGGCGCCGGACGTTGACCTATCCTCGCTTCCGCGATGGAAGGAACGGCCAATTCCCTTTCAGCGATTACGAGTATTACCTGATTCTTGATGCACAACTTGGTCGCGATCGCTCGCCTTACATCGACACTGCCAAGTTGCCAGTGGAACTACGTATTGACTATGTCCGCTATTATGAATTGGATACGAAGACCGATGTAATTCCAGAACCACAAGATTATCAACAGTATACGAGGAAACGGTACAAATTCAAGAAGATAGTGGTCGATGAGAGTGAAACCTTCGATAATCCTGATGAATATCATATTGTTACCCGACGAGGCAAGGCCACCGTTTCGGGCAATGTAGTATGGGCGCAAAGTACTCTTAACCAGCTTATTGGTGAGGACGGAAGGATCGCTAATGTTGATTTTTACGACAAACCAGCTTGTCCTTATCGCGGCGTTAGCCTTGATAAGAACAGCAAAAAATGGACATTCAACGAGATGAAAAGACTCTTGGATGTGATGGCTTTCTATAAGTTGAATTACCTGCAATGGAACGGCGATGGAAATTGCTCTGAAGAGGAAATCGACAGTCTAAGGGAATATGCCAGCGATTTGGGCATCCAAATGATTGACGATATCCCCAATGTGGCTGATGTTGGTTTGTTTTTGTTTAGCAACAATGCGCAGTTTCCCATAGTGAATCGTGTTTTCTCAAAGATGGCTATTGGACAAGGTGGTTTCCTCAGCTTGAGCGAATTCGGGGATGATGAGTTGGAAGCTCTGATGGCTTTCTCTGAGCGTTTTTGGCGCGGAGGTAGTGCGGGTAAGGTAACTAATAATGTAGGCTTGCCCGATACCTTGTCGGAAGCCGGTTCGCGCTTGGCTAACTTTAAGGAAAAAGTGGCTGTGCATCGTGAACGTTTCCACTATTAATGACAATGACCACGACCCACGGTAAAGGAGGTCATGGTCATTGCCACTAGTCGTAGTCAACAGACTATCTTCCGTTATAATTCCCGCTCAAGGTCTCGATGAAGCCGTTGGCAGCCGTCTTCACGTTGATGAAATCGCTGCCCAATGAGCTGGAGCAGTCGAGCACGAGCATAATCATCGCACTCTTGTATTCGTTGACGGTTTGGGTGTTGCCCGAAGGCGTGAACTCACTGTTATACTGCCATTGCGACGAGGATCCCAGCCAATTCCATTCCTTCACATAGTCGGTGCTGATTTGGTTGCCGCCCATGTCGGTGAGGTTTTGGAAAACAAACACGTCGAAGATGCCTTCTGTCGAAGCGGTTACGGTGACGCCTGACATGCATTCCATACCAACATATTGGATTTCGGTCAGTTGTCCTCTGCCTCCGTTGCGGATGTAGGTGCCTTCGATGTAGCACTGCGATTCGCTGGCATCGATTACGTTGTCGAAGGTGAAGCGAATTCTGGTGTTGGGTTCCTGTGCCGGTAGCTTGAGCGTGACATTGTATAATGTGCTCTGGTTGTAGAGTTGTTGGGCAATGCGCGCAAACATGTCGGAGGCTTCGTTCATGTTGTTGACCTCGAAAACGTTGTGAACGGGGTCGCTCGACAGCTTCTTGAGGTTGTTGCGGAAACTATCGATGTCGCTCACATCCGAGCCACGCACACCGATGGAGTAGGCAGAAATGTTGGTGCCGCCGATGAGCTCATGGTTGATTCTTCTGTTGACAGCAGTCAAGTATTCACTGCCCGAGTTGTAGTTTTCGGAGAGTACATACGAACCTTGGTCGAGGCCATCGGTAAAGGTCACTACCGAAACGTTGATGAGGTTCTCCGGAATCTTGGCGGCGGCCAAGCTGTTGAGGCCAGTGTTGACGGCATGGTAAAGGATGGTGCCGTTTTGCATCGTAAGGCCGTCGACAAAGTTCTCGAAGTTGTGCTTCGTGTCTTGGTTGAGCAGGCCAAGTGGCATGGTATAGAGCTCGCTGTTAAAACCCACGATGCCGAGATAAAGGCCTTCCTTGGCCGGAGTGGTGTCCTCAGCCTGAGGTTTTCTGCAACTGGTGAAGGTGGATAGCATGACGGCAAGTGCCAAAACTGCTACCGATAGGATGTGTTTCTTCATATTCGATTAAGTTTTCTTGTTCAATTAACGAGTTAATGCCTTAAAAATTGCAAAGATAGTTTTTTTTTTCGGTTTGCTGAGATTCGAAAAGTTATAACTTTGCCAGCAGAATCAATAATTATTCAAAATGAAAGCAAATCTATTTTTATCTGTCTCGGTGGTGGCTTTAGTCATGATGGCCTGTGGAGGCAATGGCAATAACGTTAATCAAGACAATGACACACAACCTCAAATAGTGGAAAACCTAGCGTCAAATCCAGAAGAGGTTATTTTCGATGTGTTTGACGACGTGGACTGGGATCGTCCTTTGTATTCTCTTGATAAGAATGGCGACACGACAGAGGTTTGGCGTTACAACCAATCGGGGAAGTTGGTTAGTTATTGCGAGCTTGAAGGAGATACTCCATTAAGCATAATCGGATACCGTTATGATGTTTTGGGCAGACTTATCCATGAAGGGGGATCCTCTTTCCTTGGGAATACTCGTGAATATAACGAGGATTTTACCTATAAGGACAACGTTTGTACGAGCATGGGCATGCATACCACCGAGGGATATCCCTCTTTTTTCATGGCGAAGGAAGTTCGCTATTGCCTGAACAACGGTTTTAAGTATGATACACTGTGTCAAGAGTATGAAGCAGAAGTGTCGTGGGATGACTACGTGGACGACAAAGACTTCGATGAAAGGCTTTTACAACTTGCCCGATACACTACGAGTCGATATGCGGAAATCAATGGTGAGACGAAAATTGTTGAAAACTGTTTCTATACCAAGCATCAAGATGACCCCGATTTCCACTTGGGTTATAAGGACACCTATCACTATAACAGCCAAGGATTGCTCATCAGCGTAGTTCATCACGCTTCCGATGGCCAGGAAACCACGTTTAATTACCATTATTATGACAATGTAAAGGATAGCCTTACTTATTTTGCGAGGAAGTCGCAATTCACCACCTGGAAGTATGAAGAACCCAAGGAAAACATTGTCCAGAAGGCTGCCGAACAACTGCTTTCGGAGGAGTACATCGAAGGTCTTGCTTGCCAAAGCAAGACTGTGGCAACGGTTCCTGTCGACGACGGCGAAACACAGACCATCGCATGCTATCAGCGCAGCGACGGTTCGTGGCTGGTGTTGGAGTATTGGCCTACCCAGGGTCCGGAGAACGACAAATTGAGTGTCTATGTTTTGGGTAAGGATGGGAAACTCGAACCCAGTGACGCCCAAAACCTCCCATTGAATTTGGAAGGGATGCGGCTGTTGGGTAGTGATCTCTTTTTCCCTTATCAGGGAGAAGAACTGGAATTTGGTAAAGACTATTTCGTTTTCCCGATGGAAGATGGCGAGCCGCTCCGCTTGGAATGGAATGGGGAACAGTTCGTTGTGGCGAAATAAGATGGCGTTTATTCTTGCGCCAAAGCCTGCTTGATGGCCTTGGCCAGCTGGTCGGGGCAGGAGGTGCCTTTGAAGCCACAACGGATGCCTTCCAGTTTGGCAACGACATCCTCCGCCTTCATGCCATCCACCAAAGTGGCCACGCCTTGCGTGTTGCCGTTACAGCCGCCATAGAACTGTACGTTCTTCAAGATGCCGTCTTCGATTTCAAACTCAATGGCTTGGCTGCAGGTGCCTTGGGTACGGTAAGTGTATCTCATAATTCAAAATTGATAATTGATAATTGATAATTGCCTGAGGTTATTGAGTCAATTTAAAACTTGGACATAAATTTCTCGCTGTCGACGACAAAACGTTCGTGGATGCCTTCGCCAACCAGAGTGTCACCCTCGAAGCATTTCACTTCAAAAACCAAACGGCGGCGGTCCACCTCGACGAGTTCGGCCTCGCAGCGGATGGTGGAGCCCACAGGGCTGGCTTTCAAGTGTTTGATGTTGACTGCAATGCCCACGGTGGTGTTGCTTTCGCCAATCTTATCGGAGACACTTTCCAAACAGGTCTTCTCCATGAGGGCGATCATGGCGGGGGTGGCAAACACCTCCAAGGCGCCCGAGCCGTAGACGGCGGCTGTGTCCTTATGCTCCACCACCAGCGTCTCGCTGTGGCGGAGTCCTTTCAGTGCATCGTATTCCATCAGGCTTGGAAGTTCATGGTGATGTTGACGATGACATCGGGGTGCAGCGAGCGACCTACAGGACAACTCTCAGCTGCGGCCCATAGCAAGGCTTTCTGCTTCTCGGTGTATTCCTTGGCAGGGAAGTTGAACACGATGTCGATCTGCCCAATGCGGCGCGGGTCGGCGTTCATGGTCTTTTTCACCGTGTAGGTGGTGCCGTCGATGTCGAATTTGTGGCCTTGCGCGCTGATGCCCATGATGGTCATCATGCAGCCGGCGAGGGCCGCGCAGGCGAGGTCGGTGGGCGAGAAGGCTTCGCCTTTGCCGTGGTTGTCGGTGGGTGCGTCGGTGAGGATGGTGTTGCCCGACTGCACATGGGTCATCTCGTTACGGAGATTACCCTTATAAGTTCCTTTAATTGTTGCCATATTGTATATTTTAATTCGGAATGCTGAATGAGGAATGCTGAATGGGGGCGAAGCCCAACAGCGCATCGCGACATTGACTCCGTCGAATACTTTGTATTTCCGCATTCATAATTCCGCATTCAGCATTTATTAATTTGTTCCAAGATAAGTCCGGCGAGGCGGCTTGTGCCCACGCGGAAGAGGTTCGGGTTGAGCCACTGTTCGCCGAGGATGTTTTTCACAAGATAATAGTAGGTGAGGGCATCGTCCGGCACCTTCATGCCGCCAGCGGGCTTGAAGCCAACCTTCTTGCCTGTGGCCTCATAGTATTCCTTGATGGTGTCGATCATGACGATGGCAGCGAGAGGTGTGGCGGCTACCGGCACTTTGCCCGTCGAGGTTTTGATGAAGTCGGCACCTGCGAGGATGGCCAGTTCGCTCGCCTTACGGATGTTTTCCACGGTCTTCAGCTCGCCCGTCTCAAGGATGACTTTCAGTTTGGCCTTGTTGCCACAGGTTTCCTTGATGGTCTTGATCTCGTTAAAGACCTCGTCGTAACGTCCTGCGAGGAATGTGCCGCGCGAGATGACCATGTCCACCTCATCGGCACCTTCATTGACGCAATATTCTACCTCCTTAACCTTTAGGTCGAAGGGCATCATGCCCGAAGGAAAGGCGCAGGCCACTGTAGCCACACGGATGCCACTACCTTCAAGCTGTTTCTTGGCCTGACGGATAAAGGGGCTGTAGATGCAGATGGCGGGTACCGAGAGGTGTGGTTTTTGCTTTGGGAAGGCCAAGGCTTTCTCGCAGAAGTCTTTGATCTTGGCCTCGTTGTCGAAGGCTTCCAAGGTGGTGAAGTCGATGCTTTGGAAGATGGTGCGCAAGGCTTCCTTTTCGTGACCTTTTCTCTTCTCTTTGTTGAGAATCAATGTGATGCGCTCATTGAGCGCGGCTTCGCTATGGTTGTAAGGTTTGAATTTCATGGTGTTTTGAATTTAGGCTTCAAAGGTAAGGTTTTTTATCGGATTGGCTGCAATAAAGCTTCCAAATTCATCCGCATCCTCCATTTCCACTGGTTTTTGGCATTGGCGGGGACATTGATTTGATCGTCCGCAGGGTTGGGTGACCAATTCTTTTCGTTCAAGTCTAGCAGGTCTTGCAAGGGGTAGATGTTCCATTTTGAAGGACTGTCCAAATGCTTGTCCATCACCTTTTTAAGGGTTTTTGCTGTGACTTTGCGGTCGTCGAGGTCGAGACTGTCGAGGAACTGACGGGTGCGGACGCGGTCTTCGGCCAGCCAGCCGCGCAAGGTGGGCATGTCGTGGGTGCCGGTGGTGTAAACGCAGTTTTCGGGCAGGTCTTCAGTCTGCACAAACTGATGGCCAAACACCTTGGGCATGCGTTGCACCTCAAGGCTCATGATGCCTAACTCCTGCATGACTTCAGGCACGCAAGCGGGAATCATGCCAAGGTCTTCGCCGCAGGCAATCATCTTCGTTGCGTTAATCAAGGTGGGTAGTTTTTCCAAGGCTTTCTGCTTCCAGAAGTCGTTGTGGCGGTGAAAATAGAAGTCCTCGTAAATGCCATCGATAGCGTGTTTCTGTTCCTCGTTGAGGGTTTGGTAGGTCTTGGTTCTGTGCAGCTCGATGCGCGGGATGTACTTGTCTTTCTCGTTTGGGGCGGGGATGAAAAGGGTGTCGAGGCCTTTTTTTAAATGCTTGCTCTTGACGAAATGGAAGCCTTGGCCTTCGATTTCTTCCACACTCAAGGGAAGGGCAGGAGAGAAGTGTCCTAACAGCCCTGATTTGGCTGTCTTGGGAATCTCCCAGATACGGAAAAAGCCCAAGATATGGTCGATGCGATAGGCATCGAAATAGCTGGCCATCACTTGCAGGCGGCGCTGCCACCAGGAATAGCCGTCCTTGGCCATCGTCTCCCAGTTGTAGGACGGGAAGCCCCAGTTCTGTCCTTCGGCAGCAAAGTCATCAGGTGGTGCACCCACTTGCACGTTGAGGTTGAACAATTCGGGATGTGATTTCACATCCACTCCCGATGGATTCACTCCGATGGGAATGTCGCCCTTCAGCAGCAGGCCTTTGTCGTGCAAGGCCTTGACGGCTTCGTGCAGCTGTTTGTCGCAGTGGTATTGCATGAAGAGATGGATCTCTGTGCCATTGCCGTCGCGCTCGGCGCAATATTGGGCATAGTCGTCCAGCCAGTCTTCGTTTTCCTTGACGAATTGCTGGAATTCAGCGGTGTCTTTCAGCGTGTCCCATTGCTGCTCAAAAGCGATTTGGAAATATTTCCATTTGGCTTTCAATACTTTGGGATAATTGACGGATTCCTCTTTGTTGAGCATCGTCCTTGTTCGTTTGAAAGCCGTGTCTTCCTTGATGCCCAATTGCTTGAGGTTGAGGTGAACCGGATTCAATGCAAATGCCGAAATGGCATTATAAGGATAAGAATCGCCCCAGTCGTAGTGTTCCGTCGTGTCGTTAATGGGCAGGATTTGTATGATTTTCAGACCGTTGTCCACGCACCAGTCGCCCAATTTTGGCAGGTCGGCATATTCACCGATGCCGAAATCGTCCTTCGTGCGCAGGCTGAACAGCGGCACGGCCAAGCCTTTCTTCGTTTGGCGTTCGGTGAGCCCGAACCAATCCCAAATGCGGTCTTTGTCTTCTGGCAAGATGCGGTTGGGGCCGTCCTCCCAACGGATTTGGCCGTTTTCACGGATGAAATATTTGTATTCCATTCCGTTTGGTAGAGACGTGCCATGGCGCGTCTCTACACAGACCGACCAAATCCCAGGCCCCACATATTCCATCGGAACGGCCTTGTTTGGATTCCAATTGCCTAATTCATCGCTGTTTCCCGTGAGGAACAATTCCTCGCCCCAGCGGCTGTCGTATCTTAATCGGAATAAGGAGGTCATGATTCGTTAATCGTAATACGCTTCGTCTTCCGGGGTGATGGAATCGATCTTGAAAGTGTCTGCGTCTTTGACAAGGCCAAGCTTCACGTGATATTCGTAGCTTTTTTTGCCTTCATAATAATAGGTATTGGTAACCTTGTACGAAAGCCCGTCAGCCGGTTCAATAGTGCGCTGGCAGTCGCCGATTACATCACCGCCTCCCTGATAAAGGAAGAGCCATATCGCCATGCATTCCCCATCACAATCGTAGTCGTATTGGTCTATCAGAAACTGCTTGGCTTCTGGTGTAACATGTTTATATACATGCTGATATGCTTCCTCTTGATCTTGGTCAAACACTTCCTCCAACCCTTGGTAGAAGTTCTCCAAAAACGCTTTGCCCAACTCCACCGAGGCATCGGTTGTGCTGACGGTGTTCTCTGTGCTTGTTTTGTTGTCAGTGTTTTGTTTGTTGTTTCCGTTGTTGCTGCATGCCATCATGGCGAATGCGACGGTTGCCGTGGTGATCAAGATGAATAGTTTTTTCATGATGAAATGGATTTGATTGGTTTGACGGGGCAAATATAGATAAAAACCTTATTGTTGTCCCCGAAAACCTATTCTATCTTCACCCGACTAATCACTCCACGGTTGCTCCCCGAATCGAAAAACACGCTGTAGGCATAGCCGCCATGCACCTTGAATACCCTTGGAAAAATCTTTTTGCTGGCCTTTTGTCCCATGCCGACTGTGCCTGCTTCAGGGTCGTAGAGGCCGATGTAACTCATCCCGTCTTTCTCAAACAAACCATATACCTTGCCCTTGGCCTTGTCGATGAGGAACTCATTCTTGAAAAACTTCTCTCCCAAAGTGATTTTCAGTTGTTGTCTTTTAGCAATCTTGAAGTCGGGGCCGATTTCCACGATTTCACGGTTGTCGAGGCCGACGAATTGAAGCAAACCATTGACTTTCAAGGGGACAATCTGTAGTTCCTTTTTGGCCATCATGGAGCAATACCATTGTATCATTCCAAGCAATGTCGGGGTTTCGGCCAAGCGAACCAGATTTCCGTCCCAAATGCCCTCGTTGATGAGGTCGATGCCTGGGCTTCCTCGTTCCGCTTTTTTGATGCTAATGGAAGTTATGCTTTCTCCTTCGCGCACTGGATTCCTGTCCCCGTTTTCTTCATAGATGGACTCGAGGGTGAAGTTTTCCGCCATCGCCTGATGGTATTCGTTTTGAATCTTCATCCATTGCGACTGGCATGCACGATAGCCGAGGGTGTCAATGAAACTGCATAAATATTGGGGCTTCTCCATGGAGCCGTCTTTTTTCATGTAAAGGAAATCCTGGCTTTTGCCGTGGTTGAACTTGAGCCAATAAAGGCCACGGTCGTGGACGATAGTCCTTACAATGTAAGCCCCGTTGTACTCGCACACGATTTTGAGGAGTTTGTTGCGGTAATCATCGCGCGAGAAGGTGGAAACGGGCAAAATACCTTGTTTTTCATCCAGATACACTTGCAGACAACTGTCTTGCCCAACGAGAATGAGGTCGTCGAAAGCGTCAATGTAGAACTTTTCAAACAGTTGGTCGTAGTCCTTGTGGGCTTGTTCAATGCCTTCGGTGTCGAGGACGACCATCGATGAAGTCTTGGGTTTGTTCTCCAAAAGGTAGATTTTTCCGCCCAAAAACGCGATGTCGGCGATGTTGCGGTTGGAACCAGATCGGTAAAAGTCTTTGCTTGCCGAGACGCCAACTTCTTGAAGGTCGTAACTCATCTTGCGCATACGGAAACTGACGTTGATGGAATCGCGCTGCAACTGTCTTGGCGTGAGGCTCACCACCGTATCCTGATAGCCGATGCACGAATAATAAAGGTTGACGGTCTCCGAGCGGTCGTAAAGCGGCAGATCGTAATGCCCTTTAGCATCGGTGCTGGTGCCGTAAGGCGTGTTAACGATGCTGATGTTCACATTTTCCACACCGAGATTGCCGTAAACGGTGGTTTGGGTTTGGGCGAAAAGCGAAGAAGCAAAGAATAGCAATAGCGAAACAAGGGTAGCGTTCTTTTTCATAACGCACTCATTTTACGGTGATTGTAGCATGTTTATATGCCTTCCCGTCATCAAACCGCAACAAATACTCGCCCTTGTAAAGCCCTAACTTGAATTCCTTCTCGTCCTTACCGTACATATACTGGTCGATGGGGACGCATTGCTCGCCTTCCGATTTCAGGAATGCGCTCACGCAACCTTCAGGGAAGCCGTTTTTATCGATAAATCGACGGTCAATAGTGTAAAGCATCTTGCCGTTGTAGAGTTTCCAGTCGGGGACGTTGTCTTCGATGAAGCGCGTGCGCGGAAGACAACAGGTGGCATCCATGCCTGAATTGTTCGGATAAATGCATTTCACGGTATCATAACAGATAATCGGCTCACGGATGGGCATGGCATCAATGCGGTCAAAAAATGCGGTACGCAGCGAGTCCATGCTTTCGTATTGTTCAGAGAAAGTCATGACACTGCAATCCATCGTAAACGGGTCGATGCCAGTCTTTCCCTTGAAAAACCCACCCATCATCGACCACCCTTTACGGTCTGAGATATGTCCCATGCCTCCATAAACCAAAAATTTCGCTTCGGGATCTTTGTCAAGAATGTTCTTGATCAGGTTATCTGCTTCACTACTCTCGCGGTCAACGCCCCAACCATCGGCCTCGTAGGGCACCAGAGTATAGCCTATATTGAGCGCCGTCCTCAGCAGGTCACCGAAAACAGGTTCATCGCTATAGAATCCCGTCTCGCCAAGTAGCACGGTGCGCCGCTCGTTCACCAAGGAGTCCTTTGCAAATAAGGTTTCAGCGGCAAAGTAACGGTATCCGTTTTGGTAACAATTTTCCAACCAACTGATGACAAAAGCCCTGCTATGGGGATTAAAATGCATCTCGTTAAGCATGATGACACGATTGTTTTCGATGATGCTGTCCATCACTTCCGACAAAGGTATTGTTATCACATTTTCGTAGGTTCTAGCTAAACGCGTCTTGTCTGAAAACAAACTGCCTTTTTCGGCCATACGCATGGCATCCTTGTAATGCCCTACCCGTGAATACAGAATACTCATCAGGTCATGATATGGGCGCTCAAATTGTGACCCGACATAAAGACTGTCCATATTGATGAGTTTCTTCAACGAACGATAGCTGAATCCATCTTCCTTGGCTACTGCGTATGGGTTTTGGAGTTCGTTTTGCGCCACGGCGCTTTGAAAAGTTAATGCTGACAAAAGCAATAGAAAGTATATTTTCTTCATAGAATGTGATTTTTTAGGATTTAACTGGGTAAAATTTGGGTTAAATACTACAAAAATCATGCCGATTTTGATAAAGAATCAATCAAAATTTCAGTCTATCCTCACCTGATACAACGCCTTTCGGTGGTTGATGCCCGTAGGATAAATGAAATACAAAACGCCGTCATGAATCCTCATATTCTGAGCGAAGGGATAGCCGCTGAGGTCCATCACGGAGGTGGCCGTTCCGACTTTCAGGTCGATGCGCTTCAAGGTATAGATGCCATCGTTGACGAAGAAGGTGTAGAATTCCTTTCTTGCTGCGTCATACATCATTTTCTGTTTCCAGCGGCGGTCGAGTTCCATCTTGCCATTCCATTTGCGGTATTCGTGGAAGGTGAGGGGATAACGCTCCAATTCATTGCCCACGGCATCAAAGACAATAGTCTCGCGGTCAGTATAAGCAAAGAGGTAGAATTTGTTGTCGATGGCGTAAATCGGGTTATAGATAGGGTCGGCAACCCAAAAGTTAGCACCGATTCCTCTAGTATGTAACAGTAACCAAATGTCATCACGGGCTTCTTCATCCACAATGTAATGGAGCAATTTGGGTTCTTCTTCACTGCCCAAACGATGGCGATAATAGCCCATTTCCTTGTTGTAATAGAAATAACGTCCTGTGATGAAAACACTGTCGGAGGCGGCCACGATGGTGGAGAACTTATCGTAGAAGGTCTTCCGCGGCATTGAATGATAGAAATTCATCAGAAATTTCTTTCCGTTTTCGTACTCAATGAATCCGACTTGACTGGCTTGGTAGTCATTGATGGCATAGATGTCGCCGAAAGCATCCTTGGTAAGATACTTGTATCGCGATGAAATCGGCATTTCGTGCAGTGTGTCTCCATCAAATGAGAGGTGGAGTAAGGCTGAGTGACGACGGCGATAGACAATCATATAGATGCCGTCTTCACGGAGGGTGTAATCGAGGACAGTCATTACGGGATTGTCGAAGGCTATATGGGGCGCATTGGCGGTCACTTCCACTTCAAGCAACTCATGGCTTTTGGTTTTCATCTTGACCGTTAAGTTCTTGCCGTTAATGTCTTTCTCTTTTATGGTGTAATAGGTCGGCTCAAAGACCATGTGCGCAAAGCGGAGTTTCAAACCTGTTTGGGCATAGCCATAAGTGAAACGCCCCTGCTCATCGGTGACTGAAACGAGCAGTGAGTCGTGGGCATAGACGCTTACATTCTCAATGGCTTTGCCGTTCTCGTCTTTGCAGTAACCTTGGATAATTTGCCGTTCTTGTGCTGTGCCATGAGAAATGAAACCCAAGACGAAAAGCATTAAGAATAGTAGAGTAGTCTTTTTCATAGTTCATGAGCTTTTAGAGTTATTGTTCGTTGGATTTGATAGGGCAAATATATGACATTTTTAAATTCAAATGCAAATATTTATACTTTAATTTAATTTTTTCTTTTTTAATAGTAAAAGCAACTAAACAGAAATTGAGGATTCGCTGACATAATATTAATGAAAAATTCGTGTTCAATTAATGGCAATTATATGTTTAAATACTTTATTTTTGCCCAATCAAACCGATGCCCATGACCGCTTTTGATTTCTTCAACATCCTCTACTCGATTCCGAAGACGCTGCGCTTCAACCTGCATTATTTTCCGCTGAAAACGGCCTTGAAGTTACCCGTGGTGGTGTCGCACCGTACATATCTGCGCGAGATGCACGGCCAGGTGGAACTTCCCGAAAAGGTGGAAAGGGCAATGGTAAAAATCGGCTTCGGCGATGTGGGCCATTACGACCGCAAGCGTTCTCGTGGCATCTGGCAGGTGAGCGGCACGGTCGGTTTTGGCGGCAAGGCGAGCATCGGGCATGGCTCGAAGCTGTCGGTGCGCGGAAACCTGTTTTTTGGCGATGGCTTCAACATGACGGCAGAAAGCACCATTGTCTGCGCCAAGGAAATCCGTTTCGGGCACGACTGCCTGCTGAGTTGGGACATCCTCGTGATGGACACCGACGAGCATCCCATTTTTAATTATGGACAAGAGACTAAAGGACTTAAGACGCAAGACTCTGGTTTTGTCCATTGTCCCCAAGTCCTATGTCCTGAGTCAAATCATGTGGATAATGAACGCATCAATCCCGACAAGCCCATCGTTGTGGGTGACCATGTCTGGATTGGATGCAAATGTGTGTTGCTGAAAGGTGCCGAAGTGCCTAATAACACAGTCGTAGCAGCAGGCACACTGCTGACCTCATCCTTCACGGGCGAGCATCAAGTCATCGGCGGCAACCCGCCAACTGTCCTTAAGCATGACATCCGCTGGGAACATTAGTTTATGGGATTGCCTAACGGCAAGAAATGCTTTGCATTCAACGTAGTTAAATCTGTCAAAAATCACATCAAAATATTATAAAAACAATCAATTTAGATTTGTAGGGCTGTCACATTGTGGCAGCCGCATCGAAATAACCGATTTGCGGCTGCCGTTGTACGACAGCCCTACAACCCTTGCCATAATGGTCAAAGGAGATTTTGAATGATTTTAATAATAGATTTTTGAACGATTTCTGCCCGAAGGGCATCCCATTACAAAGCGTCAATGACGGTGCAAAGGTTCTCGAAGATTTGCGGGATCTCGCCCACGCCGTTCACGGCATGCAGGTTATCCTTGCCTTGGTAGAAGTCGAGCACAGGGCGCGTCTTGGCCTCATATTCCACAAAGCGGTGCTTGATGGAGTCGAGGTTGTCGTCGGCGCGACCGCTGGTCTTGCCACGTTCAAGCATGCGCTCGATGAGGAGCTCTTCGGGCACTTCAAGGCTCAACACGCCCGTCAGCGACATGCCGAACTTTTCCATCATCTCGTCCAAGATCTCAGCTTGGCGCACGGTGCGTGGATAGCCGTCGAAGAGGAATCCAGCCGAGTCCATGTTCTCGGAGAGCTTCTTTTCGATGATTTTGGCCACGATTTCGTCGGAGACGAGGTTGCCTTGGCTGATGATTTCCTTCACTTGAAGACCTAATTCACTTTCGGCGGCAATTTCCTCGCGAAGGATTTCACCGGTGGAGATATAGGTCAGGTTATATTTCTCACGCAGGAACTGCGATTGCGTTCCTTTGCCTGCCCCGGGAGGGCCAAAGAGTACGATGTTTAGCATGGTATGTTGTTTTTAATTATGAATGCTGAATTATGAATGCTGAAATCGCAGATTCGACGAAGTCAATGGCGCAATGCGACGCTTGGCTTCGCCCTTCATTCAGCATTCCTCATTCCACATTCAGCATTTTTATTCAATGATTTTATAAATATCTGGTAGGTTCCTTCCTTGTTGGTCATAATCCAATCCGTAGCCCACGATGAATTCGTTGCCGATGTCCATGCCCTTGTAGTCGATGGGGTAGGTGTATTGGAAGTTGTTCGGCTTGAAGAACAGGGTGGCGATGCGTACGTCGGAGGCCTTCAAGTCGCGGAGTTTCTGCGTGGTATAGCGCAAGGTGTGGCCCGTGTCGACGATGTCTTCCACGATGACCACATGGCGGCCGTTCAAGGGGTGGTCCAAGCCGATGAGCTCACGGACGACGTTGGTGGTCTCCGTTCCAGCGTATGATGACAGTTTGACGAAACTGATCTCGCAGGGGATGGTGATTCTCTTGAACAATTCGGACGCAAACATGAATGCGCCATTGAGGACTACGAGAAATAGCGGGTTCATGCCTTCCAGGTCGTGGTTGATTTGGTTGGCCACATTTTGGATGCTGCTTTCGATTTTTTCTTGGGGAATGTAGAGCCCAAATTCCTTGTCTATAACTTTTACCGTTTTCATTTTCAAAGGATTGAGGTTTGTTTGTCCTTCTGTTAAGGCGATACAAATATACAAAATGCTTCCATTGGGTCAACCGCATTGGGAAAAAAACTATTTTTGCGTCATAAACTAGGTCCCTGAGCCTGTCGAAGGGCCGACCGATAAAATGACGGTGCTTCGACAGGCTCAACAACCTGCTTTAACTGAACAACTGATAACTGAACAACTGACAACTGATATGACCCCAATAGTAAGCATTATCATGGGAAGCACCAGCGACCTTCCCGTTCTCGAAAAAGCCGCACAGTTCTTCGACGAGATGGAAATCCCGTTCGAGATGAATGCTCTTAGCGCGCATCGCACCCCGCAAGAGGTTGAAACCTTCGCCCGCGAAGCCCAAGGTCGCGGCATCAAAGTGATTATCGCCGCCGCTGGCATGGCCGCCGCTTTGCCTGGCGTGATTGCCGCCAACACCACCCTGCCCGTCATTGGCGTTCCCGTGAAAGGCATGCTCGATGGCCTCGACGCCATGTTGTCCATCATTCAGATGCCTCCCGGGATTCCCGTGGCCACGGTGGGCGTGAATGGTGCCCTCAATGCCGCCATCCTTGCTGCAGAAATGCTGGCTTTAGGTGACGTACAAATTGCTGCCAAAGTGTCGAATTACAAGGATAATCTGAAAAACAAGATTACAAAGGCCAACGCCGAACTGAAAGAGGTGCAGTATAAATTCAAGACAAACTGATTTGGTTATTTTTGGAAATGAATCTTTCGTAAATCTGTAAAATAGTAGAGACGGTGCACACACCGTCTCTACAAATCAACTAAAACCAAATCATTATGAAAAAAAGCACTTACTTTAATCTTTTACAATCTTTTCGTGGTAGCACGTCCCGTCTTTCATTGTGACGCGTAGTGTGTATACCCCGGAGGACATTGTGCTCATGTCGATACTTTGAATGTTGTTGCGCCTTGTGGCAACCAGGCAACCAGCAAGGTTAAAAAGTTCAACGCTCTCGGGCTCAACGCCGTCATCGAAGCGGAGGTTCAGCTGGTCTTTCACGGGGTTGGGGTAGAGGGTGAAAGGTTTTTTGTTACTTGTCATTTCAGGAGTGCTGTCATAGTCATCGCGTAGGGTGACGATATAAGCGCAGTAGCGCGAGTATCTCCTTCCGATGTAGCCTACCGCGATGTCGCCATTCTTCAGCATGATTAAACTGGTTCCAAAATATGCAATGGATTGATTGCCAGGCATATCAATTTCCCAATTCAGGTTCAGGTCGTTGTCGAGTCTTACCAGTGAAGCTTTGTATTGGTTCTGCTTGTCATACAGTTGATAGACGGAACCGTCGTCGGCGACCAAGGTCTGGCGTGGGAAACAATGGCTGAGGCCAAACATGGGCGATGCTTTGATGAGGTTGTGGTCCATGTCGAGTCTGGCCACTCCGACACCGCCTGTTGTGGGCGACAGCCTAGAGGTTTGAACGGCAATCAGGTAGGTGTCGTCTTCAAGAGGGACGATGTGTTCTTCGTTTCCACCATCGAAAGCGATGTTGTCATCAAATTGTTTGTAGAGGTGTCTGCCAATGAGGTTGAAATCGGCGTCGAAGAAGTAGCCGATGATGGGCCACGGGCCGGAAGCCGGATAATAGCCTCCCATCAGGTAATAGGTTAGGGGCGACTCGGTAAAAACGCCAAAGCCCATTTCCGAATAGAGCAGCAGGCTGTCGCCGCTAGGCTGCTGCACCTCTGTCTCGTAGTTCGGGACGAAAATGGGTGAACCGTCGCGTGAGGTCTTGATGGTCCCGTCGCGACCGATGCGTCTCAAATGGTGCTCGTTGTCGCTCCAGAAAGAGATGATGAAGTCCCCCTGCGAGTCGATGATCCAGGGATTAATGGTGAAATAGTATACGGATGCGTCAATGGCGTAGAGCGGAACGGTGATGTCGTCGTTGATGTTGAGGTCGGCATCAATGAAAAACAATCTGAAATTGACGACATAAAGGCTGTCAATGGAGTCATACACCCATCGGTCCTCGGTGAGGATGAAGGCGTCCTTGTCCACGGGGTCGCGCATCAGATAATCCCAGTCGCCGTAGGCATCGATGATCAGGGAGTCGAGCACTTCGCCTTCGGGCGTGAGCTTGTAAAACAGATGTTGGTAATCTTCGAAGATGTTCGGGGTGTACATCATATTTTGAACATCAAAGTCCCGTCTTCATTCTCGAAGAGGTTGCATCCCCAAAAGTCTTTGTCCATTCTCAGGATTGTGAAGTCGTTGACGAATTCCTGTGCATGACTTGTGAAGCAGGTGGCCATCAACAGGCCGATGATAAGTGAGTAAAGTCTAGTTTTCATGATGTTTGAATTATATAGAAAAAACATTTATACCTAATTATTCCGTTTAAAACTGCTTTATTACCATTTCACATTGCAAAAATACAAACCAATATAGATTTGTCAAGGAAAAATTTCAACTATTTTTCGTCACCTTGGATAAGCCGTTGGATTTCAATAAGAAAAAAATTCTTGATTATCGAATAAATATCTTATTAAAACGAATTATTTACCATTATAAATGATAAATAGTCTGTTTTAAGCTGAATTATTACAAATAGATTGAGGCGACCAAATGACCGCCTCAACTAATCAACTAAAACCAAATCATTATGAAAAAAAAGCCCCATAGGGGCTGCCTTTTAATTGAAGTATTTGGTTTTCTGACGTTTCAAATGGTTCTTATTCGCTTCGTGTTTTTACTTGGAAACGGAAAAAACTCTTTGATATTTAGTCATGTCCCGTAGGGGCTGTCTTTTAATTGAAGCTGTCTTTTTGTTGTTACATTGCCCCATAGGGGCTATCTTTTAATGGAAATGTAGTTTCTCAGCTATTACCCTACCCCGTAGGGGTTTTCTTTTCCTTTGTTATTCCATCTCGCGAAACACATATTTTTCATCATATTCGATTCCAAATAATTTCAAGAATGAAACATATTCGTCTCTGAATGAGTGTTTGGCATGATGCGTTTCTTGGTTTTGAATGTATTTTACTACATTATCCACTTGTGACTTGCCGTAAGAAAAGGCTCCAAAACCTTCTTGCCATGCAAATTGGCATCTGACAAATTGCTTTTCTTTAATCCACAATGATGAGGCTCTTTTCACTTCCAACACTAATTCCGATATGGCTTGTTTGGGTGAAAGGCTCACCAAGATGTGGATATGGTCGCTCATCCCACCAATTGCATAAACTTTGTGGCCTCTGTTCGCAATTAGGCCGATGATGTATTGGTAAAGCTCTTGTCGCCATGATTTGTCGATGACGGCATCGCGGTATTTTACTGCGAAGACCAGATGGATGTAGATTTGATTGTATGTGTTTGCCATCTTAATAGAAAACCCCTATGGGGTAGTGTCGTTAGTGTAATGTGAGTACTGTTGGTTATGAATAGAAAACCCCTATGGGGTAATTATAATGTGTTGATGGTTGTTTGTTATTAAAAGGGAACCCCTACGGGGTATCTCCTTCAAAAACAATCTGGCTTAACTGTTTCTTGTCGAAGACTTGATTGGCTACTTCCAGGATGTCATTTGCGCCGACGGCTTCCACTTTTTGTATGATGTCATCCATGTATTCGATTTCTTCGCCCATGATGAGCGAACGTGTCGCACTCAGCAACTCGTTCATGCCACTTTCGTAGCTCAAGGCCACCTGCCCGATGAGTTGTTGCTTGGCATGATGCAGTTGCAAAGTGCCTAACTTTTGTGTACAGAGCTTGTCCAATTCCTTATGGACCAAGTCGATGGCGCGTTCAAGCGAGTCGGGGTCGACACCCATGTATACGTTGATGAGACCGACATCGGAATAGGCTGTGTATTGTGACTCGATGCTGTAGGCGAAGCCATATTTTTCTCGGATGTTGAGACCAAGGCGCGAACTCATGGCTGGACCGCCAAGCACGTTGTTGAGCATGACGATGGGCATGCGCATGGGACTGCTGAACTCGGGAGCAATGTTGCCTATGATACAGTGGCTCAAGTGGTTGCTCCGCTTGTCGATGCGATTTTCGGGTCTATAGCTTTCGAAGATTTCGCGTTTCTTATTAATAATGTGTGCCGGTTGGCTCCCGAAATACGTTGTGGCCATCCGCTCGAACTCCTTGAAGCTGATGTCGCCGATCGAGGCCAAAATCATCTGGTCGGTGCTGTAGTTGTGCGCCATGAAGTCGAGGATGTCCTGACGGTGGAAGCCTTTCACTAAATCGGTGGTGCCCAATATGTTGCGTGCCAAAGGATGTCCTTTGAAAACCATCTCCTCAAACAAATCATAGATCTCGTCGGAGGGAGAATCCAGATAGGAGTTGATCTCGTCCAAGATGACTTCCTTTTCCTTGGCCAGCTCGTTTTCGGGGAAGGTGGAATGGAAGGCGATGTCGGCAAAGAGGTCGAGGCTGCGCTTGTAATGTTGTTTGAGGAAGGTGGCCTGCAGGCAGGTCTCCTCCTTGGTGGTAAAAGCGTTGAGGTCACCACCCACGTTGTCGAGGCAGCTCAGGATGTGGTAGGCCTTACGGTTTTGCGTGCCTTTGAAGATGGTGTGCTCCACAAAGTGGGCAAGGCCGTTCTCGTGGGCCAGCTCATCGCGCGTGCCGGTCTCCACCATCAGCACCAAATGCGCGATTTCACCTTGTTTTTCCTTGTGTATCAGCCTAATGCCATTCGGTAGGACGGCTTCTTTGTATTTGTATTCCAACATGGGGTAATAATTGGGCTGCAAAGATACGATAAACACAAAACATTTCTAACTTTGCACCTTTAAAATCAATTCAATATGAAAAAACTATTGTTTCTCTTTCTGACTATGCTGCTTTGTGTGGGCGGCTTTGCACAAGCTATCATTGACCCTTTGTTGCGCGAAGAGATGGATCGCCGCAATGAATCCGAACGAATCACGGTTATTGTGATTATGAAGTCGCAATACAACCGAGTTCAACTCAACCGTCGTGCCAATTCCTTTGCCACTCGCGCCGAGCGCCGTGAGTTTGTGGTCAACGAGTTGAAGGATTTCACAGCTGCATCACAGTACGACCTTCGTCATTCGTTGGCCGAGATGGAGCGCAACGGTATAGTGACGGAGCCCAACATTTTGTGGATAGCCAATGCCCTGTATTTCGATGCTACAAAAGCCGCTATCCTTGACCTCGCTACTCGCCACGACATTGAAATCATCGGTTTTGCTATGGAGCATAACTGGATTCCTGATGGCGAAGAACCACAACCGGCTTCTGCCTCGCGCGAAATCACTCAAAATATCATCAAGGTTGGAGCCGATCAAGTGTGGGGGCTGGGCTATACGGGCGAAGGTGTGGTGGTGGCTGTCATTGACACGGGCGTCAACTACAACCACGTCGACTTGGCCGATCATCTTTGGGACGGTGGCCCCGACTTCCCGAATCATGGCTACGATGTGTTTAATAACGACAACAACCCCATGGACGATCAAGGCCATGGCTCGCATTGTGCGGGCACAGTGTGTGGCGATGGTACTGGCGCTTCCCAGACAGGCATGGCCCCTAATGCCACGCTGATGTGTGTCAAATGTTTGGGTAGTGATGGTAATGGTGGGGCCCAAAATATCTCCTCTGGCATCCAATGGGCAGTGGAACATGGCTGCGATATGTTCAGCATGTCGTTAGGTATCCCTAATTCGACCATACCCGAACGCACCTTGCTCCGTAACACCTGTGTGGCCGCTCTGGATGCTGGTGTGGTGGCTGCCATCGCAGCTGGCAATGAAGGCGACAGTCAAGGACAATATCCTATTCCGAATAATGTTCGTGTTCCTGGCAGTTGCCCTCCGCCTTATATGGATGATATTCAAGGCGAAAACCCTGGCGATTTGACCTGCTCGGTGTGCGTTGGTGCCGTTGATTACAATGATGCAGCAGCCTATTTCTCCTCGCATGGTCCCGTCACGTGGACGAACACTTCGTTTGCTGACTATCCTTACAATCCTGGCATTGGACTTATCCGTCCCGATATCTGCGCTCCTGGCGTCAACATCAAGTCGATTGATTATTCCGGCAACTATGGCTACACCAGCATGAGCGGTACTTCGATGGCCACACCTTGTGTGGCAGGTTGCATGGCCCTTATGCTAAGCAAGGATATCAACTTGATGCCCGCCGAAGTGTGCCGCATCCTCGAAGAGACGGCGGTGCCATTGGCCTCGGGCAAGAGCAATGTTTATGGTTTTGGGCGTATCGATGTTTTGGAGGCTGTCGAAGCCATTCAGTTGGGCGCCATCAAATTTAACGCTTTCGAAATCAATGACCTTGCAGGAAATAACAATCATAAACTCAATCCAGGTGAATCGGTCACCATGTCGCTTACACTCGATAATGTGACTGAAGAGGCAGTGAACAACGTTGCTATTGCCCTGTCTACTGATAATCCGAATGTTACTATTAGTGATAATGAAGTCCAATTTCCCAACTTTGCAGCCAACCAAACGTTTACTGTTGAGGATGCTTTCGCTTTCTCGGTCAACGACCAAGTGGTGGCCAAGCAGAAGATAAAGTTTAATGCGGATGTGATGATCAATGGTGAGCAGGTGTCGCGGTTTGCCATCAATGTCGTGGTCTATGATCATCTGCTCCAATTTGGTGCCTACGCGGTTTTGAACGACGACAACAACAATGGTCTTCTCGATCCTGGCGAGACTGCCGACCTTCGCGTTATGGTCGACAATGCCGGCAATGCATTGGCACAGATGGTTGTAGGTGCATTATCTACTGATTACGACCACATTGTCATTAACGAAACAGAAAAAAGCTTCAGCTCGATTGGCCCGAATCTGATGGGCTATGCCGATTACAGCGTCACCCTTAGTCCTGACACTCCCGAAGGTTTTGTCATCCCACTCAATCTCACTCTTGTGGATGCCAACGGTAAGGTGACAGAGCTGACGTTCAATTACAAGAATTTTTGTAATGTCATTTTCAGACTACACGCCTATTTCGGCTTCGGATGGCATGGCAATTCTTTGAGCGTGACCTATTCCGATGGCACGCCCTCAGAACAAATGACCATCGGCAGCGGTTCGTCTGCCACATATACCCGTGAACTGATTTCTGGATCTACCATCTCCCTCAGATGGAACAATGGCGACTGGCCTCAGGATTGCAGTTTTGAGGTGACCTACGACGATGGAACGGTTATCTTCCAAAATAGTGGTGGCTTTAGCGGCACACAGACCTTTACCATCAATTGTACGGGTGGCGCTGGTGTACCGGAATTCTGTGCCCCGATTCGGAATTTGACTTACGAGTTGGAAGGGCTCGATGTGGTGCTGGCTTGGGACGCTCCTGAAAGTGACACACCTGTAAGGTATGAGGTTTATCGCGAAACCGAGCTTTTGGATGTGGTCGAGGGGTTGACCTATACTGATTTTGATGTCGCCGAAGGTTTGTATAATTATTGTGTCTATGCCGTCTACAACGGCTGCCAAAGTGAGTTTGTTTGCACCGAGGTGGAAGTGGCGCAGTGTGGCGCAGTGCGGAATTTGGACTTTGGTCTGAACGACGACCTGTTGCTTACCCTCACGTGGGAAGCTCCAGAAAATCCGACAGGATTGGTTGAATATCAAGTTTATATGGATGGTGAGCAACAAACTTCTACCAACGAGTTGACCTACGCTTTCATTGTTACCGAAGGTGAGCACGACATCGCTGTGAATGCCGTTTTCGAAAATTGCGAGAAGGACGAACATATCGCTGTGTGCATCGTAGGTGCTGTGGAGAATTTGCATTATCTTGGAGACGGCGCAAGTGCCATCATAGCCTGGGAGCCGATGGACGGCAATAGTGGATACGAGGTTTATCTCGATGGTGAGTTGGCCGCTACGGTCGAAGAGCCCGTATTTACCGCTTTCCTTGAGTCTGGTGTGACGGTTGCGACGGTCAAGCCTGTCGTTGAAGGCTGTTATGCAGTCAGCGCCAGCATCGAGATATGCTATTGCGACCCTGTCACGGATTTGGCTTTTGTTGGTCTCAGCGAAGACGGGATGATTTCTTTCGCTTGGAATCCTGTCGTTGACGCAGAATCATATAGGGTGTATTGTAATGAGGTACGATATGATATTGAGGATAACTCTATCACGTTTGAGGCTGTTGTAGGTGAGAATACAATTACGGTGGTCGCCGTGTCTGTATATGGTTGCGCTTCTGAATATGTAAGTCTCATGCAAAATGTTTGTGCCGCTGTTGATGGCTTTGGCTATACCTATAACGGCAACGAAGTCACGGTTACTTGGGATGGCGATGCGAAGTCGTATTTCGTTAAACTTGATGGTGAAGAAGGCATAACAGTCGAATCCAATGCTTTTACCGCGGTCTTGGATGGAAGCCACAGCATCGAAGTGACTCCCACGTGTGAAGATGGCATCGTTCTTCCTGCTCGTTTCGATTTTGAAGTCAACAACACTGCTCCCGAAATTCGTGTCACGGATGTGCACGAGGGCTATATCGCGATGGTTTGGACCGAGGTGGAGGGTGCCATTTCCTACAACCTCTACCGCGATGACGAGCTGATTGTTGAGAACATCACAAGTAAAAACTACAATGACACCGAAATGGCCCTCAACACGCAGCACTGCTATGCTGTGGCTTCGGTCTTCGAAAAAGGCGTTTCCGATAAGTCAGAGGCTGCTTGTGTCAATTATTTCATTGGTCTTGACGAAAACGACGGCAAAGTCAGTATTTTCCCCAATCCGACTCAGGATAAAGTGAATATCGAATGCATCGGTATGAATTGGGTTGAGATTTATTCCGTTGAAGGCAAGCTTGTTAAACGCATTAAAGTTGACAATGACACCTGTCAAGTCGACGGTCTTGACAACGGCATCTACACCTTCCGTATCCGAAAAGGCAATGAAACCATCATCCGTAGTGTGGTGAAGATGTAGTGTGGTTTTTGGGTTGAAAATCAAGGTCGCTTTGTGTGGAGCGGCCTTTTTTCTTATTTTTGCAAATTCAATACTAAAGAACTTCTTATTCCGTTAATTTGAAAAAACTGATTATGCGTAAAATCTTTATTCCCATATTGCTGATGTTCGGCATTTCCCTTTATGCCCAACAGCCTAAAGACATCATGAAAGACCCTATCCCGGTGGCTATGTTTCAGGCGACCTACGCTTTTCATGTCCCTGGCCTCAACACTAAGGATTTGTATGGAGTCAGCCACGATGTTGGAGGTGGATTTGTTTATAAAACCGAATCCAACTGGTTGTTTTCTGCTATCGGCAACTACATTTACGGTCCCAAGGTGAAGGGCGACCGTGTGGAACTCCTTGGCGAGGGCATTACTACTGATGTAGGTGAAGTCATTGGCAGCGCTGGCAGTTTCACGCTTTTGGAACTCAATCAGCGTGGTTTTCACCTTCAAGGCGAGGTGGGTAAATTGTTTCCCTTTGGTTCCAATCCTAACAGTGGATTCTTCGTACAAGGTGGCCTAGGCTATCTTCAAAACCGAATCCGCATCGATTACCAGCAAGCGTTGCTCAACACCCCTTTGCCGGTCGACAAGGACTATCGCTTCGGCTATGACCGAATGCGCGGCGGTCCTGCAGCGCATTTTGAGGTAGGCTATCTGTTGCTCAACGATACTCGTTTGCTCAACCTGTCTATTTCCCTTGAGGTGACCTACGCACGCACCCGCGACCTCCGTGATTATGACTTCCGCGTGTTCACCAATACCGAAACTGGTGTGATGGAGCCTGTGGGCTATATCAACCCGAACAAACGTTACAACGACCTCTATTATGGCATCCGCGTCACATGGAATATTCCCACCTACGAACGCAAGCCTCAGGACTTCTATTATGATTAATTAGGTGAGCCTTTTATACACCATAGGTATCCTTATCTATTCTCTTGGAGTGAGAATAGCAGCGTTGTTTGGCAACACCAAAGCCATGCAATGGGTGAAGGGTCGCAGAGTCCAAAGGTCCCTTAACTCGTCGAGGGATCCTATAAGTTCAGAGCTTGCCCTACGACAGGCTCAGGGACCTGAATCGGACTGGATTTGGTTCCACGCAGCTTCATTGGGTGAGTTCGAGCAAGGCCGTCCTGTCATTGAAGCTTTGAAGAAGGAATTCCCCCAGTACAAGATTCTACTTTCGTTTTTCTCGCCTTCGGGTTACGAAATCCGTAAGGACTATCCTTTGGCCGACGAGGTGCTCTATTTGCCCTCCGATACACCTGCCCATGCCACACAATGGGTACAACGCCATCGTTTTGTGGCGGCGTTTTTCATCAAGTACGAGTTTTGGTTCAACTACATGAGGGCTTTGAAAGAAGCTGGCATTCCGTTATTCTACATCTCGCTTATTTTGAAGCCTGATTCCTATTTCTTCCGTTGGTATGGTACTTGGTTTTTCCGTCAGCTGAAGAATGTTACGCATTTCTTTGTCCAGGACGACACCACAGCCCAATTGCTCCAATCCAACGGAATGGCCAATGTCACTGTGTGTGGTGACACGCGTTTCGATCGTGTGGCGGCCATCGCCCAGCAGGCCAGGCCTTTTCCCGAGGTGGAACAGTTTATCAATGGTCGCCAATGCCTCATCGCCGGCAGCACCTGGTTGCCTGATGAGAAGCTGTTGGTTAACTTTTACCAGAAAATGCCTGATGATTATTGTCTCATCATTGCTCCTCATGACATTTCTGAGTCGCATGTGGCCCAAATCAAGACAATGTTCCCCGACAGCCATCTGTACACCGAACTTGAAGCAGATCAGCCATCAAGGTCCCTGAGGTCGCTGAGCCTGGTCGAAGCGTCGAAGGGCCGACTCAATAGGATGCTAATCATCAATACGATCGGCATCTTGTCGCAGCTGTATCAGTATGCCCGTTTTGTATATATTGGCGGCGGTTTTGGAGTGAATATCCACAATATCCAGGAGCCTGTCACTTTTGGTTGTCCTGTGGTGTTTGGTCCCAAATACAAGAGCTTCAAGGAGGCTGTCGATCTGGTGGGACTTGAAGGGGCTTTCCCCGTGCATAATGCGGCCGATTTGACCGTTGTCTTCAACCGATTGATGAATGATGAGGACTTTTACAGAAAAGCCTCAGAGACCTGTCGAAACTATCTTAATTCTCAGATAGGGGCTACCGAAAGTATCCTAAAAGGCTTCAAAAAGGCACTTTTTTAATAAAAAATAGGCTATTATTTTGGATTGTTGATTTTATTGTCTAATTTTGAAGGCTGATTTTCTGTTGAAATTCAGCCGAATAAAAAAACAATGCCTATGGAAGACAATCCCAATCCCCTCTCTTTTCCTCGTATTGGCCTTAGTCAGGGCGACTTCAACGGCATCAGTTATGAGCTCATGCTGAAGGCTTTTTCTGATGCCCGCATGTTCGAAACGCTCACACCTGTCTTGTATGGACAATCGAAGGCATTTTCCTATTACAAGAAGAACTTCGGCATGGAAAGCCCTAATTATTCCTTGACACGTGATGCGCGCCAAGCATGGGACAAGAAGTTCAATATCATCAACATCGTGGAAAACGAACTGAAGATTGAGCCGGGTGTGCCTTCCAGTCTATCGGCAGAGATGTCGGTGCTTTCGATGAAACGGGCTGCCGATGACCTTCGTAATGGTATAATTGATGCCTTAGTGATGGCGCCGGACAATCCTTTGGTGGCGCAGAGCAATCGTGATTTCCTGCTGTCGTTTCACAAGGATTCGGACCCTTTGCAGGTCTTGGTGAATGGTCAGATGCGCATTGCATTGGCCACAAACGACATGCCGTTGCGCGCTGCCCTCGACCAAATTGACGCCCCATACCTTGTAGGTAAGCTCGCCACATTGTCCCATGCATTGAAGGTCGACTTTGACATTAGTTCGCCTAAGATTGCTGTTATGGGTATCAATCCTCATTCGGGATCGAAACCCATGGGTGACGACGAGAAGGTGGTGACAGCCATCGCTGATGCCCAGAATAATGGAATTTTTGCCTTTGGACCTTTCTCGGCTTCTCAACTGTTTACGGCAGGCTGGTGGAAAAAATACGATGCAGTGTTGGCATTGCACTATGAGCAGGGCGTGTTTCCGATGAAATTCTTGTCATCCGACGGCTATGCATACTATTGGGCAGGATTGCCCGTGGTGTGTTCCGCTCCGCTTCACGGTCCGGCCTACGACATTGCCAACCAGAATAAGGCGCTACCCGATTCCTACCGCAAGGCGGTCTTCCTCGCAGCCGATGTAGTTTGCCATCGACGTGAACAATAAAAAAAGGAGGCCGAGGCCTCCTTTTTTATTGCGCTTTGCAAATTGCTTACTTCACCACGAACTTGATGGTCTTGTTGTAGCCATTGGCGCTGATGGTGCAGAAGTAGATGCCGCTCTTGAGGTCGATGCCGATGGTGTTTTCACCCATCTTCAGGCTCTTGTTGAATTGCTTCACAGTTTGGCCAACGAGGTTGACGATGGTGATGTTAGCTTCAACATCCTGAGCTGACTTCACGACCACATAGTCGGTAGCGGGGTTAGGATAGATGCCATAAACCACATCCTGAGGCACGTTGTTTTCAGGAACGCTGACGTAATCGTTTTCGGGGATCAGCTTAACAGCGTGAATGACGTTCTCAGAAGCATCGGTTTGGTAGGCGTTGCTACCCACGAAGCAACCTTGCTTGTTGTCGCTTTGGAAGCTGAACCAGAATTCACCCGGGTTGACGGTGTTGTCAACGGCGTTCGTGAAGATGTTCTCAGAAACCAGGAACGGGAGGTAAACTTCGTCATCGGTAACATCATCAACCACTTGTTCCCAATAACCCTTGTCAACATTGTAGTAGCTGACATAGATGCTTCTCAGGTACATGTTAGTGTTGGGGTCAACACGGGTGATGTTAGGTGCTGAGTAGGCGCAGGCGATGTTGCCAAAGGGGTCGATGGAAAGGGCCTGGAAACCTGACTGGCCGCTACGGATTTTGTAGAAGTAGTCGTTTTCACGGAAGAACATTTCGTTATCGTATTCATAACCTTCATACATTGGGACATAACCGATCCATTTGGTCGAATCCGGGTGCATCTGGACATAGCCAGCTTCTTCAGCGGGCCACCAGAGTCTCAAGGCATAGTGCGGGTTGCCATCTTCTGATTGGATAGGGCCTCCTTGGGTGTCTTTCCAGTGGGCGATACCGTCAACGCCACGGCCACTCCAAGTGGTATAGGTGTTGCCAAGTTCGTCGTGAATGTATTCGTAAGCGGCCAAGGCAACGTGAGTGACGCCGTTATTGTCAATGGCGATAGCCAAGCTGGAAGGACCATAGACGGTGTCGGTCATGATTGACTGAGGATCGGTTTCCCAATCGAAGCCAGCATAGGGGTTCTCCCAAACCACGTATCTGGTCCAGGTCAGACCATCGTCGGTGGATTTGTACATAACGACATGGGCTTGGAGGTCGTCACCGTAAATCATGGCAACGTTGTGGCCATTAGCAGTGATGTTGTAGGCATCAGCAGCATAGTTCTTCTCTTCGCCATCTTGGGCAAGGGGTGAGTAGCTGATGGTCCAGTTTTCGGCATCTTCCGAACGGAGATAAACTTGGTAGTGCTCGACTACGTCGGAACTGACGCTGTGTTGGATGTCGCCAATCACGTGGATGATGTTGTGGTTTTCGCCAGAAGTGGCAACTCTCGGCCATGAAGCATCGTCAGCGTAAGGGTATTCTTCAGGGTGAATCGGGAGTTCGCCTCTGTAAACCCATTCGCCTTCGCCGGCAATCTCTCTGGTCCAGCAGCGCATGGGAGCGTGAGAGATGAGGATTTCGCCTTTTTCTTTCCATTGGGCAATAGTAGGCCAACCTGTTCTCATGTCTTCGACGCGCTCTTCAGGCATCTCAAGCCATTCGCCGTCTTTGTAGAAGTTGTAACCCGTACCACGGTCGGAACCGCCGTTGGGGTCTTCAATGTGCGACATGGTGGCAACCACACCGACCGAACCATCAGGCAACTGGTACATACGGTTCGAAGACCAGCTGTTGGATTGGAGGTCGTAGTAAGTCCACATGGACTCGCCGTCTTCCAATTCGTTGTACCTGTTGACAACGACACTCTTGGCGGCTTGGGGAGCATAAGTGGCTGCAGTGCTCGGGGCTTCTTTACCCACGGCAGCAGTCTTCTTGGCGCTCATTTTGAATGACTTGATGTCATTCTTAGCAACACGTTGTTGTGCAAATGCACTGAAGCCTAAAGCAAGGCTCAATGAAAGTAGTAATACTTTTTTCATCTTTGTGTGTTTTAATGGTTAGTTATTATGAATTAGTCTTTATTTGGGCTGCAAATATAAACAATTTTCAAAAGGTGGCAATAAGAATGGATTTTTTTTTGGTTTTTTTTCGAGCAGAGGAATGCCGTTTGAGAATCAAAAAAAAACACCTCGATTGTAAAACAAAAAGGTATTCTTTATAATTTTACAGCCTCAAAACTAACACATAAATGAAAAGATTGTTTTTACCTTTAATGCTGCTTTGCCTTGCGGCATGCGGCACAGAGCCAAAAGCCGATTTTGTCACCGAACCAGCCAAATATGTCGATCCTTTTATCGGTACTGGAGGCCACGGCCATACCTTCCCGGGTGCCACAGTGCCCTTCGGCATGGTGCAGTTCAGTCCCGACACCCGCATGAACGATTGGGACGGCTGCTCGGGCTACCACACCTCCGACAACACCATCCTCGGTTTCAGCACCACCCACCTCAGCGGCACCGGCTGCTCCGACTATGGCGACTTCCGTTTCATGCCCATTGTCGGTGATGTGGTCTTCGACAAAGGCAAGGAAGACAGGACTTCGACGGGCTATCGCTCCGCCTTCCAACACGAGAACGAAGACGCCAAGGCAGGCTATTATGCTGTCCTGCTTGACGACTATAATACTAAGGTGGAACTGACCACCGGCGACCGCGTGGGCATGATGCGCTGCACGTTCCCGCAAGGCGCCGATGCCCATCTGCTTTTGGACATGGTGGAAGGCGTGAACGATGAATTCGTGTATGAATCGTTCCTCCAAATCGAGAGCGACAACGCCATCAGCGGTTTCCGAAAGACCCGCGACTGGGCCAAGGAGCAATACCTTTATTTCTACGCCGAGTTCTCGAAGCCTTTCAAGAACTACACCTTTATTAATGAGGGTCAGCCAACTAAGGACATGCGCGTGGAAAGCGACTTCATCAAGGCTTGGTTCGATTTTGAAACCAACGAGCCCGTGGTCATGCGCATCGCCCTCTCCGCCGTCGATGTGGAAGGCGCGAAGAACAACCTGAAAGCCGAACTCGCCGACGGCGATTTCGACTTCGATGCCTTGCGCCAAAAGGCCTACGACAAATGGAACAACGAGATGAAACGTTACGAAGTGGCGGGCAACGTGGAACAAGACAAGACCGTGTTCTACACCGCCCTCTACCACACCATGATTGCGCCCAACCTCTTCAGCGATGCCGACGGCCGCTATCGCGCCCACGACCTGAAGGTATATAATTCGGAGAGACCCGTTTATACGGTCTTTTCTTTGTGGGACACCTTCCGCAGTTTGCATCCCCTCTTCAGCCTGATGCAGCGCGAGCGCACCCTCGATTTCATCAATACCTTTATTAATAAGTACGAGACCAATCCGCATCACATGTTGCCCATCTGGGAACTGGCCGCCAACGAGACCTACTGCATGATTGGCAACCACGCCATCCCCGTCATTGCCGATGCCTATTTTGCCGGCATCCGCGATTTCGACATCGAGAAGGCTCTGGAAGCCATGGTTGCCAGTCAGAAGGACAACTTCCGCGGCATGGGTGCCTACATGAAGTACGGCTACATCCCGATTGAGGTCGAAGGCGAGGCTACTTCCAAGACCCTTGAATACGCCTACGACGACTGGTGCGTGGCTCGCATGGCCGAGGACATGGGCAAACAGGACATTGCCAAGGAGTTCTACACTCGCGCTCAAGCCTATAAGAATATCTACAATCCCGAGAACCAGTTCTTCCAAGGCCGCAGAAATGGTGGTTGGATGCGTCCGTTCGATCCAGCACAGGTCAACTTCACGCTGACGGAGGCCAACTCCTACCAGTATGGTTTCTTTGTGCCGCAAGATATCAATGGTCACATTGACTTGATGGGTGGTTGTGAGGCCTACGCTGCCAAACTCGATGGGCTCTTCAACGCCCCTGAAAACCTGACGGGTCGTGTGCAGCCTGATATCACGGGTCTCATCGGACAATACGCCCACGGCAACGAGCCGAGCCATAACACCGTGTATATGTACAATTTTGTCGGCCAACCGACCAAGACGCAGAAATACGTGAAACAGGTGATGGACGACTTCTATACCGACCGCCGCGACGGCTATTCGGGCAATGAAGACTGCGGCCAGATGTCGGCTTGGGCGGTGTGGTCAATGATGGGGTTGTATCCCGTCACACCAGCCTCGGGCTATTACGTGTTGGGACTGCCGCGCTTTGAACGCACCCGTCTTACCTTCGAGAACGGCAAGCAATTTGAGGTGGTCGCCAAGGGCCTGAGCGACAAGAACTGCTATGTGAAGTCGGTGAAGTTGGATGGTAAACCTTTGGAGCGCAGCTATATCACCTTTGAGGAAGTCTTCAATGGCGGCACCTTGGAGTTCACCATGACCGACCAGCCCAACTCCACTTGGGCCACGCAACCCGAAAACTGTCCCGTGGTGCGTATCCCCATCGAGAGCATCGTCATCGTCCCGACTATCAATGCCCAATCCGACACTTTCTTCGACAGCCTCATGGTCAGCATGAGTCATCCTGTGGAAGGCGTGAAGATTTACTATACCATGGATGGCACCGACCCGAGAGAAAATGGTCAGCTTTTCGAGCAACCGCTTTGCCTGAAGGACAATGCCACAGTGCGTGCCGCTGCCGAGCAGAATGGCCGCTGGAGCTTGCCCATCGACGCGCAGTATTATCTGATAGATGCACGTCATTCGGTGAAATTGGAGAACATGTATAACGAACAATATGCTGCGGGCGGCCTCAAAGCCTTGATCGACCATCAACGTGGAGGCGAAAACTTCCGCACGGGTTCATGGCAGGGCTATTACGGCATCGACCTCATTGCCACTGTCGACTTGGGCCAAAGCAAGAAGATCAATCGCTTGGCAGGCAGCTTCTTACAGGAGATCTACTCTTGGATTTGGATGCCTACAGAGGTGGAGTACTTCGTCAGCGACGACGGCAAGAACTTCCGCAGCGTGGGAAAAGTGAAGAACGAAGTGCCGATGGATGCCGATGGCGCTTTCATCCAAGAGATGGAAGTGCGTCCCCGCACGAATGCCCGTTATGTGAAGATGGTGGCCAAAACTATCGGTACTTGTCCTGAAGGCCATGTCGGCGCCGGACAGAAGGCTTGGATCTTCTGTGATGAACTGGTGATAGAATGACGTCCCGAAGGGACGATACTTTATTAACCGTAGGTCGCGACCTACGGGATTAGCAAACAACAAATCTCAAAATAACTAACAATGAAAGAATCCATCGTAATCCTCGCCGGCGGCGGTCCGGCACCTGGAATCAACACGGTGATCAGCACCGTGGCCAAGACCTTCCTCAAGGACGGTTATCGCGTACTCGGCCTCAACGACGGCTACAAGAACCTCTTCAATCCCAATCCCGACGTGGTCGAGATGGACTTCCTCTATGCCGATGCCATCCTCAAGCAGGGCGGTTCGGCCTTGAAGATGAGCCGTTACAAACCGAAGAACGAAGAGTTTAACACTGAGTTTTTCGTCAAGAACAACATCAAATTGTTGGTCACCATCGGTGGCGACGACACGGCTTCGACAGCCAACCGCATCTCGAAGTTCTTGGCTAACAGTGGTTTCCCCATCCAAAACATCCACGTGCCCAAGACCATCGACAACGACTTGCCGCTGCCCGAAGGTAGCCCGACTTTTGGCTACTACTCCGCCAAGGATGCCGCTGTGCATCTGGTGCAGACCATCTATGAAGACGCTCGTACCAGCGGCAACTGGTTTGTGGTGTCGGCCATGGGTCGCGAGGCCGGTCACTTGGCCTTTGGCATGACTTCGGCTTGCCACTGCCCGATGGTTGTCATCCCTGAGATGTTCAATAACGCCCAGGTGACTTTCGATGCCATCATCAAGTTAGTGGTCAGCTCCATCGTGAAGCGCAAGCTGTTGGGCGTCAACTATGGTGTGGCCATCATCAGTGAGGGTGTGTTCCACTTCATGAGTGATGAGGAAATCGAGAAGTCGGGTGTGGCTTTCACCTACGACGAACATGGCCATCCTGAATTAGGTAATGTCAGTAAGGCTCACATCTTCAATCTCTTGTTGCAACAAAGATTGAAGGCTTTGGGCATTAATGTGAAGAGCCGTCCTGTTGAAATTGGTTATGGCATCCGATGCGTGGAACCTAATGGTTACGACTTGACTTACTGCTCGCTGCTGGGTTATGGCGTGAAGAAACTCTTCGATAAGGGCGTGAGTGGCGCTATGGTCACCACCAATCCGAAGGGTGAAATCATGCCTTTGTACCTGAAGGATGTGGAAGACGAGAACGGCAAGATCAAGCCGCGTTTGGTCAACCTGAGCGGTCCCAAGGCCGAGCTTATCTTTAATGAGGGCTTGCAGTACATTTCGCCTGTCGACTACATCACGGCAAAGGCTTATTTGCCCAATCCTGAGGAATACGATTTCAAGAAGATCTTGAAATGGTAGGAGATTCCCCTCGGGGAATGGCAATTAAAACCTAATTAACAAGCGGCGGCTTGTGGTGCTTACAGTTTGTAAGCGTTACAGGCCGCCGCAGTTTACATTATTTTGGGCTCTCCATTCCCCGCAGGGGAATCTTAAAAGAGATGGGTCATCGGGCGTTTGTTTGACTGTCGTATTACGCCGTGTAGGGCTGTCGTATTACGGCGTGTAGGGCTGTCGTATTACGGCGTGTAGGGCTGTCGTATTACGGCAGCCGCATAATGGGAAACCCAATGCGGCTGCCACAATGTGACAGCCCTGCATCACACAATGTGACAGCCCTACAGCCACAAAAAAAAGCCGTTTCGAATAAACGAGGCGGCTTTCAGCATATATGAAAACAAAACTTTTATTTCCGTAAATTGACCTTTTGTGTCATCACACCATTTTCGGTCTCAATGCGGATAATGTACATGCCAACTGTCAAGTGACTCATGTCGATGGTGGTGTTGCCTTCGGCTGTGGCTTCCATCAGCTTCTGGCCCATGATGTTGCTCACGGTGATGTGCATCGTGCCGTTGCCGTTCACGTTGAGCAGGCCGGTGGTCGGGTTGGGGAAGACTTGGATGTCGTCGGTGTTTTCATCGACGTTGGTGACGATGAGGCCGCCGATGCCAACCATTTCCGACTCGCAGTCTTCTTGGCCTTTGACGAAGACACAAGTGATGTTGTATTCGTAGTCGCCTTGTTCGTTGGAGGCGTCAAAATATTCGTAAGTGGCGGCACCCGTGTAAGGCACTTCGGCGATCAGCTCGGCGTCTTTTGTGATGGCGGCGATGCGGTAGATGTTGAAGTGGTTGAGATAGGTGGTGATGGCGGGCTTGCTCCAGGTGAGGTACACGCCGAATTCGGCGTCGTTGTGCCATTGGTATTCGCCTTCCAGGTCTTGGGCGGGATAGCAAGCCAGCGGGGTTTCCTCGCAATTGTTGTCATAAGTCATGAAGATACCATCTTCGAGGTCAGCGGAGGTGTAGAGCTCATTGCCTGCATAGTCGAGGATGGTGAAGGAGCATTCGCCGTCGGTGTCGTGTTCTTCGTATGCGTGATACCAGCCGTGGTTCCAAATGAAATTAAGATTGCCTCTCAACAAAGGCAAGTCGACCACCAATGCCGAGCCTTGCGTCATGGTGACCACTGCAATGCGTTGTCCGCTTTCGGAAGTCACGCTGATGGCTGCACCTTTCCAGCCGTTGCCACCATCGTCATGGAGTTGGAAGACAACGTTGCATTTTTCGCCAACCAGCACACTGCGGTAGGTAGTGCGGCTGATGCCGGCTTCGTTGGTGACGAAGATGGCGTATTCGTACAGACCGGGTTCGAGGCCATTGTCCTCGTATTCCATGTCGGCACCGACCTGGGCGTCGGTCAGTTCGGCGATGACTTCAGCGTTGCGGCGGATGGTCACCGAGGTGATGCCATTCAGTGCGTTGCCGTTGAGGTCGAGAGAGGGGTTGGTCCAGTTGAGGCGAACGGCATCCAGAGAAGCTTCCTCAAAGGCAGTCATTTTGTCTACGCTGTCGGGGCGGCTATAGTAGACATCGCCTTGGGGAATGATGTGGCCCGTGAAGCCCACCATCGTGTTGAAGTTGTAGCGTGTGGTGTTGGCAGCGCCGATGGGGCACCAGGCGTTGTCGCGGCCGCTCCAGCCCCAGTTGTAGTGGAAGTAATCGTTCTCGTCGTAGCCGTCCACCACGTAGGCGTGGCCGCCGGCACCGCTGTCGTCCTGACCGCTGTAGTAGAGCGGGAGGCCTTCGTCGAGGCCGCCGTCTTTCAGCATCTGGGCCCATTCTTCGTTGGTGTAGCCCATGCCTGGCCACCAGTCACCGTAGTTGGTGATGTGGTCGTCGCAGGTGTAGCGGAAATAGTTGCGCAGGGCGTCGGGCACCATTTCGGAGTAGGCGCCGCTGCCGTTGCCGCTGTATTGCATGTCGACGGCGATGCCGCAGTGGTGCAGGAACTGGGCGATGTAGTAGTAGTCGTCTTCGGTGCTGGTCGAGTCGAGCACGTTGGGCATCAGCTCAAAGTGGTATTCGGTCTCGCCGAAGTTGGCGGTTTGTTGGGCATAGCCTTGAGGGTTGTAGGTGTGCGAACCGGTGCCTTGTGCAGGCCAATCCCAGAACTTCATCACCTGTCCCATGGCGGTGGCTACGCAGCCGGCGTAGACGTGGCCGCCGCTGCCCGTGGTGTCTTCAGGGCATTGGCTGTTCCAGGGGAAGTTTTGGTTCCAGAGGGTCTGGCAGAGCATGTCGACCACGGCACGGGTCTGTCCGCCACGGTTGAGGCTACCCGTTTCGCTCACCTGTTTCCATTCGGCGATGATGTCGGGAGTAGCGGCGATGTTGTGTTCACGCATGTATTGGATTTCCTCTTGGAAACCGTTCAACGTGAAAGCGAAGCCTTCGGAGACGTCGCTCGGGTCGAAATGGCCGGTGGTGGAATAGGCGAGGATGGGCTTGGCGCAGTCGTCGCCAGCGACGATGACGAAGCCTTCTCCGTTGCTGACGTTGAAGACGTAATAGTCGGTGGCGTCGCGGTCTGTGGCCGTACTTGCCAACTGGAGTTGGATGTCAGCGTTTTTTTCGCTAACAGCAGTGGTGCTCAAAAACTTGGCACCCACTTTTTGTGCCTTCTGTTGGTTGACTGGGCCAGCCAACAAGTTGCCCAAAGTAAGGGCGACAAGGCTTAAGGTAAAAATGGTTTTTCTCATCGTTTAAACTATTGTTTGTTTGTTAATATAAGCTTTAGTTAGAAATTGGGTGCTATACGGCATGAAAAAATAACAATGGTCTGAACTTTTTTAAAAGCCTTCGCTGAGTGCAATGGCATAGATGGCGATATAGAATATCCATATAGGAATCATGACGATGCTAAGGATGAGTCCCACCTTGGAAGTGATGCGACCAGCGTCGAGCATGCCTTCTCCATTATATGTCTCAGGGTTGGAGGCAATGGTATCGTAGCCTTCGTTCGCCTTCCTTTTTCCAATGGCAGACAGTATGAAGCCGGGGATAATCAGTGAGCTGAAGTTGATGGAGAGAATGCCAAGCACCATCGAGGCGATGGCTGTGGGGGCGAGTGGTTTGGCTTGTTGCTTTGTTGGTTTGGCTGGTCTAAGAGGCGCTGAGCATTGAGGACAGACTTCTTCTGTTTGGTCAACCCAGGTTCCGCAATAGGGGCATGTGGTTTTTGTATTTTCGTTCATGGTATTGCTGGTTTTATGGGTTATTCTTTCAGCTTTTTGTATCTGAAACGTTTTGGCTCGACATTGCCGAGGCGTTTCATCTTGTTCTCCTCGTATTCGGAGTAAGAGCCTTCGAAGAAATATACTTGTGAGTTGCCTTCAAAAGCAAGAATGTGGGTGGCCACACGGTCGAGGAACCAGCGATCGTGGCTGATGATAACGGCACAGCCAGCGAAGTTTTCAAGGCCTTCTTCCAAGGCGCGGAGGGTGTTCACGTCGATGTCGTTGGTGGGTTCGTCCAAAAGGAGCACGTTGGCTTCCTGCTTTAAGGTGAGAGCGAGATGCATACGATTGCGTTCACCACCCGACAGCACGCCTGCCTTCTTCTGCTGGTCGTTGCCACCGAAATTGAAGCGCGAGACATAGGCACGCGAGTTCATGCTACGCTTGCCCAACTGAATTAATTCATTGCCTCCGCTGATGACCTCCCAAACGGTTTTCTCAGGGTCGATGTCGGCATGTTGTTGGTCGACATAACCAATCTTCACGGTCTCGCCGACTTCGAAAGAGCCAGAGTCAGGTTGCTCCAATCCCATGATGAGGCGGAACAGCGTGGTCTTTCCTGCGCCGTTAGGACCGATGACACCCACAATGCCACCTTGTGGCAGGCTGAAGTTGAGGTTTTCGAACAATAATTTGTCACCGTAAGCTTTAGTGACATCGTGTGCTTCGATGACTTTGGTGCCCAAACGGTCGCCATTAGGGATGTAGATTTCGAGTTTCTCTTCCTTCTCTTTAACGTCCTCATTGAGCATCTTCTCATACGACTCTAAACGCGCCTTGCCCTTGGCGTGACGTGCCTTGGGAGCCATGCGCACCCATTCCAGCTCGCGTTCGAGGGTCTTGCGGCGTTTGCTTTCGGTCTTTTCTTCCATTGCCAGGCGGGCGGTCTTTTGGTCGAGCCACGAGGAGTAGTTGCCTTTCCACGGGATGCCTTCGCCACGGTCGAGTTCGAGGATCCAGCCGGCCACGTGGTCAAGGAAGTAGCGGTCGTGGGTGACAGCGATGACGGTGCCCTTGTATTGTTGTAGGTGGCTCTCCAACCATTGGATGCTCTCAGCATCGAGGTGGTTGGTAGGCTCGTCGAGGAGCAGGATGTCGGGCTCTTGCAGGAGGAGTCGGCAGAGAGCCACGCGACGACGTTCGCCTCCCGAGAGGTTGCGCACGGGCGTGTCGCCATCGGGACAATTGAGGGCGTCCATGGCGCGCTCCAGTTTGTTGTCGAGTTCCCAAGCATCGTGTTGCTCAATGAGTTCAGTGAGCTCGCCCTGACGGGCAATCAGTTTGTCGAAGTCGGCATCGGGTTCGGCGAACTTGTTGTTGATCTCCTCGTATTCCTTGAGGATGTCGACGATTTCCTGCACGCCTTCCTCCACAACTTGTTTCACCGTTTTGTTGTCGTCTAATTGTGGCTCCTGGTCAAGCATCCCGACCGAATAGCCAGGCGAGAAGACCACTTCGCCGTTATAGGATTTCTCCTTGCCTGCGATGATGCGCAGCAAGGTGGATTTACCTGCACCGTTGAGGCCTATGATGCCAATTTTGGCGCCATAGAAGAAGGAGAGATAGATGTCTTTCAATATTTGTCTTGACGGTGGGATGATTTTGCTCACACCTACCATTGAGAAGATGATTTTTTTGTCGTCGGGTTGTGCCATATATTATTGTGTTTTTGTTGTTCTTGTTTGGCGCAGGGATTGACGTCGCGTGCTTATTATCCTGCGCCCTTACAGGGCTTGGCTCATTGCGTTTTGGAGAATTTCCGTCGCCTTTTCCCAATCATAGACGCGATTTGTGAAATCGAATCCCGCTTGGGCGAGGTGTTCTGCCTTTTCCTTGTCAGTTAAGAGGGTGATGATATGTTGTGCCATTTCTTCAGTATTGCTGCCGACTAGAATTTCTTCATTGGGCTTTGCGCCAAGTGAAGCATTGGCTAAAGGTGAGGTGATAGCAGGTAGGCGCATTGACATGGCTTCCAATAGTTTGTTTTGTAAGCCTGTACCGATGCGCATAGGTGCGATGAAGACACGGCTTTGTGCATAAGCATCGCGGATGTCGTCGAGCCAGCCGCTGACGATGATGCGCTCTGAGGCGGCTTTCTTTACCTTTGGGTCGGGTGTTGCACCGGCAATGTAGAGTTTTACGTCGGGCAAGGTCTTCCACACGATAGGAAGGATTTCGTTGGCCAAATACTCCACGGCGTTCACGTTGGGAGGATAGCTCATGTTACCAGTAAAGACGAGATCGTAATGTTTTTCGCGTTTCTGCGGCTTGAAGTAGTCATGGTCGACACCATTGGGGATAATGAGAATCTCATCGCGACGTTTGTGCGGGAACAAGGTGCGGTCGGGCTCGCTGATGATGGTCTTCACGTCGAAGTCTTCAAAAATGGCGGCCTCGTAGCGGCACAGGCGGTGGTATTCCATGTTATAAATAGGTCTTGTGACGAAAGAGGCAATGTCGGCGCGACGCTTCATACCGTAGGAGAAGATATCTTGATAGTCAATGGCTTTGGGGAAGTTCTTGAAGCGGATATATTCTGCTACGCGGAGCAGCTGCCCAAAGAGCATGTCAGGCTTGTGCTTGGCAATCAAGGCATCGATTTTCTTGGCCGCTTTGCGGTTGTAAAAGTAACCGCACTGCATGGGCAGACCTTTGAGGAATGCTTGGATGAGACCCAAAAGGATTTGTGGTTTCGTGATTCTGATGAAGTTGATGGACTGGCAATAGGGTTGCAAGGCATGAAAGGCATCTTGTTCGCTGACTTTTGGGTCGTCGTTCAACGCACAAAGAATGATCTCATTGTGTTTTGCAAGTTGCTTTATTTGGTTGAACGCCCGCAGTTTATCGCCTTTTTCAAGAGGGAATGGGATGCGTGGCAAGAGGACAAAAATCTTCATCTCGTCGGAATTAGGGAGCAAAGATAGTGATTTTTTTAAAACTATGGCCAATGGCTAATGACTATGGCTGCTTTTGCGATTGGGAAACAGCCATAGTCAGAGGCCATTGGCCATCAGCCATAGTTACAAAAACGAAATCTTACTACTAGGCTTGATCTGCTCATAGAACATCAACAAGCGGGTGATGATTTTGCGATTGTCGTAGGTCTCTTCCACCAGTTTCCTTGCGGCTTGGCCAATTTTAACGGCGGTTTCGGGGTTTTCGTTGAGGCTGCGGATGGCCTCTACCATTTTGGCCTTGTTTTCGGCAATGATGATATTGACTTCCTCGTCGTAGAGTATGCCTTCGGCGCCAACTCGTGTGGTGATGACGGTCTTGCCTAAAGCCATAGACTCGATGATTTTGATGCGAATGCCACTGCCTGATAGCAAAGGGACAATGGCCACATCGTGATTGGTGACAAATTCCTTGGCATCAGGCACTTCGCCGATGACATCGACATGCGGGTCTTTCATGGTGGTGAGCCATTCGGGCATGGAGCGGCCGGCCAAATGGTAGACGAAATCAGGCACTTTTTCCACTGTCTTGGGAAGCACCTCGTTAATGAACCAGCGTATGCCTTCCTCGTTGGGCATCCAGTTCATGGAGCCGATGTGATAAAACTTGGGTTTACCTGAAATTTCATATTTTGGGGTAAACTGTTCGGGATAAATGCCAAAAGGAATGTCGATGACGGGCTTGGAACAGTATTTTCTGAAGAAAGCAGCATCTTTCCTGGTGATGGCGGCAACGCCATCAACAGTCTCCAACGCATTGAGTTCAAACTCCTTTAAGGTCTTGGCCAGATGATTGATATACCAACGTTTGATTGGTGATCTTGTTTCTTTGGCGACGCGTTCCCAAATTTTATGCTCTACATTATGGGCACGTAATACAATCATGGCTTTTGAGTGGGCACGAATAGTCTCCACGTAAGGCGCCATGAAGAGCACTTCCAGTTGAACTACATCGAATTGTTCTTTTTCAAGCACTTCCGTTAATCTCGCCTTGAAGTCTTCGGAGATGAAACGCTCTACATGGTAAGACTTTCGGGTAAATAGGTTGAGAAAGGCGTACAATGGTTTGATGGCCAAGTCGACGTCGATGAGTTCGATACCGGTCTTCCGCTTGTATTCTTCAGGAATGTCACTTTCCTTTACGTGGTATTTCTCGTTATTGATAGCCAATATCTTGACTTGATGACCTGCTTCGAGCAGTCCAGTGATGATGCTGTTCATTGCCATGGGACCGCCTTCAGAGGCAGGGTAGGGAGGCTTGTTGCAGAGTAGAAGTATCCTCATGATGTAGTGGTTTATGCTATTGTTTTTGGCTCAGGGACCTTGTCTTCATGTTTTTTCTTGAATAGTCTTTGAAAGAACTTTTTCCAACTGTCGCCATCGAAGAGAGCAGCGTCGGTAGTGGCCTTGAAGGTGAAGAAGAGTCCGACAGGTAGCAGCACGAGCGACGAGAGCCACACGCCTAGGAACATGTTGAGGTCACCGAAAACGGCCATGCGCTCAGCGATGGTGGAGATGAGGTGATAGATGATGAAGAACACCACTGAGATGACCACGGGCAATCCTAGTCCGCCTCGGCGGATGATACTGCCCAAGGGGGCGCCAATGAAGAAGAAAATAAGGCATGCAATGCTCAGCGTGAATTTTTTGTGCCATTCCTTCTTGTGTTTGTTGATGTTTTCGGCCTGGGTTTTGAGATCCAGCTTATTGAAGGCTACATTGTCTTTTGCGTTTTGGGCACTGGCGGTGGCCATGTTGGCGATGATGGAACGTGTCTCACCTTTGTAGCGGTCGAGTAAAGGCCAACTTAACGGGATGATGGTGTCGACCACAATGCTGTCGGGGTAAGGATATGCAACGCCTTCAGATGGCACACCAGTGTGCAGGCTGTTGTAGTTGGCCCATCGTCGCTCAAAGCCTAGCGTGAATGCCTCTTGCTTGCCAGCGAAACGATGTTGAAGTGAGTCCAAAGAGGTGGAGAGCTGGCGGATGTTCATCATCTGTTGGTACGACTTGTACATTTCCTCGTCCGAACGGGTCATGTCAAACGAGGCCAAGCTAAATTTGAGCTGCTCCTGCTTGAACGACATGCGCTCGAAAGGCCTCCTTTCCTTGAAATTGTCAGGAGTGAGGTCGGTGTAATTGTAACCGTCGTAAAGCGTGAAGATGATGTTGCGTTGGTTGGGGCTCATCGACATCACGCCCGAGTCGGCTGAGATGATTTTGGTGTTACCAAGGCGGTCACTATGGTCGTAGATCTTGACACCGTAGATATGGCTGCCGTCTTTTCCCTTTTTTTCCACATAGATGACGTAATTGTCGATGTCCTTGTAAAACACCCCTTCCTTGATGTTGAAGGCCAACTTTTGTCGTTGCACATCGGTGAGCAAGGTGCGCCATTTCAAGGTGGCAATGGGGATGAGGCTATTGGATATGAAGAAGGCCAATACACTGGTCATCAAAGAAAACACCAATAGTGGCCGCATTACTTTCCACATGGAAATGCCTGAAGCTTTCATGGCAACCAACTCGTAATGCTCGCCTAGGTTGCCGAAACACATCAGCAGTGCAAGCAATAGAGCTAAAGGTAGCGACATGGGGATGGCAGTGATGGATGTGTAGAACAAAAGTTCTGCCAATATTTTGATTTCCAATCCCTTGCCAACCAAATCATCGACATAAAGCCACACAAATTGCATCACCCAAACGAACACCACAATGAAAAAGGTGAGGAAGAAGGTGCCTAAGAACGACTTGGTGATATAGCGGTATAGTTTCTTCATTATTTTAATGAAAGAACGCTGCAAAATTATAAAAATTCTATCTTTGCAGAAAAATAACACGCATTATGGACCATCTTGATTATCTCAAAGGTTTGAACATAGCCATCACCATTAGCGCCAAAGACGGCGAAATCCTCTATCAAAACGATAGCTCTATCGAAGTGAACGGCGACGCACGCGGCCGCGATTTGATGAAATGCCACAATGAGCGCTCACAGCAAATCATCCGCCATCTTTTGGACGATGCCGCCACCAATGTCTATACGATTTCCAAGAAAGGGAAGAAGAAGCTTATCTACCAGACGCCGTGGTACGAGGACGATGCCAAGCAGGTCGTCGGCGGTCTTATCGAATTCTCCATCATCTTGCCCGATGAGATGCCACATTACGATCGTGGATGACTTTGATTGGAATGGTTTTTGTTTTTGAATATTTGTCTAATCTGTAAAATTATAAATCATGAGAAAACTAACAGTTCTTTTGCTCTTTTTGCTCTCTTTTATCGGTGCAAAGGCTAATGATGGCGTGTTCTATGCCAGTGGTAACCAACTGATTCCCATCACTGAGACCGACATCAGTGTCAGGAAGGAAGTACTCACCATCAACCGTGTCGGTGACCATTTGGAAGTGACGGTTTACTATGAGTTTTTCAATCCGGGCAAGCCGAAGGACCTTTTGGTGGGCTTTGAGGCTCCTGCTCCTTATCCCGCTTATGAGGAGGACATGCAGCTCTTCCCCGAGCAGCCGCACATGCGCAACTTCAAAGTGGTGTTCAACGGCGACAAATTATCCTACGAAGTGGCTCACATTGAAGACAACTTCTATGATACAGATGCCAAGGCTCCGCGCAAGTATTACGCCAACGGAAAGATCAAAGGTTTGACGCGCAAGCAGTGCTTCGACGCTATGTCGGGCGAGTTTGCCGATGTTTATCCTTACTATTTCGTCTATCACTTCAACGCCCATTTCCGCGAAGGCTTGAACATTATCCAGCACACTTACGATTTCGACTTGTCAAGTTCGGTGGAAGAGGAGTTCAGATTTGATTATATTCTCACTGCTGCCAACCGTTGGGCCAACAATGGTATTGACGACTTTACGCTCGAAATCAACATGGGCGAGAGAGAGTCTTTCATGGTGCAACCGACCTTCTTCAAGAGTGCCAAGGATTGGACCATCAACGGTAAAGGCAAAGTCACAATGGAGACGGAATGGGGCTTGGCCGGTGAAAATGGCTCTCCCTATTTCCATATCCAGGATGGCAGTATCACCTTTAAGAAGAAGAACTTCCACCCCGATGGTGAACTCAACATCAACAAGCGCTTGGCCTTGATGTATATGTACTCTTCATGGGAGGAGGGGGATAACGGTCAGCCAGTTGTCGACTTGATGAAATTTCAGTACAACCACGTGAATCCAAATTACTTTGAGGACACCAATATCTCAGGTTTCACTGACGAGCAGAAGCGCATCATGAAGAACCTGCCCTTTGCCTATCGTGGCCACGTGTTCAAAGATGCCGGATTGAAGAAGTACTTCGAGTCAACAAACTGGTATTTACCTGATCCCAACTACAAGGACAGCATGGACTCGTTGACACCAGACGAAAAGAAATGGGTTCAGCTTTGGTCCAAATAACCTATTGGACACGGGACTACGGGACTGTATGACTACGGGACTATGGCTTATGACCATGACAATGACTAAGCAGAGCTGTTAGCAATTAGCAGTTAGCTTTTAGCATAGGAGCTGTCAAGCTAATAGCTAACTGCTAAAAGCTAAAAGCCAGTCAAAGTTGTTATGGTCAATGGTCATGGTCAAAAAGTCCCGTATCCCGAAGTCAAAAGAAAATGACGTTTAATTTTAAACTGTTACTTATGAAGAAATTGGCCATTTTGTTTTTCCTTCTACTCTTGTTTGCCGGGGCAAAGGCTAACGACGGTGTGTTCTACGCCAGCGGCAACCAACTGATTCCTGTCACGGAGACCGACATCAGCGTCCGTAAGGAAGTGCTCACCATCAACCGAGTGGGTGATCGTCTTGAAGTGACCGTTTACTACGAGTTTTTCAATCCTACTAAACCGAAGGATCTGCTTGTCGGCTTTGAGGCTGAGCCGCCCTACGACTCGTATGTTGACATGGCAGAGGTCTTTCCCAATCATCCCCATATTAGCAACTTTACGGTCACCATCAATGGCGATCGTCTCGGCTACGAGGTGGCTCATGTGTTGTACGATGAAGAGGATTACAGGAAGCGGGACTATTTCAAGAACGGACAATTCTCCGACTTGTCGCGTGAGCAATGTGTCAAGACCATGGATGAATATGAGGGGATGGGGTATCCTTTTTATTATGTGTATCATTTTAATGCACATTTCCGTGAGGGCCTGAACATTGTGCAACACACCTACGACTTTGAGATATCAAATTCTGTGGGTGAGGAATATCGTTTTACCTACATACTGACTGCGGCCAACCGTTGGGCCAACCATCAGATTGACGACTTCACGCTTAACATCGACATGGGCGAACTTGAATCGTTTTGCATGGATCAAAGTTTCTTCAGCAGTGTCGATGAATGGACCTTCAAAGGTAAGGGTCGCGCCACGCCTTCTGGAAAATGGGAGCGCCAATCTGAGCCGATGTTTCATGTCCAAAAGGGTAACATTAGTTTTCACAAGGACAACTTTCATCCCGATGGTGAACTGCATATTAGCAAGCCCATTGTGTTGTATTTATTGCCATGTGGGTTTGCTGGCTGTGGCGCCACCGAGATCTTGGATTTGGTAAAGCGATCGATGTGTGACCTTGCCCCGTTGAAAGACAACGACTTGAAAGACGAACTCGACGCCGACCAACGCCGTATCATGAAGAACATTCCTTTTGCCTATCGTGGTCGGGTGTTTAAGAATGAAAAGCTTCGCCGGTTTTTCGAGTCGACCGACTGGTATGTGGCTGATCCCGATTACGTGGATGACATGAGTACGATGAGCGAGACGGAAAGGGGATGGATATATTATTGGTCTGAGTAAAGAAAAATGGGAGCGAAATATTTCGCTCCCATTTTTTTGTTGTGTAAGCAAAATACTTACTTCGTCACCAAGTTGTAGGTGTCCTGTGCGATGACGAACTCTTCGTCGGTAGGATACACCACCACTTTGACCTTGGAGTTGGGTGTTGAGATCACGCCAGCGTCGCCGATGGTGTCCTTGTTCATTTGGCTGTCGAATTCGATGCCAAGGCCTTCCATATTCTCGAGGATGGCTTCACGCATGAACCAGGCGTTCTCGCCGATGCCGCCCGTCATCACGATGAGGTCGGCGCCGTTCATCACGGCCATGTAGCCGCCGATGTACTTCTTCACACGGTGGGCAAACATGTTGAAGGCGTAGGTGCAACGCTCGTCACCTTCTTCCTTGCCGGCGCGCACGTCGCGCATGTCCTGCTTTCCACCCGTGATGCCCACGAGGCCTGACTTCTTGTTCACCAGGGTGTTCATCTCCTTGGTCGTGTAGCCTTCCTTATCCATGATGTACATGAAAGCGCCAAGGTCAAGGTCGCCAGTGCGGCTGCCCATCACAAGGCCTTCAACGGGGGTGAAACCCATCGAGGTCTCTACCGACTTGCCGTATTCGACGGCGGCAATGGATGCGCCGCTACCGAGATGGCAAGTGACAATCTTCGACTTCTTCCAGTCCATGCCGACGAAAGCAGCGGCTTTTTCGGCCACGTACTTGTGGCTGGTACCATGGAAGCCATAGCGGCGTACGCGGTACTTCTCGTAGTACTCGTAAGGCACGGCATAGAGATAGGCCTCAGGTGGCATGGTGCTATGGAACGAGGTGTCGAAAACGGCGGCCATCGGGATGCCGGGGAGCACTTCTTCCATGGCGTGGATACCTTGCAGACTGCCTGGGTTGTGCAGCGGGGCGAGATCGGTGAGCGACTGGATGCCATCAATGACCTTTTGGTCAATGAGGACGCTCTTGGGGAACAATTCGCCTCCGTGGGCCACGCGGTGACCAACAGCGTCGATTTCCTTCAGGTCTTTGATGACGCCCATCTTCGGGTCAACCAAAGCCTTCAGCACCAGCTTGATGCCTTCGGTGTGGTTCGGGATGGGGAGTTGCTCGTAGTATTTCTCGCCATTGTATTTATGGGTGAATTCGCCCATTTCGAGGCCGATGCGCTCAAGCAGACCTTTAGCCAGCAGGCGCGATGAATTGGCATTTTCCATTTCCAGCAATTGGTATTTGATGGAGGAACTGCCGCAGTTGAGGACTAATATCTTCATCGTATTCTGTATTTTACTTTGTTGTTAGATTTGTTCTTCGTTCTTTGGGTTGGTGAACTATGGCTCCTGGCTTATGGCCTATGGCTTGCTTCTCCCAAGGCGTGGAACTTGTGCCTTTGTACAAAGCGGGCCATAGGCCATTGGCTATCAGCCATAGTTACTTCTTCTGCGCAATAGCCTGATTGCAGGTGATGGCGACCAGTTTGTAAACGTCGTCGATGGAGCAGCCGCGGCTGAGGTCGTTGCATGGCTTGGCGAGGCCTTGCAGCACGGGACCGACGGCTTCGGCACCAGCCAGACGTTGGACGAGCTTATAAGCGATGTTACCAACTTCGAGGCAGGGGAACACGAGTGTGTTGGCCTTGCCGGCGACGGGGCTGCCAGGAGCTTTGCTTGAACCGACTGAAGGCACGATGGCGGCGTCGGCCTGCAGTTCACCGTCGAGGACGAGGTCGGGACGACGTTCCTTGGCGATACGCGTGGCCTCGATGACCTTGTTGACCACTTCATGCTTGGCGCTGCCCTTGGTGGAGAAACTCAAGATGGCGGTGATGGGATCGATCTTGGCGATGGCCTTGGCTGTGTCGGCGGTGCAGATGGCGATTTCAGCCAGCTGTTCAGCCGTCGGCATCGGCGTGACGGCGCAGTCGGCAAAGACCATGCGGCCGTTGGTGCCGTAAGGGCATCCCTCGGGCAGGAACATCGTAAAGGCGCCGCTGACGCAGGTCACGCCTGGCACGGTCTTGATGATCTGCAGGGCGGGACGGAGCATATCGCCTGTGGTGCTGCGGGCACCGCTGACGAGACCATCGGCTTCACCGGCTTTGACCATGAGGATGCCGAGATACATGAAGTTCTGGGCCAGGTCGTCGGCTTGCTCAGGGGTCATGCCTTTAGCCTTGCGCAGTTCGTAGAGCAGGTCGGCATATTTTTGTTTGTCGGGGTTGTTCTTCGGGTCGATGATACGAGCCTTGTCGATGTTCTTCAGACCGAACTCAGTGGTCATCTCTTTGATCTTCTCGGCAGGGCCGATGAGGATAATGTCGGCAACGCCGTCAGCCAAAAGGCGATCGGCGGCTTTCAAGGTACGGGGTTCGTCACCCTCGGGGAGCACAATGCGCTGTTTGTTGGCTTGCGCGTTGGCAATGATTTCTTGCATTAAGTCCATTGTTGTTGAATTGTTTATTGTTGATTTGTTGAATTGTTGTTAATGTAGATTGAAATGGTCAATTGTAGGGCAGTCACACTGTGGCAACACGTACAATATTTTGGTTGCAAAGTTAAGAAGTTTTTGTGTCGGTTTGCAAATAATCCATTATTTTTGCAGCGCAATTTTGCAAGAAATCCATGCCGCAGTA
>Ga0247610_10000417_pt1 | contig 61451 bp, 42 predicted proteins | sample 174DNAGHGhighgp2_FD_193483 | JGI IMG/M metagenome (GOLD analysis project Ga0247610, IMG submission 193483) | Sheep rumen microbial communities from Palmerston North, Manawatu-Wanganui, New Zealand - 1742 DNA GHGhigh gp2 | ecosystem: Host-associated > Mammals > Digestive system > Stomach > Rumen...
AAAGAGGCTGTACAGATGATCTGCCGTTATGCGGAGAAGATTGAAAAGTTGAATAGGGTAGAGGTGCTCGGTTTTGTGGATGGCGGGCAGAGCGTCGACTGGATCGATGCCTGCGGATGCAAGGTGCTGAACCTGCTGGCGAAAGGCTCGCTGAAGCATTGCACCCAGCAGCTGCATAAGACGCCCGATGAACATATCGAGGATATCCGCAACGTGGTGAAATATGCCCGCACCAAGGGCATCTCCGTGAATCTCTATCTGGAGGACTGGTCGAACGGCATGAAGGATTCGCCATCCTACGTCTATCATCTCATGGATCAGCTCTGCGACAGCGGTATCCGTCGCTTCATGTTGCCCGATACGCTGGGTATCATGAATCCCCTCCAATGCATCGAGTATTTCCGTAAGATGATCAAGCGCTACCCGGATACCCATTTCGATTTCCATGCGCATAACGACTACGATCTCGCGGTGTCTAATTCGCTGGCTGCCGTGCTGAGTGGTGCTAAAGGTCTGCACGTCACTGTCAACGGTCTGGGTGAGCGTTGTGGCAATGCCCCGTTGTCGAGTGTGCAGGTGATCCTGAAGGATCAGTTCCATGCCAAGACGAACATCAACGAAAGCAAGCTCAACGACATCTCGCGACTGGTAGAGAGTTACAGCGGTATCGCCGTTGCGCCCAATCAGCCGATCATCGGTGACAATGTCTTCACCCAGGTGGCGGGCGTCCATGCCGATGGCGACAAGAAGAACAATCTCTATCAGAATGACCTCGTGCCAGAGCGTTTCGGACGTAAGCGTGAATACGCCCTGGGCAAGAACAGTGGCAGGGCCAATATTGCCAAGAATCTGGAAGAACTGGGTCTTGAACTGACACCCGAACAGACCAAAAGGGTGACTCAGCGTATCACGGAGCTCGGCGACAAGAAAGAACGGGTAACTGTGGAAGACCTGCCTTTCATCGTGAGCGATGTGCTCAAACACGATGCGCCGGAAGACAAGGTGAAGCTCGTCAGCTACATCGTCTCTACGGCCTATGGCTTGAAACCTGGTGCTAATATTAAGATCGAGATCAACGGTCAGCAGTATGAGGCCAGTGCTACGGGTGACGGTCAGTACGACGCCTTCGTAAAGTCGCTGCGGTATATCTATAAGAAGTATCTCGACCGCACCTTCCCGATCCTTGCCAACTATGCCGTGACCATTCCCCCGGGTGGACGTACCGATGCCTTGGTGCAGACGGTCATCACTTGGAACGACAACGGCCGGCTGTTCCGTACCCGCGGCCTCGATGCCGACCAGACGGAAGCCGCTATCAAGGCGACCTTTAAAATGTTGAACATCATCGAAAAAGAATATAATAACGAATTATGAAACTGAATATAGCAATTCTTCCGGGCGATGGTATCGGACCGGAGATAATGAGACAAGGTGTGGCTGTGCTGGATGCCATCGCAGCCAAGTGTGGACATGAGTTCACGTATCATGAGGCCATCTGTGGTGCTCATGCTATCGACGAGGTGGGCGATCCTTATCCGGATGCGACCCACGAGGTGTGTATGCAGGCTGATGCCGTGCTCTTTGCTGCTGTGGGCGATCTGAAATATGACAATAACCCTACAGCGAAGGTTCGTCCAGAGAATGGTTTACTGGCTATGCGTAAGAAACTCGGCTTGTTTGCCAATGTACGTCCTGTGGCGACTTTCGACTGTCTGTTGCATAAGTCTCCCCTGAAAGATGAACTGATTCGAGGGGCAGACTTCGTCGTCTTACGTGAACTGACGGGTGGCATGTATTTTGGTGAGAAATATCAGGATAACGACCAGGCCTATGATACAGATATCTATACTCGTCCGGAGATTGAGCGCATCGTAAAATTGGGCTTTGAGATGGCCATGCAGCGTAACAAGCACCTGACGGTTGTTGACAAGGCTAATATTCTGGCCTCTTCCCGTTTGTGGCGTCAGATTGCCAAAGAGATAGAACCGCTGTATCCTGAGGTGCGGACAGACTATATGTTTATCGACAATGCCTCGATGCGTGTACTCACAGAACCGCGTTTCTTCGATGTCATTGTGACGGAGAATACCTTTGGCGATATCCTTACTGACGAGACGGCTTGCATTACGGGTTCGATGGGTCTGCAACCGTCAGCCTCATTAGGTGAGCATACACCGCTGTTTGAACCCGTGCATGGCTCTTGGCCGCAGGCTGCCGGTCAGAATCTGGCCAATCCACTGGCACAGATACTCTCTGCTGCGATGCTTTTGGAACATTTCGGACTTAATAAGGAGGGAGCTTTGATCCGTGAGGCTGTGGATGCTTCGCTCGATGCTAATGTTCGTACGCCTGAAATCCAGGTCGAGGGTGGGGCGCATTACGGCACTCGTGAAGTAGGTGAATGGATTGTCAATTATATAGTTAAGAGTTAAGAACTATGAATTAAGAGTTATGATTACATTTTTCAATTTGAGTAAAAGTAGGAGAGGAGTTAGGACGGTATGCACGGTAATTATAACTCTTAGTTCTTCACTCTTAGTTTTTCATTCCGCCCCAGCGCAGACGAGGCAGCAATGGCGCGATTCGCTTGAGGTGCTTAATGTCCATATTTCCAAAGATCCGCAGAACCTGCATCTGCATCTGCTTAAGGCAGAGGCCAATATCAACCTCGAACAGTGGGACTATGCCCTCGCTGAGTATGGTAAGATTCTCCATGTTGACGAAAAAAACCTGGCTGCGCTCTATTTCCGTGCATATATCCACACCCAACAGCGGCATTATGATTTGGCCCGCGTCGACTACGAAGCCTTTCTGCGACTGCAGCCCACGCATTTCGAGGCGCGTCTGGGACTGGCACATGTGCTACAGAAAATGGGACGGAAGACGGATACTGTCGATGAGTTGAACCGTCTGGTGCTGATGTTCCCGGATTCTGCTGATGCCTATGCAGCCCGTGCTGCTTTTGAAACGGAACAGAAGCAATATGATATTGCCCTCTATGACTGGGATGAGGCCATCCGTCGCAAACCTCTTCAGTCGGGGTTTGTTGTTTCGAAAGCAGATATCCTGATTTCCTTAAACCGTATGGATGAAGCACGTGATGAGCTGAATACTGCTATCAAACGCGGCATTCCCCGTTACGCCCTCAAAGAATGGCTCGAGAAGTGCCGACGCTAAGTGTTTGATAAGTGATTGATCAGGTATAGAGATAGCGCTTGATGGAGCGTTTTGGGGTCTTCTCAAACTCCTGTTTGTGAATCTCAATTTCGGAGATCTTCTCATAGGCGGGGAGCTGTTCGTTGAGACCGTTGCGGTTTTGCTCCATAACATTCTTGATATCGTCAGCTGACAAACTCAGGTTCTTGGCTTCGTCATAGTCGGGATAGACGAGGGCGACGAGTTTGTTGTCACGCTGCACGACGATGCTCTCCACAACCATGGTCATCGAATTGAGTTTGTCTTCAATTTCCTCGGGGTAGATGTTTTGTCCGTTAGGCCCCAAGAGCATGTTCTTTGAACGGCCATTGATGAACACGTTGCCGTGGATGTCCATCGTGCCCAGATCGCCGGTATGATACCAGCCTTCGCGGTCGATGGTCTCGGCTGTGGCCTCGGGGTTCTTATAATAGCCGAGCATAACGTTGAGACCCTTGGTAAGAATCTCGCCCGGGATGCGACGGGGGTCGGGGGAGTCGATCTCTACCTGCTGATGGAGGGCTGCACGGCCGCAAGAGCCCTGAACAAAAGTGTGCCAGTCGCTGTAGCAGATAATTGGGGCGCACTCGGTGGCGCCATAGCCAACAGTATAGGGGAATTCAATGCGCTTAAGGAAGCGCTCTACTTCCTGATTGAGGGCTGCACCGCCGATAATGACCTGGTACATCTTGCCACCGAAGGCCTTGAGCACTTCCTGACAGATCATTTCGCGCACCTTCTTGGAGATGACGGGCATCTGCAGCAGTAGGCGCATGCGGTTATTCTGGATCTTGGGGAACACCTTCTTGCGAATGATCTTCTCGATGATAAGTGGCACAGCTATCACGATGACGGGCTTGATCTCGGCCAGTGCTTGCGCGATAATGGCGGGCGAGGGCACACGGTTGAGGTAGTAGACGTGGCAGCCGTGGAGGAATTCGAAGATGAATTCGAAGGCCATGCCGTACATGTGGGCCATAGGAAGCATAGAGATGACCTTATCGCCGGCCTTGATGGTCTTGCCCAGCACATCGCAAGCGAAGTCGTAGTTTGACCAGAGGGCGCGATAAGGTATCATCACACCTTTCGAGAAACCCGTGGTTCCGCTGGTGTAGTTGATGATGGCCAACTCGTCGGGAGTCTGATCGAGATAATAGCTGACATGTTCCTTGCGGAAGTACTTGGGGAACTTTTTGCCATAGAGTTCGTTTAGGTGCTCGCGGGCGTAGGTGAGCTTATCGGTGCGGCTAATCATCAGCGAGTAATCGGGATTGTTGATGATGCCTTCGAGGGTGGGCATAGCCATGGGATCGATGATTGTGGCTACATGGTCGCCTACGAAGAGCAGACGGGCCTCGGAGTGATTGACGATATTATGGATCTGTTCGGCATTGAACTCATGCAGGATGGGTACGGCAATGGCACCGTAGGTGAGCGTGGCCAGGAATGCAACAGCCCATTGCGAGGAGTTGCGGCCACAAAGGGCAATTTTGTCGCCACGCTGGATGCCGCTGTTCTCGAAGAGAATATGGATTTTCTCGATCTTACGGGCTACATCATGGAATTGCAAGGTCTGTCCCTTGTAGTCTGTGAGCGCATCACGATCCCAATTGTCAATGATGCTTTTCTGTATGAGTGCATTAAAACTTGGTATCTGTTCCATATTAGTAGTTCTGATATAAGTAGCGTTTAATACTCTTCTTAGGTGTCTTGGCAAATTCCTCTTCGTGGAGGATAATCTGTGAGATGCGGCTGTAGACAGGCAACTGCTCGTTGAGGTTCTGGCGGTTCTGCTCCATGATCTGCTCGAGTTCCTGATGACTGAAGTTCATCATCTCATCCTTATCGGGGTGTACGAGTGCTATGAGTTTATCACCGCGTTGGATGACCACGCTCTCGGCCACCATAGTCATAGAGTTGAGCTTATCTTCAATCTCCTCAGGATAGACATTCTGTCCGTTGGCACCAAGTAGCATGTTCTTGATGCGTCCGCGAATGAACAGATGGTTTGTAGCGGAGAGGGTGCCCAAATCGCCGGTATGGTAGAAGCCTTCTTCGTCGATGACCTCGCGGGTGGCTTCTTCGTTTTTGTAGTAGCCGAGCATGACATTGGTGCCTCTGGTGACAATTTCACCGGGTATTTGCTGTGGGTTGCTGGAGAGAATCTTCACCTCCATACGGTCGACAGGCTTACCGCAGCAACCTGCCACGAACTCTTTGTAATCGCAGTAGGAAATGAGAGGCGCACACTCAGTAGTGCCGTAGCCAACGGTGACAGGGAAACCGATGCCGAGCAGGAACTCCTCAACTTCCTTCGAGAGAGCTGCTCCGCCCACGATGACCTCGTAGAGCTGACCGCCGAAGGCCTTGTAGACCTCGTTGCAGATGCGATCCTTAACCTTCTTGCTCACGACGGGCATGGACAGTAGGAGGCGCATACGGTTGTTCTGTATCTTGGGAAATACTTTCTTACGGATAATCTTCTCGATGATGAGGGGCACGGTGACGACCAAAGTTGGATGCACGTCGAGGAAGGCCTGTGCAATGATGGCAGGCGACGGCAGACGTGTCAGGAAGAAAAGATGACAGCCGTGACAGAAGCCAAAGAGAAACTCGACGGCCATACCATACATATGGGCCATGGGCAGGATGCTCAGCAAGTTATCGCCGGACTTAATGATCTTACCAAGACGACTGATGATAAACTCGATGTTGCCCCAGATGGAACGGTAAGGGAGCATAACGCCCTTGGAATAGCCTGTGGTACCGCTGGTATAATTGATGAGTGCCAGTTCCTCGGCCTCGTCGACATGGTAGCTGACATGCTCGCGGCGGAAGGCCATCGGATACTTGCTACCGAACATAAGATTTAAATGTTCGCGCGCATAAGTGAGCTTTTCCGAGCGACTGATCATCAGCGAGAAATCGGGGATATTAATAATACCTTCCAAAGCGGGCATCTCCTCGGCGTTGATAGTCTTCACGGCAAAGTCACCAATGAAGAGGAGTTTGGACTCTGAGTGGTTCACAATGTTGTGAATCTGCTCACCATTAAACTCGTGTAGGATAGGTACTGCCACAGCACCATAGGTAAGTGTGGCGAGGAAGGCGACTGCCCAGTGGGCGGAGTTACGGCCACAGATGGCTATTTTGTCGCCCTTCTGAACATTGCTGTTCTCAAAGAGTATATGCAGTTTTTCAATCTTTCGTGCGACGTCATGATATTGGAGGGTGGCTCCCTGGTAGTCGGTTAATGCATCCTGATCCCAATTGTCGATAATCGCGCGTTGGAGATATGTGTTGAAGCTAGTAAATGATTCCATTAAAATTGCACAATTTTTGAAATTTTGTGCAAAGGTAGTTTGTTTTTTGCACATTTGCAAATTTTTTGTGCAGTTTTTTTCGTTCCTTAAGTAATATTAAACGTAATAGTGGTCTTTTAGGACATATAATTATTCATAACGCATGGATTTCGCGGGGTGGATGTGCGAAATCAGATAACTTGGCGCTATAAGTACGAACACACAGATGAGAAGCGTGGCGATGTTGAGCAGCACGAAAAGTGGGATGTTGATCTCCATCGGGGCTTCGCTTACATAGTAGGTTTGAGGGTCGAGTTTCACCAGACCGGTATACCACTGCAGGGCAATAATGCCAAAGCCGATCACATTGCCTAAAAGCAGGCCTTGGCTGATGATGAAGGACGCAAACCAAAGAAAGGTGTGGCGGATGGTCTTATTGCGGGCGCCCAAGGCTTTCAGCACACCAATCATCTGCGTTCGTTCGAGGATGATGATCAATAGACCGCTGATCATGGTAAATCCGGCCACGCACACCATCAGTGCGAGGATAATCCACACGTTTATGTCGAGCAGTTCAAGCCAGTGGAATACTTGGGGATAGGCTTCGTAGATTGTCTGTGAGGAATAGGTGTTGAAATTTTTGTCCATCTTACGGTTCACCTTCTCAACGAAAAGGTCTGCTGTGGACTGTAACTGATCGAAGTCGTGAACGGTAATCTCTGCACCGCTGCACTGCTCGTCTTCCCAGTCGTTGAGTTTTTGTGTAGTGTGTAGATCGGTGAAGCAGAGGCTCTCGTCGAAGCGTGTCATGTTGGTCTGGTAGATACCTGTGACGGTGAACCGTCGGGTGCGCACGCTTTCGTCGATGAAATAGGCAAAGATGCGGTCGCCAGCCTTCAGGCGCAACTTGTCGGCAATCATTTTCGAGACAAGTAACTTGTTGGTGCTAGCGGTATCGCTGAAAACAGGTATCTCGCCTTCCAACAGGTGCTGGCTCAAGAAGTTTAGGTCGTATTCGGGTCCAACACCCTTAATCATTACGCCGAGGAAGTCGTCGTCGGTTTTCAGAATGCCCTGCGATAGGCAGTAGCGCTCGACATGTTTTACACCCTCAATTTGCTCATAACTGCGGAGGACACTGTCGTTGATAAGGATGGGATTGGAGTCGGAACTGAGGTAAGTGAGCATGTTCTGCACCTGGATATGGCTGCCGAAGCCTATTACCTTGTCACGGATGGTGTGCTTGAATCCAAGGACCACGCTGACGGTGACAATCATAACAGCCAGGCCGATGGCGACACCGATTGTGGCAATATGGATAGCTGGACGGCTCACCTTACGCTTGTCGCCCTGATCACTGTAAATCCTCTTTGCTATGAAAAAAGGGAGGTTCACTCTTCATCTACTCTTCCTGGATAGGCTTCGAGAGCCTTGCGCAGCACAAAGAGGGCACGCTCCAGGTCTTTCTTCTTCAATACGTAGGCGATACGCACCTGATTGATGCCGGCCCCAGGGGTGGTGTAGAACCCTGCAGCAGGGGCCATCATCACCGTCTCACCCTCATAGTCGAACTCAGCGAGACACCAGCGGCAGAACTTCTCTGCATCATCGACAGGTAGCTTGGCGACGGTATAGAATGCACCCATGGGGATGGGGGAGTAGACCCCCGGTATTCGGTTCAGACCATCGATGAGGCACTTACGTCGCTCCACATACTCGTCGTAGACATCGCGTAGGTAGTCCTCGGGGGTCTCTAAAGAGGCCTCTGCCACTATTTGTCCGATGAGGGGCGGGGAGAGTCGGGCCTGACAGAATTTCATCACAGCTTTGCGCACTTCGGCATTTTTCGTGATGAGGGCGCCGATACGGATGCCACATTCGCTGTAGCGCTTCGATACAGAGTCGATAAGGATGACATTCTGTTCGATGCCTTCCAGATGGCAGGCGGAGATATAGGGTGATCCTGTATAGATATATTCGCGGTATACCTCGTCGGAGAAGAGATACAGGTCGTATTTTTTCACCAGGTCGCGGATCTGGTTCATCTCGCGACGGGTATACAGATAGCCGGTGGGATTGTTGGGATTGCAGATCATGATGGCCCGGGTACGCTCGTTGATGAGCTCCTCGAATTTCTCCACCTTTGGCAGTGAGAATCCTTCTTCGATAGTGGTGGCGATGGTGCGGATTTTGGCGCCGGCAGAGATGGCAAAAGCCATGTAATTGGCGTAGGCGGGCTCTGGCACGATAATCTCGTCGCCAGGGTTCAGACAGGAAAGAAAGGCAAAGAGCACCGCCTCTGAGCCACCCGAAGTGATGATTATGTCGTCGGCCGTCACACGGATGTCGTATTTCGCGTAATAGTCCACTAATTTCTCGCGATAGCTCAAGTAACCTTGTGAGGGGGAATACTCGAGGATGTTACGGTCGATGGTCTTCAGGGCGTCAAGGGCCACCTTGGGTGTTGGCAGATCGGGCTGTCCAATGTTCAGGTGATACACCTTCGTTCCTTTCTTTTTGGCGGCTGCGGCAAGCGGAGCGAGCTTTCTGATCGGCGACTCCGGCATCTCCAAACCGCGTACTGATATCTCTGGCATCTTATATAGATTTTTATAAAACGGTGCAAAGGTACGAAAAAAAAGTGAAAAATGAAAACTATTTCAATTTTATTTTGTACTTTTGCACATCAAAACTTGTTTAGATATGAATTTCGAAGAACTTGTAGAAACCCGTGATGTACGGAAGTCCAATAAGGTTAAAATGCCATTCGGCTATTTCCACAAGCGCCAGATTGATGGCAAGTACAGTAACTTTGTGGAGTTTGTCGACGAACTTTCTGATAATATCCTCTTTGCGGAATGCCTGAAGAAGGACTGCGAGGTGGCTGCGCAGGTGAGCGACAAGCATCAACTGCACTTCACTCCGAATGCTGAGGAGGGCTCTGATGGTATTTATGCCGTTGCCGTTGAGCCAGGTAATTACCTCACGATGGAGCAGTTGCTGAATGAGATTCCATCGGTGGTGGCTCAGAAGGATTTTCTTGAAAATACCATCAAGGACCTGTTGCAATTGACCATCACCCTCAACGAAAAAGGGGTGCAGCATGTGTGTTTTGCACCGTCAAACGTACTCGTGCGCAAGAATGACAACAGTGTGCGCCTGCTGCTCCACGGCTCGTCGTTCCAACGGTTAGGTGTCTACGACACGCTCTTCGAGGGCATCGAGGATTATATCGCTCCCGAGGTGTTGCGTGGTGAAGCGCCTACTGACCGCAGTGATGTCTACGGCCTGGGTAAGTTTATTGAATATCTCAACGCCTCGTCTGGAATGCCCATCTATCTAAAGTCGATTGTCCGTAAGGCCACCTCAGAGAATCCTGAGGCGCGCTACGCTACTGTAGCCGACTTCCAGAAGGCTCTCTCGCAGCGTAAGGCTGCTTTCAAGTCGGGCGTCATGAGTGTCAGTGCCATTGTCATTGCCCTCATCCTCGTGGGACTCTTTTTTGCCCTCACACCTGATACGGAAATGGTGGAGTTCGTAAAACCCGTAGAGGAGCCTATCAGTGATGAATTGCTTGACGAGGGCTTTGACCCCTCCACAGAACTGGGTGCCGCTGCTGATTCTGCCACCATTGCCAGAGCCATAAAGGAATATCAGATGAAGGACTCTGACAGGATTGACGAGAAAAAAATGCGCGAGTTCGAAGCCAAGGGCGAAGCTATCTTCCGTAAGCAGTTCTCGAAGGAGGCTGACCGTATTCTCTCTGGCGTTTATAATAGCAAGAATATGGCCGGTGGTCAGAAGTCGTTTGAACAAGCCAGTGGTAAGGCTATGCAGGAACTGGTCGAGAAACAGATTGAATTAGGCGAGCATTCGTCGTTGTCGTCGGAGAAAAGTCAACGCATTGCTTCGGAGATCATTGAGCAGATTACGGAACGTAAGAAGACCGAGTTGGGGGAGAAACCGAATTACGGCTATCAGAAAGGAGAGAAGGAGTAGTTTAAGTTTATAGATTATAGTTTAGAGATATAGAAATGAGATCAAGAACAGCAGAATGGTTTGAGTGCAAGATCCGTTATGAGAAAGTGATGGAAGACGGCTTGCAGAAACGTGTGTCAGAAAACTATGTCGTCGATGCTTTGAGCTTCTCGGAGGCTGAGGAGCGCATCATCGAGGAGATGTCACATTTTATCAGTGGACTGTTTGATGTGATTGACATCAAAAAGGCCTCTTATAAGGAGATATTCTTTGCCGATAGCGACAGCGCTGACAAATATTACAAGGCGAAACTCAAGTTTGTCACCATCGACGAGAAGACGGCCAAGGAGAAGACTACAGCCGTGAACTATTTGATACAGGCAGGCTCTTTCAACGGGGCTGTTAAGAATATCGAGGAGGTGATGGGTGGCACGATGATCGACTATGTCATCGCCACTGTATCTGAGACCCTTCTTATGGATGTATATGAACACAAGTAATGCCATGTATGATGTAAAAGGTCATCTTCATGAGGTGCTAAACAAGTTACCACAGGGCGTTCGCCTTGTGGCAATTAGCAAATATCATCCCAATGAATATATTGAAGCGGCCTATGCTGAGGGACAGCGCATTTTCGGTGAGAGCCATGAGCAGGAACTGCGCCAGAAACACGAGCAGTTGCCTAAGGATATCGAGTGGCATTTCATTGGCCATTTGCAGACCAATAAGGTAAAGTACATCGCTCCTTATGTGACGATGATCGAAGCTGTTGACTCCTTAAAACTCCTTCGTGAAATTAATAAGCAATCAGAAAAGTATGGTCGTGTAATTAAAGTGTTACTTGAACTTCATATCGCTGAAGAATCCACGAAGTACGGTCTGTCGCTTGACGCTTGTCGTGAATTGCTTGAGGGCGGGGAATGGCGTGAGATGAAACATGTGCAAATCTGTGGGCTGATGATGATGGCCTCGTTTGTGGAGGACCAAGCACAGATTCGTCGTGAGATGCAGACTGCTGCCGATTTCTTCGATGAGGTGAAAGCTTACTATTTTGCTGATGACGACGCTTTCTGTGAACGTTCCTGGGGCATGAGCGATGACTATCCGATAGCTTGTCAGACGCGCTCTACAATGGTCCGTATCGGCACCGCTATCTTCGGTCCCCGCGTCTATTGAAATAATACTGGTCACGCTTTCTCGTGATGCGTCCGTAATTGATGGCATGCACGGGACAATAGTGATAGCAGGCCAGACAAGAGGTACACCGTCCGTTGTGCAACCATATGGGTGGTGTACATTGTATATTATCCACAGGACATACGTTCTGGCATTTGCCACAACGGATACATTTGTCGGTATCGACAGTGAACTTCTTATCGTTCACCATCTTGCGGTTGAAATATTCACCAATGACATATGAGTATAGTCGGGGCGTAGAGCCTTTGTCGAGTTCCTCGACGCCGCGTCTGCGCTCCTTGATAAGATTTATGATATGGGACAATTGATGACGCGCCACATCGAGTTTCATAGCCTCTTTCTCTTTTGAATCTGTTTTCATAAACGGCAAACAAACGTAGCTCTCGGGCATAATGACCGAGAACACAGATTCTGCTTGCAACGCCTCACCGCTACGTCGTCTTATGCCCTTACAGGCTAAGAGGTCACGGTTCAGGATGGTCATCGCCTCACCCATATTGTCGCCACAGGTGGTAAGTGCCCAACAGAAATGCGTGTCGACGTTCAATTTCAGATTTCTGATGAAATCGCGCACGATCCTCGGTACTTGCCAACCGTGGGTGGGAAAGCAGAAGCCGATGCGTTCATTGGGCTCGAGGATAAAACTATGACGCCCGATACGCTGTTCATCGGGAATATACAACAAACGTTCGCCGATGGTCTGCGCAATCTCCTGTGCAGCCCATCGGGTATTGCCTGTGCCACTGAAATAGAAGATCATGCTGCTTTTTATCGCATCAGATAGCGTTTGAAGTCATCGAAGTCCTTCGTCATCGGAACACTCTGCTTCTCGCCCTTCATGAAGGCTGCCAAACGCTCTGGAATCTCTACATCGATGCCTAAGATGTCATCGACCTTCTCCTTGAACTTTGCAGGATGGGCGGTCTCACAAAACACGCCTGTCTCACCTTCTTGTAAGCTGTCGGCCAGGGCCTGATAGCCACATGCACCATGAGGGTCGAGGATATAATCCGTCGCAGCATAGCATTGTTGCATGGTTTCACGGATCTGATCGTCGCTATAGGTTGCACCGTTAATCAGATTGGTGATACGATGATGCGTAGCCTCGTCAGTTAGCTTGTTATTCTGACTATAGAGATTGATAATACGGGCGAAATTGGAAGGATCACCGACGTCCATCGCATTGGCGAGCGTCTGCACACTGGCCTTCGGCTCGTATTTGCCTGTCTGCAGGTATTTGTAGACAATGTCGTTTGCATTATTGGCAGCGATGAAGCGCTTCATGGGCAGTCCCATTGCATGACCGAAAAGGGCTGAACAGATGTTGCCGAAATTACCAGAGGGTACACACATCACGAGATTGTCAGCCTTGCCAAGTGCCTTCATGCGGGCGTAGGCATTGAAATAATAGAATGCCTGGGGCAGGAAACGGGCCACATTGATGGAATTGGCAGAGGTAAGCATCATGTGACGGTTTAACTCCTCGTCCATAAAGGCTGATTTTACCAATGCCTGACAGTCGTCGAAGACACCATCCACTTCGATGGCGGTGATGTTTTTGCCAAGTGTTGTAAACTGGCACTCCTGAATGGGCGACACCTTGCCTTTGGGATAGAGCACATAGACATGGATGCCCTCGACACCGAGGAAGCCGTTGGCAACGGCAGAGCCGGTATCGCCAGAGGTGGCCACGAGAACATTGATCAGATTATTATGAGAACTCTGATTCTTCTGAGTAAAATACCTGAGCAGTCGCGCCATGAAACGGGCACCGACATCCTTGAAGGCAAGGGTGGGGCCGTGAAAGAGTTCCAGACTATATATATTATCCTCAACCTTGACTACAGGACAGTCGAAGGAAAGGGTGTCGTAGACGATATCCTGAAGGGCGTCAAGGTCGACGTCGTCGCCAAAGAAAGCACTGGCCACATTGTAGGCAATCTGTTGGAACGACATGTCCTGGATGTTGTCGAAGAAAATCTTCGGTAGTATCTTGATTTCTTCTGGCATATAAAGGCCACGGTCCTCTGCCAAACCTTTTACCACAGCTTTGCGAAGATCGGCTATGGGGGCTTTGCCGTTAGTGCTATAATAATTCATAGATTCTGAAATTTGAAGATTGAATTTGAAATATATGATTACCTATTTGATGGCCATCAGTGTCTGCATGAACTGGGCGTGACGCAAAAGACCGTAAGAACCGTCGACACACGATACCTCGTCGTACTGCTGCACCTGGTCGGGTTTGATGCCACGATGCCAGATGAGGAAAGGCACGGCCTGTCCTACATGGATACGCATCTCTACGGGTGTAAGGTGATCTGGTAGCACAGCGATACAAACGGGTTCTTTCCAGTTGTTGACCTCATTATAGATTGGGGTAATCAGTCGCTGGTCGAGATACTCGATGGTTTTGAGTTTTAGTTCCAGATCGCCATCATGACCAGCCTCGTCGCTGGCCTCCACATGTACAAACACGAAGTCATCTCGCTCGAGGGCTCTTATGGCGGCCTCGGCCTTGCCTTCATAGTTAGTGTCAGCCAAGCCTGTAGCACCTTTCACGCGGATGATCTTCAGACCTGCATAGTGGCCAATACCACGAATAAGGTCGACTGCTGAGATAACTGAGCCTGACTTCACCTGCGGATAGCGCTGCATGAGTGTCTCCATAGAAGGACGATAACCACCACTCCAAGGCCAGATGCTGTTAGCCTGACGCTCACCACGCTTAGCACGCTCGATGTTGAAGGGATGTTCAGTGAGCAGTTTCTGAGATTTAAGAATGAGTTCGTTTAGAAGATCGGCCGTTTCTTCAGGCGAGAGGCGGATGGAACCGGCATGATGGACGGCATTCTGGGATTCTGGCTTCACCAACAGGGGGTACCACTCCTGATTAGGGTGATCGTGGGGTGGGGCGCAGACGATGTGTTTATTGCCGCCCTTGATGATGAGCAGATGACGGTACTGAATACCTGTGATAAATTTTACACGATCGAAGCCGTAACGCTCGTTGATAGGTGCTGCGAGACGCTCGTTCAGGTATTTGATCAGTACATCGCCGTCCTCAGTCTCGAGGTTTCCACCGTTATGGGTGACGATTACACCATCCATGCCCGAGTTGCTGTCGCCTAATCGTGGCTTATCTACAGTGATGATATTACAGCGCAGGGCCAGGTCATCGTCGGCCATCTCATAGCCTATCGAGGCGGCCTCCAAAGGGCCTCGACCTTCATAAACGCGGTTTAAATCATAGCCGAGGATAGCTGTATTTGCCACTTCAGATCCAGGAGGGAAACCCTCGGGAACTGTGAGAAGACGACCACAGCGTCCTTCGCGGGCCAGACGGTCCATCGTAGGCTTGTTGGCGCATTGCAGCAAGGTTTTCCCGTCAAGTCGCTTGACGGGAAGATCTGCCATGCCATCACCTAATATGATGATATGTTTCATAACTTAAATGTTTGCGATAGACATGATATTGGCAAATACACCAGCAGCGGTTACGGCTGCACCAGCGCCATAGCCCTGAATCAGCATGGGATACTCCTTGTAACGCTCTGTGGTGAGCAGTACAATATTGTTGGAGCCTTCAAGTCCGTAGAAGGGATGTCCGTATGGCACCTCCTTCAGTGCCACGTTAGTCTTACCGTTCTCCATCGTAGCAACGAAGCGCCAACGCTTGTTATCGGCCTCAAGCACCTTGCGGCGGGCCTCGAAGTCGGCATCAAGCTCAGGCAACTTAGCCCAGAAGTCGTCAATAGAACCCTCAAAATAACTGTCGGGCACAAAAAGATGCTTCTCCACATCGGCCTGCTCTACTTTATAGCCAGCCTCACGGGTTAGGATCACCAACTTACGGATGACATCCGTACCACTGAGGTCGATTCGTGGGTCAGGCTCGGAATAACGCTGTTCTTTGGCACGACGGACGGTCTCTGAGAAGGGTACGTCGGCTGCAATCTCGTTGAAAATGAAGTTCAGCGTACCGGAAAGGATAGCCTCAATCTTCAGGATTTTATCACCAGAGTTACACAGGTCGTTGATAGTACCGATAATCGGCAGTCCGGCACCGACGTTGGTCTCGTATCGGAACCATACACCGCGGTCACGGGCTGTCTGGCGAAGTTTGATATAACTGTCGTAATCGCTCGAAGCGGCAATCTTATTGGCTGCGACTACAGATATATTATGTTCTAAGAATGTCTGATAAAGGGCAGCAATTTGACGACTGGCGGTACAGTCGACAAAGACGCTGTTGAAGATATTCATCTTCACAATCTCGTCGCGCATATGGTCGGTATTAGCGGCAAAACCTGCACGTAGGATCTTCTCATAATTGTCGAGGTCGATGCCGTCGCGATCCAAAACGAAATTGTCGACATCCGAGATGCCCACCACGTTCAACTTCAGGCGCTTCGTTTGCATGAGGTAATGCTGCTGGGTGCGAATCTGCTCCAGGAGCATGCCGCCTACAGTTCCGATACCGCAGATAAACAAATTGAGCACCTTGTACTCTGAGAGGAAGAACGAGTCGTGGAGCACATTGAGTGACTTACGCAGGAAACGACCGTCGACCACGAACGAGATGTTTGTCTCGGAAGCACCTTGAGCGCATGCAATCACGGAAATACCTGAGCGACCAAGTGTGCCAAACAACTTACCGGCAATACCAGGTGTCTGCTTCATGTTCTCACCTACGATAGCAATCGTAGCCAGGCCGCTTTCCACCTGCATAGGGAACATGGCACCTGTCTCAATCTCCTTGGCAAACTCTGCATTCAGTACCTCTGCAGCAGCTGCTGCATCCTCATCTCTCACACCGATAGAGGTAGAGTTCTCTGATGAGGCCTGAGACACCATGAAGACGGAGATTCCCTTATTGGCCAGTGTGGTGAAGATACGACGGTTAACACCGATAACACCAACCATCGAGAGACCTGTCACTGTAATCAGTGAGGTTCCCTTGATACTCGAAATACCCTTGATGGGCTTCAGGTCGTCGTCGATTTTTTCCTTGATGAGCGTGCCCGGATGCTCTGGGTTGAAGGTGTTTTTTACCTTAATGGGGATATTCTTCACACAGACGGGATAGATGGTCGGTGGATAGATCACCTTCGCACCGAAGTTACAAAGCTCCATGGCCTCTACGTACGAGAGTTCATTGATGGTATAGGCACTCTTAATCACTTTCGGATCTGCTGTCATGAAGCCGTCCACATCGGTCCAGATCTCCAGCACTTCAGCATTCAGCACAGCTGCGATAATAGCGGCCGTATAGTCACTACCGCCACGACCCAGGTTGGTGGTCTCGTGGGTGTCACGGTCTCTGGCGATAAAGCCAGGCACTACATACACGTTCTTGTCGCTAATGATCTTGAAAGCTTTCTTTACCAACTCTGTCGTCAGATCGGCGTCAACCACGTGTCTGCCCAACTTCTTCTCCGTGCGGATGAAGTCGCGACTGTTCATGCGGATACCGTTCTTGATCATCGCTGCTACGATGTGCGAACTCAGACGCTCACCATAAGAAACAATGGTATCCTCTGTCTTCTTTGACAGGTCGTGAATCAAGTATACACCGTAGAAGATGCTCTTCAATTGGTCGAAGAGTTGGTCTACTTTATTGAATAAGTCTATGCGCTTTTTGTCATCTTGGATGATGGCCTCGATCATTTGGTGATGGCGCGTCACCATCGTGTCGAATTCCTCACGATAGTGATCATCCCCTTGCTGGGCCAACTTCGATGTGGCGATCAGTTTGTCGGTGATGCCGTCAAGTGCACTTACTACTACTACGACAGGTTGCGTCCGAGCCTCTGTCTCCACAATTTTCTTCAAGCTAAGAATGCTTTTTACGGAACCTACGGACGTTCCGCCGAATTTCATTACTTTCATATTCCTATGCAATTTATCTTGCCTAACGGTACCCCTCAACAAGCGGGGCTTTCTCCATTGGCGCTGCAAAGGTACGATTAAGTGGGCAAAATACCAAATAAAATGCAAGTTTTTTTTGTGTTTTCGAATGAAATACCTAAAAAATCCCTTACAGATTTGCGGGGGGATTCGTATGATGTCCTTTAATGGCGGTGCTTACGCTGGTCTTTGCTGCCGTTGCCGCGACTGTGCCAGCGGCCATGACGACGTGTGTTACTGTGTTTCTTCTGGCGCTTGGTATACTCGGGGCCATCACCGATGCCTTCGGGTAGTGGTGTCTTCTCTACTTCCTTGCCAAGGAAATGTTCGATCTGCTGGAAGCGGTAGATATCGGTATCGTTGATAAAGGTGACAGCCTCGCCGTCGCGATCGGCACGGGCCGTACGGCCAATGCGGTGTACATAATCCTCGGCATCATGGGGTACGTCGTAGTTGATAACCGTGCGGATGTCGTCGATGTCAATACCTCGGGCAACAATATCAGTAGCCACTAAGACGTCCACCTTTCCGGCCTTGAAACTGTACATGACTTCATCGCGTTCCTGCTGTGAGAGGTCGCTGTGCATCTGTCCGCAGTTGATGTGCATTTGCTTCAGACTCCGCGCGATGTCCTTTACCTTTTCCTTCTTGCCGGAGAAGATAATGACGCGCTGCAGGTTGCCGGCCTTGAAGATGTGATTGATGATTTTCAGTTTCTGCGGCTCATAGCAGACATAAGCCGACTGACGGATCTTTTCGGCGGGCTTCGATACAGCAATCTTCACTTCTACGGGATTATGCAGCATGGCTACGGCCAGTTCGCGGATCTTCGGCGGCATGGTTGCTGAAAACATGATACGCTGGCAGTTTTTTGGCAGTTGCTGCACGATCTTTATGATGTCGTCGATAAAGCCCATGTCGAGCATACGGTCAGCCTCGTCGAGTACGAAGAAACTACAACGGGAGAGATCAAGATTACCCACTTTCAGATGACTGAGCAGACGGCCTGGTGTGGCGATGAGCATATCAGCACCGAGGCGCATGCCGCGCAGCTCTTGTTCATAGCGTCCGCCGTCATTGCCGCCATAGACGGCTACCGATGATACACCGTCGAGGTAATAGCCGAAGCCCTGCATGGCTTGGTCGATCTGCTGAGCCAGTTCGCGGGTGGGCGACATGACGATGCTGTTGATAGCATCCTTAGGATAGTCGCCATCGTCGAGCATCGAGAGGATGGGCAGCAGATAGGCTGCCGTCTTTCCCGTTCCCGTTTGTGCCACACCCAGCAGGTCGTAGCCGTCGAGGATCTCCGGGATACAGCGTTCCTGTATCGGGGTCATTTCGTCGAAGCGCATATCATAGAGTGCATCGAGGATATTGTCATTAAGATAGGTCTCTTCGAATTTCATTTAATTCGGGGCTTGTCGTAAGCAGAAGTATGCAATAAACACATATAATATATTGGGTATCCATGCCGCCAGCATCGGTGGGGTGTCGGCATTGATGGCGAAGGTGGCGCTAATGGTTTGCAAAAGTATATAAGAGAACGAGAGGGCTAATCCGATACCCAGATACAGGCCCATGCCGCCCTTGCGCTTCCTACTTGAAAGGCTCACGCCGATGATGGTCAGGATGAACGAGGCAAACGAAGTGGCGATGCGCTTATGGTATTCCACTTCGTACTGCACTACATTACCCGAGCCTCTGTCTATCTGCTTAGAGATGTATTGTCGCAGTTCAGGCGAGGTGAGCGTTTCCTGCTGACCTTTCGAGAAGACCAGATCCATCGGTTCCATCATAATGAGGGTATCGAGAGTCGCACCTGATGTAATTTCCTCCTTCAGACCTTTTAACGTACGGATCTTGTAGTTTTGGGCCTTCCAGTGATAGCGAGTATCACTGATGGAATCATAACGCAGCGTCGAGGCCGTCATGTGACTCACCAACTTCTTGTTTTCAAACTTGTCGAGAGAAAATCCATAGGCAGTCTTAGAACGGTCATCGTATTGTTGCATATAAGCAATGATACCTGGTCCTACCATCAGCTGCACATTGGTGGCTGAGAGCGTTCGCTTGGAGTTCTTGTATTTAGCCTCGAAGTCCTGACGCACGATGGTACCCTTTGGAATCACATAAGCACCGAGAGCCAGGTTAAGCACGGCAATCAAGGCTGCGGAAATCATATACGGTCGCAGCAGACGCTTGAAACTTACGCCAGCTGCCAGCATCGCGATGATCTCAGAATTGCCTGCCAGTTTCGACGTGAAGAAAATCACGGCAATAAAGACGAACAGCGGCGAGAATAGGTTGGAGAAATAGGGCACGAAATTGGCGTAATAGTCAAAAACGATGGCCTTTAGAGGCGCACCATAAGTCGAGAATTTCGCCAGGTTTTCATTCACGTCGAACACGATTGCGATACTGATAATCAGTACAATCGAGTAGATGTAGGTACCGATAAACTTATTGATGATATAGCGGTCGAGCCTGTTCAGGTAGCGGAAGGGATTGAGGTATTTCAGATAGCGTAGCCATCTGAGCCAGTGGCAGAGTTTATTCCAGAACCGTCCTATCGCCCTTAGTCGGCGGTAACGCTTCCTGTGGAGCCTGATTTTACTGAAGTCTCTTTCTGTATGATTCATCGCCTTTGTCCTAATTGGTTAATGACTGAGCGCTTCCACGTCACGAAATCGCCGTCAATGATATGTTGACGGGCATCGGTCACCAGTCGCAGATAGAATGCTAGGTTATGGATCGACGCGATCTGCATGGCCAACAGTTCCTGCGCCTTGAACAGATGATGCAGATAGGCTTTCGAGTGGATGCGGTCGATGTCGCAGCCATCGGGATCGATGGGCGAGAAGTCGTCCTCCCATTTTTTGTTGCGCATGTTCATCGTCCCTTCGTAGGTGAAGAGCATAGCGTTACGGCCATTGCGAGTGGGCATCACACAGTCGAACATATCTACGCCACGTTCGATGGCCTCAAGGATGTTCTGGGGCGTGCCGACACCCATCAGATAACGGGGACGGTCCTTGGGCAGGATCTCGTTCACCACTTCGATCATGTCGTACATTACCTCGGTGGGCTCTCCCACAGCCAACCCGCCAATAGAGGCACCGCCATCATCGTTCAGTTGTCCCAAGATGTCGCATACGTGTTTAGCAGCATCCTGACGCAGGTCTTTATATGTGCAGCCTTGTACGATGGGGAAGAGCGTTTGTTTATGGCCATAAAGTGGCTCCGTCTCGTTGAAGCGCTTCACGCATCGTTCCAGCCACCTTTGTGTAAGTTTTAGACTCTTAGAGGCATACTGGTAGTCGCTCTGTCCCGGTGGGCACTCGTCGAGGGCCATCATGATGTCGGCGCCAATCACGCGCTCAGTGTCCATCACATTTTCAGGGGTGAAGATATGCTTCGAACCGTCAATATGACTACGGAACTCGCAGCCCTCCTCGGTGAGCTTGCGGATGCCGGTGAGCGAGAAAACCTGAAAGCCTCCGGAGTCCGTCAGTATCGGACGGTCCCAGGTATTAAACTTGTGCAGTCCGCCTGCCTTGCGCAGGATATCCAGTCCGGGGCGCAGATAGAGGTGGTAGGTATTGCCCAGAATGATCTGCGCCTTCACTTGCTCGCGGAGTTCGGAGAAATGTACACCCTTCACACTGCCAACCGTACCGACGGGCATGAAGATAGGTGTCTGTATCTGGCCGTGGTCGGTGGTAATTACACCGGCACGGGCCTCACTGGCATTGTCGCTATGTTGTACTTCAAATTTCACTTCTTCTCTTCTTCTGGAATTGTGAAGTCAAGCGGATTATCTACTATTTCCTTTGTCAGGGCAAATTTCCATACATCCTGCACATTCTCCACATAGTGAAAGGTGACGCCCTTCAGATACATGTCGGGAATCTCAAGGATGTCCTTCTCGTTCTCCTGACACATCACGATGTCGGTTATGCCGGCGCGTTTGGCAGCTAAGATCTTCTCCTTGATGCCGCCTACGGGCAGCACCTTGCCTCTCAGTGTGATCTCACCCGTCATGGCTGTGTTCTTACGTACCTTGCGCTGGGTGAGGGCCGAGGCAATCGAAGTGGCGATGGTGATACCTGCCGAGGGACCATCCTTCGGCGTGGCACCCTCCGGCACATGGATATGGATGTTCCAGTTGTCGAAGATGCGGTAGTCGATGTTTAGCGTGTCGGCATGGGCCTTCACATATTCGAGGGCCAGGATGGCCGACTCCTTCATTACATCGCCTAAGTTACCCGTCAGCGTGAGCTTATTGCCCTTGCCCTTTGAGAGCGAGGTTTCGATAAACAGTATTTCTCCGCCGACACTTGTCCAAGCCAGACCGGTCACCACGCCGGCATAGTCGTTGCCCTGATAGATGTCGCGGTAGAAAGGCGGTTTGCCCAGCAAGTCCTCAATCTCTGTGGGCGTGATTTTCTTATAGTCGGCATTCTCCTCCACCTGTCGCTTGTAGGCTATCTTGCGGAGGGCTTTGTTGATCTGCTTCTCCAGCTGACGCACACCACTCTCACGGGTATAGCGCTCAATGATCATCTCAATGGCAGCCTTGTTGAACGAGGGTTTCATGCCCTTCACGTTCTGACCCGTATTCTCCAGTTCTCGGGGAATCAGGTGGTGCTTGGCGATTTCGATCTTCTCTTCGGTGATATAGCCGCTTACCTCGATGATTTCCATACGGTCGAGTAGGGGACGGGGAATGGTCGAGAGGTTGTTGGCAGTGGCAATGAAAAGCACCTTCGACAGGTCATAGTCCACATCGAGGTAGTTGTCGTGGAAGGCATTGTTCTGTTCGGGGTCTAACACTTCGAGTAGAGCCGAGGCTGGATCGCCGTTATGCGTCATCTGGGTCACCTTGTCAATCTCGTCAAGAATGAACACCGGGTTGCTTGAACCGGCCTTCTGAATCGATTTGATGATACGGCCGGGCATCGCACCGATGTAGGTACGGCGGTGTCCACGTATCTCTGCCTCGTCGTGCAGACCGCCTAACGACATACGCACATACTTACGGCGCATGGCCTCGGCAATTGACTTGCCTAATGAGGTCTTACCCACGCCTGGAGGACCATAGAGACAGATGATTGGACTCTTCAGGTCGCCGCGCAAGGCGAGCACCGCCATGTGCTCCAGGATGCGCTCCTTTACTTTCTCCATGCCGTAGTGATCCTTATCGAGGATTTTCTGGGCACGTTTCAGGTCGAGGTCATCCTCTGTAAATTCGTTCCAGGGCAGGTTTACCAGCGTCTGCAGATAGTTCAGCTGAACGTTGAAGTCGGGACTTTGTGGGTTCAGGTTGTCGAGTTTGTCGGCCTCCTTGTAGAACGTCCGCTCAATGTCCGGTGACCAACGCTTGCCTTGGGCCTTACGGAGCAGTTCCTGCTTCTCCATCGAGTCACCGTTGCCAATCTCGGCCTGCATGTTCTTGATTTGCTGCTGCAGGAAATAGTTACGCTGCTGCTCGTCGATATCCTCACGTGTCTTGTTGCGGATGTCTGCCTTTAGGTTCTGCAGATTGATTTCACGGTTGATAATCTTCATCAGGTTGAAGAGTCGCTCTTTCACCAGTTCCTTTTCCAACAGCTTCATCTTCTCCTTCACGGAAAAAGGCATGTTCGAGCAGACGAAGTTAATGGCCATGATGTCGTTGGTGATATTTTTGATAGCAAACGAGGCCTCATCAGGGATGTCCTCACTTACTTCGATATACCGTTCCACCTGTTCGCGTAGGTCGCTGGCGGCCGTCTTGAATTCGCGATCGTTTTTCTCAGGCGACAGTTCCTCAAGCGGACTTACCTGACACTCCATATAGGGTGTCAGTTTCAGCATCCGTTCTATCTTCAGTCGGCCTTGTGCCTGTACGATGGCGGTAATGTTCCCATTGGGCAATGTCAACGTTTTCACCACCTTGGCATAGACGCCCGTCTCATATAGGTCGCTCTGCACCGGTCTTTCCACTTCGGGATCCCGCTGTGTCACCACACCGATCACGAAATGCTTCTTCTCGGCCTGCTGAATCAGCAATTTGCTCGATTCGCGGCCAATCAGGATCGGTGAGACGACGCTGGGAAATAATACCAGATTGCGGACAGGGAGTACTGGCACCACCTCTGGCGTATCGCCGTGCATCAGGTCGTTATAGTCTCCTTCTATATCAGCAATCATTTGAAAAGCTGTATTTTTCTGTTTACTCATTCTGTTCTTCTAGTTTATTGATATTGACGGAGGGCGGCAATGAGTTCGCCGTTCTCAGTCTTGGTGCCAATGGTGACGCGGAGACAGTTCTGGCAGAGCTGTACGCGATGGCGGTTACGGACAATGATGCCCTTGTCCACCAGATAATTGTAGATCTTAACGGCATCGGTCATCTGAGCCAGGAAGAAGTTGGCATCAGTGGGGTAGACCGTTTCGCATATCGGCAACAGTCTGAAGGCTTCAATCATGCGTGTACGCTCTTCCAACAGCAGTTTCACCCATTTGTCGACCTCGAAGGGATCCTGCAAGGCCTGGAGGGCCTGCTCTTGTGTGAGTTGGTTGACATTATAGGGGTATTTCACCTTATTGAAAATCGCGATGATTTCCTCGGATGCGAAAGCCATGCCCAGACGGATGGCGGCACATCCCCATGCCTTCGACATCGTGTTAAGCACGATGAGGTTGGGGTATTTTGCGAGCTCGCTGCGCAGGGGAGGCTGTGAAGAGAAGTCGCTGTAGGCCTCGTCGACAATCACTATGCCGTCGAAGTTTTCGATGACCTTTACGATTTCCTCACGATGGAGGTTGTTGCCGGTGGGGTTATTAGGTGAACAGAGCCAGATGAGTTTCGTGTGCGCATCGGTGGCTGCCAACAGCCTGTCGGCGGTAATCTGATACTGCTCATCCAGGAGCACGGGCCGGTATTCTGTATCGTTGATGTCGGCACAGACCTTATACATACCATAGGTTGGCTCGATGGCGACCACATTGTCGACACCAGGCTCGCAGAAACAGCGATAGGGCAAGTCGATGGCCTCGTCGCTGCCATTTCCGAGGAAGATGTTCCCTGCTGGTACACCCTTTATTTTCGAAATGGCATCCTTCAGTTTCAGCTGCAGCGGATCGGGATAACGGTTGTAAGGGGCGTTATAAGGATTCTCGTTGGCATCGAGAAACACACGTGCCTCACGATCTGCATATTCGTTGCGGGCACTGCTGTAAGGTGCCAGGCTCCAGATATTCTTTCTGACTAACTGTTCTAAGGGTTTCATCGAAGTAATCTGAATAATCTGAGTAATCTATTTTTATTTTTTCAAGCTGTTTATGCGAACTGTCATGGCGTTCTTGTGGGCGTCGAGCTGCTCAGCCTCTGCCATCAGTTCGACAGCGTGGCCTATCTGGCGCACACCTTCTTCCGTGAGGTGCTGGAAGGTGACCTTACGGCAATAGCTGTCGAGATTGACACCATTATAGGTGGTGGCATAGCCGTGTGTGGGCAGGGTGTGATTGGTGCCGCTGGCATAGTCGCCTGCGCTCTCACAGGCATACTGGCCGAGGAACACGCTACCGGCATTGATGACTTTTGAGGCCACATCCTCGTAGTCTTCAGTCTGGATCACCAGGTGCTCGGGGGCGTAAGTATTCGACAGGTCGATGGCCTCGCGAATAGTGGAAACCAATACCAGCATGCTGTTTTCGAGGGCCTTCTGCGCAATTTCCTTTCGGGGAAGGGCCTCCAGCTGCTTGTCAAGTTCTTTCTGAACCTCGTCGATGAACTTGTTGGAGGTGGTAATCAGAAAAACCTGCGAGTCGGCGCCGTGCTCTGCCTGTGACAATAAGTCGGCAGCGACGAACTCCGCATTGGCGGTATCATCTGCTATCACACACACCTCAGACGGGCCTGCAGGCATGTCGATACCCACATCGTGGATGCTGACCTGTTGTTTGGCGGCCATCACATATTGGTTGCCGGGGCCGAAGATCTTATAGACTTTGGGGATGCTCTCTGTGCCGTATGCCATCGCGCCGATAGCCTGCACGCCGCCAGCTTTGAAAATCTTGCTCACACCTGCAATCTTAGCTGCCATCAGTATGGCGGGATTTACTTTGCCTTCGCGGTTCGGTGGGGTGCAGAGCACGATTTCCTTACAGCCTGCTATCTTGGCTGGTGTGGCCAACATCAGGACGGTTGAGAAGAGTGGAGCCGTGCCGCCTGGGATATAGAGACCTACCTTTTCGATGGGCACGCTCTTCTGCCAACAAGTGACGCCGGGCTGTGTCTCGATTTTCTTGGTGTGGAATCGCTGTGACTCGTGGAAGGTCTTGATGTTGTGATGAGCCAGTTGGATGGCTTCCTTCAGGTTTTTACTCACCATCGTCTCTGCCTCCTCAATCTCGCCTTGCGTGATTTCAAGGGTCTGCAGATCCACATGGTCGAATTTCAGCTCATAGCCTTTCACAGCCTCGTCGCCACGCTGACGGACGTCAGCCAGGACGGAGGCAACGGTCTCATTCAATTGTGACACATCCAGATGAGGACGCTCCACAATCTTCATCCATTCGCTTCTTGCCGGATATCTGATAATATTCATAAAATCATTTTTTCAATCGGGGTGACAAGAATGCCCTGTGCCCCCATTTCTTTCAGCTTTCCAATGATATCCCAGAACTGTTTCTGGTCTAATACCGTGTGAACAGAACACCACTCTTCGTCGGCCAACGGTATAATGGTCGGACTCTTCAGACCCGGCAGGACGTCGATAATTTCCTGCAGACGTGCCTTAGGCGCGTTCATGCGGACATATTTTTTGTCTTCAGCGTCTTTTACGGCCTTGAAACGGAAAAGCATCTGCTCAATAATCTCGCGCTTCTCCTGAGAGAGTTGTTTATTACCGATGAGCAGGGCCTCGCTTTGCATGACGATCTCCACCTCGCGCAGGTTGTTGCTCACGAGGGTGGAACCGCTGCTGACGATGTCGAAGATACCATCAGCCAGACCGATGCCTGGGCTGATCTCCACACTTCCGGTGATGACATGAATCTCTGCCTGGATACCCTTCTTATCGAGGAACATCTTCAGGATATGCGGATAGCTAGTGGCAATCTTCTTACTATTGAACCATTGGGGACCCTGATAGTCGATCTCCTTGGGAATGGCCAGCGACAGACGACACTTGGAGAAACCTAAGCGCGAGATGATGTCGGCATCCTCGCCACGTTCCACAAATTCGTTCTCGCCAACGATACCGATATCTGCTACCCCCGAGGCCACACTCTGGGGGATATCATCGTCGCGAAGGTAAAGCACCTCCAAGGGGAAGTTGTTCGACTGCACCAGGAGTGTGCGCTTGCTGGCACTGACTTTGATGTCTGCCTCAGCGAGCAGATTCATCGTATCTTCGAAAAGACGGCCTTTTGACTGTACTGCGATTCTTAACATACTTACGTTAAAGTCTAATTACTCTTAATTCGGGTGCAAAGTTACACAATTTTTAGACAAAAGAACATAAGAATAATAGATTTTTATGTTTCTTTTGTTCTTTTATCTCGAAAAAAGCGTAACTTTGCAGCGATTTTGAAACGCAGAATAGTTCGATTGACACCCATTGTTGCAGCCTTGCTGCTTACCTCTTGCACAGAAAAGAAGCAGGAGCACATTGTCACACCTTGGGGTGAAGTGCTTGACTCTGTAGAGGTGACTGAAGGTTTTGACTTGCATGAAATACAGCAGGGTGGGGAACTGATCCTTGCGACGATCAGCGGACCGCAGACTTATTATGACTATCATGGTAAGTCACTTGGCACCCAGTATCTGCTCGTGCAGCGTCTGGCGGAAAAATTGGGGGTAAAAGTACGTGTAGAGGTTTGTAGGGATTCTTTAGAGTTGGAAAAGCATTTTTCTGAAAACGAAGTAGATATCGTTGCCTGGCCAACCCCTGGCCATCTAGAGGCAAAGGCATCGAAACCCTTGCTGGCAGAAGAGTTGAAGGCGTGGTTTAAACCGGAGATGGTAGCTGAGGTTCAGAAGGAGGAGACCCAACAGCTGACCGTTCAGCGTGTGAAGCGCAGGGTGTTTGCACCTATGCTGGATAAGAACGGTGGTATCATCTCACATTATGACCACTATTTTCAACAGTATTCGCAGTCGATTCGTTGGGACTGGCGTCTGATGGCGGCTCAATGCTATCAGGAGTCTACTTTCGACCCTAAAGCCGTTTCGTTTGCAGGTGCCAGGGGCCTGATGCAGATTATGCCTGCAACGGCTGATCTCTTGGGTCTTCCACGTGACAAGATGTATGATCCGGAACAGAATATCGCTGCGGCTGCCAAATACCTGGGACAGCTGGAGGGCAAGTTCTTGGATATCCGCAACCGTGTGGAACGCACCAATTTTGTCTTGGCCAGTTATAATGGCGGTATCCATCATATCCGTGATGCGATGGCCTTAGCTCAGCGCGACGGGAAGAATCCGCATATATGGCGCGAGGTGTCGGACTATGTGCTGAAACTGGCCTCACCCCAGTATTATAATGATCCGATTGTGAAACATGGTTATATGCGTGGTTCTGAGACGGTGGATTATGTGGCGAAGATCCGCCAGCGTCATCAGGGGTATATGGGCGTGAAGACACCGTATATGGGGTTTCATCCCAGCCAGCCGCGAAAGGCTGATAAGCGCAAGAGCAAATACGACATTTGATGATACAAAAAGAGGCCAGGAATCCTGACCTCTTTTTTGTATAAATGGAAAGGGAATTACTCACCCTTCTTCTCCATCTGAGCCTTCAGCTGTGCGAGTACGTCGAGATCACCGAGTGTGGTGCTGGCTGCAACGTTCTCAACCTTTGGCGTCTCTTCCTTCTTGGCACGGGGAGCCTTCTTGGCAGCAGCCTTCTTCTCCTCACGAGCAGGATCCTCGAAGGTACGGCTGTGAGAGAGAATGATACGCTTGCTGTCCTTGTTGAACTCAATCACCTTGAACTCAAGGGTCTCACCAGCCTGAGCCTGTGAACCATCCTCCTTCTGCAGGTGCTTCGGTGTGGCAAAGCCCTCAACATCCTCGTCGAGCTGTACAACGGCACCCTTCTCGAGCAACTCGATGATCTTACCCTCATGGATAGAACCAACGGTGTACTTGGCCTCGAATACATCCCAAGGATTGTCCTCAAGCTGCTTGTGGCCGAGAGAGAGACGACGGTTCTCCTTGTCGATGTCAAGAACGATCACCTCGATCTCAGCACCTACCTGTGTGAACTCAGAAGGATGCTTCACCTTCTTGGTCCAAGAGAGGTCGCTGATGTGGATCAGACCGTCAACACCCTCCTCGAGTTCAACAAATACACCGAAGTTGGTGAAGTTGCGAACCTTGGCGGTGTGCTTGCTGCCAACAGGATATTTGGTCTCGATAGCCTCCCAAGGATCCTCGCGGAGCTGCTTGATACCGAGTGACATCTTGCGCTCGTCACGGTCGAGAGTCAGGATGACGGCCTCTACCTCTTCACCTACCTTCAGGAACTCCTGGGCAGAACGCAGGTGCTGGCTCCAAGACATCTCAGAAACGTGGATCAGACCCTCAACACCGGGCTGAATCTCAACGAATGCACCGTAGTCAGCGAGAACAACGACCTTACCCTTCACGTGGTCGCCAACCTTAAGCTCGCTATCCAGAGCATCCCAAGGATGCGGGGTGAGCTGCTTCAGACCGAGGGCGATGCGGCGCTTCTCGTCGTCGAAGTCGAGGATAACGACATTGATCTTCTGGTCGAGCTCTACCACCTTGTGAGGATCGTCTACGCGGCCCCAAGAAAGGTCTGTGATGTGGATGAGTCCGTCAACACCACCGAGGTCGACGAATACACCGTAAGAGGTGATATTCTTAACTGTACCCTCGAGGATCTGACCCTTCTCCAGCTTACCGATGATCTCCTTCTTCTGAGCCTCAAGCTCCTGCTCGATGAGCGCTTTGTGAGAAACAACGACGTTGCGGAACTCCTGATTGATCTTCACGATCTTGAATTCCATCGTCTTGCCCACGAACTGATCGTAGTCGCGTATGGGGTGAACGTCAATCTGTGAACCAGGCAGGAAGGCCTCGATGCCGAATACGTCGACAATCATACCGCCCTTCGTGCGGCACTTGATGTAACCCTGAACCACCTCCTCAGCGTCAAGGGCAGCGTTCACACGATCCCAAGACTTGCTCAGACGCGCCTTCTTGTGAGAGAGAATCAGCTGACCCTTCTTGTCTTCTGCACTCTCTACGTAAACCTCTACCACGTCACCGATCTTCAAATCGGGGTTGTAGCGGAATTCTGAAGCGGGGATGATACCGTCGCTCTTGTAACCGATGTTGACAACGACTTCTTTCTTGTCAACTGAGATGACTTTACCGTCAACTACCTGATGGTCGGCTACCTTGTTCAGGGTTTCGTCGTAAGCCTTGTCAAGTTCTTCCTTGCTGATGTTGGCACTCGTGCCATTCTCGAACTCTTCCCAATTGAAATCGTCGAGCGGCTTAACGTTCTTTGTTAATTCTGACATAATAAAATAATTTGTTGCCCCTCGTTTTTTGTCGGGGCAGGGTCTGAACAGACGTTTATCAGACCATCTTTAAAGGGTTAATAATCGATAGGGACAAGCGCCTGTTCCGGCCCCTATTTCCCCCTTTGGGGGACAAAGCGGCTGCAAAGGTAGTCCTTTTTAGTGAATAGTGAATGGTGAATAGTGAATAGTATTTGAAGATTTAAGAAAGATTAACAAAAAGAGGGCAAATCTCAATGACTCACCCTCTTCCCAAAGTACAATATTATTATTAATGTGTTTACACAATACCCTGAGCCATCATGGCCTTGGCAACCTTCATGAAGCCGGCTACGTTAGCACCCTTCACATAGTTGATGTAACCATCTTTCTCAGTACCATACTTCACGCAGTTCTCGTGAATGTCGTTCATGATGCGCTTCAGGTAGTTGTCAACCTCCTCAGCTGTCCAACTCAGACGCTCAGAGTTCTGTGACATCTCAAGACCAGATACTGATACACCACCAGCGTTAGAAGCCTTACCAGGAGAGTAGAGGATCTTGGCATCCTGGAAGATCTTGATAGCCTCAGGCAGTGAAGGCATGTTGGCACCCTCAGCAACAGCGATTACACCGTTGTCAACCAGAGCCTTAGCCTCGTCGCCGTTGATCTCGTTCTGTGTAGCGCAAGGCAGGGCGATGTCGGCCTTCTCGTACCAAGGACGCTTGCCCTCGTAGTACTTAGCTGTGGGATATTCCTGAACATATTCCTTGATACGTCCACGCTCCACGTTCTTCAGCTCCATGATGTAGTCGAGCTTAGCGCGATCGATACCATCGGGATCGTAGATGTAACCGTCGGAGTCAGACATGGTCATGGGGATAGCGCCGAGTTGCAGACACTTCTCAGCAGCATACTGAGCCACGTTACCTGCACCAGAGATCAGTACCTTCTTACCCTTGATGTCGATGTTGCGAGTAGCCAGCATAGAGCAGAGGAAATAAACGGTACCATAACCAGTAGCTTCAGGACGGATCAGTGAACCACCGAAGGGGATACCCTTACCAGTGAGCACACCCTGGAACTGGTGAGTGAGCTTCTTGTACTGTCCAAACAGGTAACCAACCTCACGGCCACCAACACCGATATCACCAGCGGGAACGTCCTCATCCGGACCAATCACGCGGTAGAGCTCATTCATGAATGCCTGGCAGAAACGCATCACCTCAGCGTCGCTCTTGCCACGGGGAGAGAAGTCGGAACCACCCTTTGCACCACCCATAGGAAGTGTGGTCAGAGAGTTCTTGAAGGTCTGCTCGAAAGCGAGGAACTTCAGGATACCGAGGTTCACGCTCTTGTGGTAACGGAGACCGCCTTTGTACGGGCCAATGGCATTGTTGTGCTGGATACGGTAACCCATGTTGGTCTGAACCTTACCCTGGTCGTCAACCCATGTGATACGGAACTCGCAAACGCGATCGGGGATGCACAGACGCTCAATCAGGTTAGCCTTCTCGAACTCGGGGTGTTTGTTGTACTCCTCCTCGATGGTGGGGAGAACCTGAGAAACTGCCTGGATGTACTCCGGCTCATTGGGGAAGCGCTGCTTCAACTGTTCTACAACTTGTGCTGCATTCATAATCTTAACCTTTTTTTAGTTGTTTAATTTAAATTGATTCCGATTTTTAATTTTCGGTTGCAAAATTACATCAAAATTCTGAATTCACAAACATTTTATTAATTTTTTCTCGAAAAATCTGTCTTTTTGTAACTTAATTGATATAAATCAAGTCAAAAAGACATCGTTCCTTCGTAATTTTGTGTTCGGGCACAAGTTTCATTGATAAAAATCTTTTGGCTTTATGGGTTGATATTTAAAAAAAATATTGTATCTTTGCCAACAAATTAAAAATAATGTATAGACGATCATTTCTCGTGGTGTGGCTATTGGCCTGTGTGCTGTCAGTGATGGCAGTAAGCAGTCGGCGTGTCTTCCAGGCATATAATGCCAAGGATGGTCTGGCAGACAACAGTGCCCAGACGATTCGTTGTGCGACGTCAGGACGATTGGTTGTTACCACGATGGGACAGATAAACTTCTTCGACGGCAATCGTTTCTCGTTTATTGATCCCTCGAAAGAAATGACTTACCCCTTACCCAATTATTCAGGCAATTATCATGTCTATGTCGACAAATACCACCACCTGTGGTTGAAGAATACGCACACCATTACCTGTGTCAATCTGCTCACGGAGATGTTTGTCAGTTCCATAGATGAGGTGTTCCATGAATTCGGTGTCAGCGAAAAGGTGAAGGATTTCTTCGTTGATGCGAGTGGCGTCGCCTATCTGTTGACTGATAAAGGCATATATTCGGTCGAAACCAAGCATTATTATAAAGTGCGCGAGAAACACAATCTGCAAGATCTTGAGACTTATCAGGGCAAATACTTGCTTTTCTTCTACGATAATGGTGAAGTGGATATTCTGGAACTCTCAACTGGCACTTATGTCAATACATGCAAGGCTTATCATGACGATCGGGCGCTATATTACAACAAGTCCTCGGTAATCTATAAGGATGATTATATGTTTTATCAGATCCGTAATGGTAATAAAGGCGCCATTTTACAATCATTCAACATAGGAAAGTGGGAATGGAAGACGTTGATGGAAACCCCCTATCATCTGAACAATCTTGAAAAGCGAGGCAATCTGCTTTATATCCCATGCGAGTATGGCTATTGGGTTTATGATGTGGAACTGGGCAGGGCTGGACAGGTCGATGTGCTCAGAATGATGAATGGCCGTGAACTGAATACCGATATCAATGCGCTCTGTTTTGACCGCCAGGGTGGTTTGTGGATTGGCACCGAGAAATGGGGTTTGCTCTATTCGCGACCGAACAATCCTCCTTTCGTTGTATATACCTGGGAGGATCCTGAAGCCATGAAGTATGATGCCATGATGGCCAATGTTCCGTCATACCGCACCTTTAAGGGCAAGACTGTCAACTGTCTGATGAAGGATTCTCGCGGATGGGTATGGGTTGGTTCCTCTTCTGGCTTGCACCTCTATATGAAGGAGTCGGATAATCTGCCACAGGTATTTTCCCGTCGCGACGGCTTGCTGAATAATGTGGTCCATTCCATAGTCGAGGATAAGCATCATAACATCTGGGTGGGTACCAGCTATGGCATTTCTTGTCTCAAACTGGCTGATAACGGACGTGTTATCGATATTCTCAGCTACAATCAGTATGATAATGTTCCAGAGGAGTCGTTCGTCAATGGTAAGGCTATGTGTCTGTCCGACAGCTCTATCGTCATGCAGTCATTGGACCATGTGATGGTCTTTAATCCCAATCACATGCTGACACTTAGTTCAAAGATGGACTTCAAGCTCAATCCTGAACTGGTGGGATTGATGATTAACGGTAATCGTATTCGTACAGGCGAGGAATATGATGGAAAGGTCATACTTGATCAGGCGCTGATTCGTATGAAGGAGTTTAATTTCAACTACGACCAGAATTCCCTTTCGCTGACGTTCTCTGCACTCAACTATTTCCGTCCGCAACAGACCTATTACCGGGTGCGCGTCAAGGAAATTGACGATACGTGGAAAGTTATGACGTCTTATAATTCTGGAGGTATGGTAGACAGCAGGGGACAGTTCCACTTGCCGCTACCTTCTTTGAAGCCTGGTACCTATACCATAGAACTGCAAGCGTCAATGAGTATTGATGAGTGGGATACGGAGCCTAATGAGTGGGTAATCCACATTAACCAGCCTTGGTGGCGTGCGACGGGGTTGTTTGTTTTGTTGAGTTTGGTGCTCTTGACGCTCTTCATGGTTAACGTTTTCCTTTATGTTCGCAATGCAAATATGAAGTCACGCCGTGTTAATGAGGAGAAAAACATCCTCCGTCGCATTAAGTTGTTTGCAGAGCGTTGCGTCAATACAAAGGAGGATGTATTGTCACCTATGGCCGAGGAGATCACAGGTTTGAGTGGCAATTCCACCAGTAGTCTGAGCAAGGAGTTTATGAAGACCATGCTCGAACTGCTGGATTTCGTTAACAGCAAACGTGCCTCTGAACTATCGATGAAGATGTTGAGTGAGAAGGTCGGGATGGATTTGCAGTCATTCTATTCTCTCATCAGTAAAAATATCTACAAGAGTCCTCGGGAGCTGGTGAAGCGTGTGATGATGAACCGTGCCGAGGAGATGCTCCGTACCTCGGGTGAGGATGTGGCTGATATCGCTGTAAAATGCGGATTCTCTTCACCCAACTATTTCATTGCCTCTTTCTTCCGTGAACATCAGATGCTTCCGGAAGAGTATCGCAAGAAGGCTTTAGAGAACCTTTAGTCTTGTTTGTTGATGGCCAGTTGTCTGAAAGCCGTCAGGCGCCACGTGTTATCATTGATACCACGATAATAGACGAGTGCCTGATAGCGGTTCTCCGTCTGATAGAAGCTGCCTTCGGAGGGTGCGAAGCGGCGGGTGCCGTCTGGCTGCTGCCACAGATATTGATATGAATAATAGCCTTGTTTCTGCAGGATCCTTGCCGTATACATGCCTGATTCTGTATCATAGGTCATGGTGTAGGTCCTCGTGTCGGCATCGGTCGTCCACCAGCCGTCAATCAGCATTTCACCATTGGGCAGGGGAGGGCATTTCATGCGATATATCACCCACACATAGTCGCAGGTGGTCTCGATCTGCCAGTTGTCGCTGTTACGGATAAAAAACGAGCCGTTGGCATCCTCGTCATAAAGGTAGTTTCTTCTGGATTCGTCGATAAAGGGATAGGCCTCATACCGCTCGCCGTTCCAGACCATTTTGTCCAGTCCCATCGTGGTATGACTTACGTCGAGCACTTCATATTTTCTATATTCATTGCCGGCATCGAATATCAGTTCGCGTGTGTGCTGCCACTCAGCGCCGCTGCCAGTGAGAACTGTGGGCTTGGGGTTCAGCTTCTGGTTGTCCTCGCGGCCGTTTTGCCACACCACCACCCGCAGTTGGCTGGCAGGATCGGTCACACGCGCTACGCCGTAGTTCAAGGTCAACGACACCTGCTGATGACTCACATTTGTGTCGATATCGGTATTGGTGGTGATGCTCATGGCCAATGGCATCGACTGTTCGGTTACGCAGAAGTCGATGGTCATCACCTCATGCTCATCATCCCCATCGTCAAAGACATGAATACGGTAGTTGCCACTCAGCTTGAGGCGCATACGGTCGTTGGGTATCTGGAACCGATAGTGGGTATAGGCCACCGTTGTGTTCACCGATGTGTCATAGTCGTCGATGGGGTTGCCGTTGAAACCTTCCAGCCAGTCGCTCTCAAAAAGGGATGTCGACGGTGTCCAGTCAGCTTCGCAATGCACCACACGATAGGCGTAACGGTGATAATCATGCGAGAGTTCGTCGAAACTGATGTTGAGCACATCGTCCGTTCCCAGTCGCATCACAGCCGGTGACAGCCAGTCTTGGTTCACAACCACCTGCAGCGATTTGATCTGCGGTTCATAGATGGCATGCCTGGCACTCATCGTCCCGGCCATGATCCCCAACACTATACTCAAAATATATCTCCTCATAATTCTCATTGCTATTCATGATGATACGGCTCACCTTTTATAATCGTACACGCGCGATAGACCTGCTCCGTGAACACGAGTCTCACCATCTGGTGCGAGAAGGTCAACTTTGACAGCGACAATTGTTCGTTCGCCCGTTTGTAGACAGCCTCCGAGAATCCGTATGGCCCGCCAATGACAAACACCAGTCGTCGGGCTGTCTGCTGTTTCTGTTCCAGCCACTTGGCCAGTTCTATGCTCCTCAGTTCCTTGCCGTGCTCATCGAGCAGCACCAACGTGTCCGACGGCTGCAACTGCTTCAGTATCAGCTCGCCCTCCATCGTTTTCTGCTGTTCTTCCGAGAGGCTCTTCGTGTTCTTCAGTTCGGGGATGGTCACAATGTCGAAGGGCATATAGTGACCGATGCGCTCAGCATAGTCGCTGATACCCGCCTGGAAATGCTTGTCGGTGGTCTTACCCACCAATATCAATATCGTCTTCATCGGATTGTCTCCTTTTCTATGAACTCGTCAAACTGCGCCTGATAGCCGTTAAACACATTGATGTCCACCTCGCCCGTGATACCCTTCACGCGACCGTCGGGTGACAGTTGCCATACCACCAGTTTCACATCGGGCTTATATTCACCGTAGCGGGCGATCCATACCTTGTAGTCGCGCTTGATGTCAGGAGCCTCGGGCAGCCATTTGTTCACAAAGCGCTGATTGATATAGAGGATGGGCTTCACGCCACAAAACTTCTCCACGGTCTGCAGCCAGGCCCTGATGTTGCTGAACAGCGCCTGGGCACCGCCCATCTTGGCAATGTCGCCGTCCGAGGGCTCAATATCGAGTACAGGCGGCAGGTCGCCTTTCCGGAACAAGGTGCTGGCGATGAAGTATTTTGCCTGTGCCGAACCGCTCGTGCGTGTTGAGAAGAAGTGGTAGGCACCGGCCTGGATACCGTGTTTGCGGGCGGCAGCATAGTCGGTGGCGTAATATTTGTTGCGGATGCTGATACCCTCCGTCGACTTGATATAGCAGAATGATACGGGATAGTCCACCACGCCCGAGATTTTCTTCTGGCTTTTCGAACCGAGGTGGCTGATGCGCAGGTTCTGCCAGTGTATCGGGTATTGCTTACGGCCCTTGCCGTGCTGGTAACGTGAGATATCGATGCCGTAGATACGCTCCGAAGTGTAGTTCATGCGCTCGCCCTTAAACACATCCTTCTGCCACAACCCGGTCTTCAGCACCGTCAGCACGTCGTTCTCTAACAGTTGCAAACCGAAGTCTTCACGCAGGTCATTCTCCCAGTGACCTTCAAAATAGTTGCCCGTAGTCGAGATATACGAGCCATGGCCCTCAGCGCGGGCGTTCACCAGCCCATTGTTCTCGATGATGCCTGTGAGGTCACCCTGATAGATGCCGGCAGAATCGAAGCGCAAGCCACTGCGAAGGGTATCTGCATTCCAGTTGCCGATGGTGAGACGTCCGAGCGTGTCGCGGCTGATGGCCGTTCCCTCGCGCTTCTTTCCTTTCCATCGGCCCACGTTATACACACTGAGCGTATCGATCGTTTCCTGATGCCGTTTCCCGGCAGCAAAGGCCGCCACCATCTCATAGCCCTCATCCTCCACGTTATGACGGTTCAGATAGTAGTCCATCTCCACCTGCCGGTCCTTCTCCATCTGCTGACGTAGGGAGTCGAGGGTAGGGGAGGCGGAAATCACGGGGACAGGAAAGTCTGAGTACTCAGACTTTCCTGTATTATCCGAGTATTCTGAAACCCACAGTCCGATGGCTATACCGGCGACTGCGATGAGGCTGATGGCGATATATCGCGCTCCATTTTTCACCCCGAGTGTTTGATGTTTTATTGATGCTGTTCGCGGAGGAGGTCGTTGACCGTCTTCACGGGGTTGAAGGTGCCAAGGGGTACTTCAACGAAGATGGTTGACCAGTTGCTCATGGCACCATTCCATAGACCTGGTAACTCTAAGGCTCTCAATTCTTTACCGGATTTTGATTTAGAAGAGATAAAACCTGTAGACTTGTCAACGAACTTCGGGAGATCGAAAGACTGACCCTTGTAGTCCTTCACGGCGCAGACGAGGTCGACGGGGTTGAAATGCGTGCCCTGAGTGAACATCTTCATATAGGCCTCGTTGTTGGTGTCGATCTGTGAACTTTCAAGAATCTGCAGGGATACAGTACCGTCCTGATTGTAGGTAAGGAACGGGCCACCGCCAGGTTCTCCGACATTCTTCACAACGCCACAGACACGCATCGGACGGTTCAGTTTCGTACGCAAGTAATCGGCATCGACCTTGTTGTTCTTGGCATCGGTGCAAAGACAGTCCGACACAAATTTTGCGATTTCGGCAAGCTGAGCCTCAGTGGCACCGGCATCGAGCACTTTCAGATACTCAAATGCCTGCTTCTGCAATGTGACGAGCACACCGGCGATGACCTGCTTCCATTCGACAGTCTCGGGCTTCAGACGGTCGGGCACCACATTGTCGATGTTCTTGATAAAGATAACGTCTGCCTCGATCTCGTTGAGGTTCTCGATAAGGGCACCGTGACCACCGGGACGGAACAGCAGTGAGCCGTCGTCGTTGCGGAACGGGGTGTTGTCAGGATTGGCGGCAACGGTATCGGTCGAAGGTTTCTGCTCAGAGAAGGTGATATTGTACTTGATGCCGTATTTCTTCGCAAAACTGTCGGCTTTCTCGGCAACTTTGGCTTTAAATAACGCCATGTGCTCATGCGAGACGGTGAAATGGACGTGGGCTTCACCATTCGAAGCAGCGTAGAGGGCACCCTCCACGAGGTGTTCCTCCATCGGGGTGCGGGCACCCTCCGGATACTTATGGAAGAGTAGCAGACCCTTTGGCAGCTGACCATAGTTCAGACCTTCAGCCTTCAGCATATTGGCGGCAACGGCCTTGTAGTTACCCTCGGCGATAAGCGCCTTGATACCTTTACCCTTATTCTTCTGACAAATGGCATCGAGAGCCTCGTAGAAAGCAAACTTCTCGATCGAGTCGAAATATTTCTTCTCGAAATCGGTAGTGGGTACGTCGTAGTCGGCATCGACAAAGGCGAACATATTCTTGAACATACGGCTGGCAGCTCCTGAGGCTGGAACGAACTTCACTACACGCTTGCCTGCGGCCTTGTAGGCCTTCCACGCTTCCTCATACTGCTGGCGTTTAGCGGCGTCGGGGGCAATGATGCCACGTCCGATACTGGCGGCTGCCTCCAGTTTCAGGAAGGGGAAACCGGTTTTAAACTCGTTTAACTGATTCTCAATCTGTTCAGCAGTGATACCCTTCTGGGCTATCTGCTTTAAGTCTTTTTCTGATAACATAAAGTAGGTATTTAGTTAAAAATATAGGGCAAAAGTAGTAACTTTTCCCGAAAAAAGCGAATTTATCGAAAGAAATTTGTATCTTTGCCCATAAATTTATGAAAATATGGTGGAGAAATTCACTTTTACATACGAAGAAAAGAAAAAAATGGCTGCTCAGACGGCTGAGATCCTGACAGAGGAAATCGGTCTGAAAGGCGACGCGATACAAGCGGTGCATCTCATCCCCGAGATTGAGGAAGGAAAACTCTCGATGGCGGATGTCGAAGCGCAGTATGGGTCGTCGGTGGCCCGTATCCTTGAAGGTCTCGACCGCATACGTCAATTATATAAGAAGACCCCGGCTGTGGAGAGTGAGAATTTCCGCAACCTGCTGTTGTCGCTGGCTGAGGATATGCGGGTGATCCTGATTATGATTGCCGACCGCGTGAACCTGATGCGAACCCTGCTGAAGTCGAACAAGACCGGGGATGCCCCACATGCCACATTCTTAGGCGGTGGAGAGTTCATGCAGGCCGTGAGTCAGGAGGCCGCCTATCTCTATGCCCCGCTAGCTCACAAGCTGGGTCTTTATAAGCTGAAAAGCGAACTCGAAGATCTGTCGTTGAAGTATCTGGAGCATGAAGCCTATTATCACATCCGTGAGAAGTTGAATGAGACAAAGGCCTCGCGTGATGCCTATATCCAGCGCTTCATTGGACCTATCGAGGAGAAGGTGAAGGCGGCGGGCATCGAGTGCCACATCAAGGGGCGTACCAAGTCGATACACTCTATCTGGCAGAAGATGCAGAAGCAGAAGTGTCCGTTTGAGGGTGTCTACGATCTGTTCGCCATCCGCATCATTATTGAGGAGTCAGGAGTCAGGAGTCAGGAGTCAGGAGAGAAGGAGAGGCATTCGCGGGAAGTGATGCAGTGCTGGCAGGCGTATTCGATTGTGACCGATATGTACCAGCCGAATCCCAAGCGTCTGCGCGACTGGATCAGCGTGCCGAAGTCGAACGGCTACGAGAGTCTGCATATCACTGTGCTCGGTCCTGAACAGAAGTGGGTAGAGGTGCAGATCCGTACGGAGCGTATGGACGAGATCGCAGAGCGGGGTGTGGCTGCCCACTGGCGCTATAAGGGCGTGAAGGGGGAGTCGGGCCTCGACGAATGGCTCACGAATATCCGTTCGATGCTGGAGCATTCCGACGGTCTGGAGGCGATGGACCAGTTTAAGATGGACCTCTATGAAGACGAGGTGTTCGTCTTTACGCCAAAGGGTGACCTGATGAAATTCCCTGTGGGAGCCACCGTGCTCGACTTCGCCTATCATATCCACTCGAAGGTGGGTAATCAGTGTACGGGCGGACGTATCAACGGTAAAGTGGTGCCTATCCGTTACCAGTTGAAGAGCGGCGATCAGGTGGAGGTGCTGACATCGGCCAATCAGAAGCCCCGTCAGGAGTGGCTGAATATTGTTATGACCTCGCGTGCCAAGTCGAAGATCCGTCTGGCACTGAAGGAGACGCAGGTGAAGGACGGCCTTTTTGCCAAGGAGATGTTGGAGCGTAAGTTCAAGAACCGCAAACTCGAGATTGAAGACTCCATCATGTTCCATGTGGTGAAGAAGATGGGTTTCAAGGAGGTGAGCGATTTCTACAAACAGATAGCCGACGGTATCCTCGACACCAACGACGTCATTGAGAAATACATCGAACTGAAAGAGGGTGAGAAGGTCATCACAGGCGACAATGTGGCCCGTAGTGCCGAGGAGTTCGTGCTCGACGAGTCAAAGGTTGCCGGGCTGAATATGCCGGTAAACGACGATGTGCTTATCATTGACCGTAACCTGAAGGGCATCGACTATCAGCTGGCGCGTTGCTGCTCGCCCATCTATGGTGACTCCGTCTTCGGCTTCGTGACCATCAACGGCGGTATCAAGATCCACCGTACTGACTGTCCGAATGCCCCTGAGTTGCGACGCCGCTACGGCTATCGCATCGTCAAGGCCAAGTGGAGTGGGAAGGGATCATCGCAGTATTCCATCACTCTGCGCATCATTGGCAACGATGACATCGGCATTGTGAACAACCTGACGAGCATCATCTCGAAAGATGAGAAACTTGTGCTGCGATCCATTAACATCGACTCGCACGACGGCCTGTTCAGCGGCAATCTGGAGGTCATGATCGATGATACCTCGCGCCTGGAGACGCTCATCAAGAAACTGCGCCAGGTGAGGGGTGTGAAACAAGTAGAAAGAATCTAAAAACCGACGATATGAAAAGAATCTATTTATTGGTCACCGCTATGGTGTTGTTGACAGCGACCGGTTGTAACAACGGTCCCGTCTACCGTCCTGTGGAATTCGTGGCCGACTCGCTCGTGCATGATGATATCCCCAAGGGAATGGAAGAAACGCGTGAGATGCTCGAAGAATTGGAAAACGAACCTGTCATCACCATTCCGGATATTCCTCAGGAGTCCGACCTTTTGAACGATAAGAACAAGATTGATGTTGAAAAAGCTATGCGGGAGGGTTTCTGATGAAGATAGGAGATAAAGTAAGGTTTCTGAGTGAAGTAGGCGGTGGACGTGTGTCCGGTTTCCAGGGAAAGGATATTGTGCTCGTCGAGGACGAGGACGGCTTCGATGTGCCTATGCGCATCACTGAGGTGGTGGTCATCGGTGAAGAGGATTACGACACCGGACATATGGTGGCAGTGAAACAACGACAGCAAGCGCAGACCGCAGCGCCAAAGGCTAAGGACGAGGAAGAACTGGAGCCTGCCGACAGGCCGATCACTTTCCGTGCAAAACCCGAGGAGCGAAAGGGTGGCGACAAGCTTAGCGCCTATCTGGCCTTTGTGCCGATGAACGTGAAGGAACTGATGCAGACGCGCTTCGAGTCGTATCTGGTAAATGATTCCAACTATTATCTACGTTACACGCTGCTCTCGGCAGAAGGTACGGCCTACAGTGTGCGTGCTACCGGTGAGGTGGAGCCTAATACGAAGGCCTTCATCGAGGAGTTCGGGCGTGAGGACCTGCAGGGGCTGGAGCATCTATGCATCCAGATGCTGGCTTATAAGCGCGACAAGCATTTCCTGCTGAAACCGCCAGTGAATGTGCCTTTGCGTATCGATGGCGTGAAATTCTACAAGCTCCATACTTTCGAGGAGAATGATTTCTTCGAGGAGCCCGCACTGCTATATACCATAATAGAAAATGATGTTCAAAAAGTAAAGATATGAAATACGGATTTATCAAAGTGGCTGCCGCTGTGCCAGCTGTGAAGGTGGCCGATGTGGAATACAATGTCCAGCAGATCGAGAGTCTCATCGCCCAGGCCGAGGGCAAGGGGATTGAGATGATCGTGTTTCCGGAATTGTGCATCACGGGCTATTCCTGTCAGGATCTGTTCCGCGAGCAGCTGTTGCTTGACAAGGCCGAGGAGGGGCTGATGCTCTTGCTCGACTTCACCCGCAAGCTTGATATCATCTCAGTCGTGGGACTGCCTGTGGTGGTCAATGGCCTGCTTTACAACTGTGCAGCTGTGATCCAGCGGGGTTCCATCCTTGGCATTGTGCCCAAGACGTATCTGCCCAACTATGGCGAGTTCTACGAGAAGCGCTGGTTTGCCTCTGCACAGGATCTTTCGCCAGCCGATTTCTATCTGGCAGGCAGTCCTGTCAGCATCTCGCCCGAGCCGGTGATCTTCGTCACAGGTGATGGTGTGAAGTTCGGCATCGAAATCTGTGAGGATGTCTGGGCACCCATCCCGCCCAGCAACAATCTGGCGCTTGCTGGTGCCGATATTATTATGAACGTCTCAGCCAGCGACGATCTTCTGGGCAAACACAATTACCTGCGCTCTCTGGTGGCTCAACAGAGCGCCCGTACTATCAGCGCCTATGTCTATGCCAGCTGCGGTTTCGGCGAATCGACGCAGGATGTGGTCTATGGCGGTGCTGCGATGGTCTTCGAAAATGGCAAACAATTGGTGGAGGGCGACCGCTTCTCCTTACAACCTCAGATACAGATTGCCCAGGTGGATGTGGAACGTTTGCGTACAGAGCGTAGGCATAACACCACGTTTATCAATGCCCAGCGTCATGCTTCGGCGCGTCTGGTGGTGGCCAAGTCAGTATCCCCTCGCGACTTCGAACTCATCCGCGATATCGATCCCCATCCCTTCATTCCGAAGGAGGCCGATATGCAGACCACCTGTGAGGAGATTCTGAATATTCAGGTGGCAGGTCTGGCCAAACGTCTGTATCATATCAATGCTGAGAAAGCCGTCATTGGCATCAGTGGCGGTCTCGACTCTACGCTGGCGCTGCTTGTCACGGTGAAGGCGTTTGATAAGCTCGGCATCAGTCGCAAGGGCATCATTGGCATCACGATGCCAGGCTTCGGCACGACCGACCGCACCTATAACAATGCGATGACACTGATGAAGACCTTGGACATCACCATCCGTGAGATCAGTATTGCCAAGGCTGTCACACAGCATTTCGAGGATATCGGTCATGATGCTAAAGTGCATGATATCACCTATGAGAACAGTCAGGCTCGCGAGCGTACGCAGATCCTGATGGATGTGGCCAATCAGGTAAACGGTATCGTGGTGGGTACCGGCGATCTGTCGGAGCTGGCCTTAGGCTGGGCCACGTATAATGGCGACCACATGTCGATGTACGGCGTGAATGCGGGCGTCCCCAAGACCCTTATCCGCTATCTGGTGAGCTATGTGGCTGGCGAGATGGCTACCGAGACGTTGTTGGATATCGTTGACACACCGATTTCGCCTGAGCTCATTCCTGCCGATAAGAATGGTATGATCAAGCAGAAGACAGAAGATCTGGTGGGTCCCTACGAGCTCCACGACTTCTTCATCTATTATTTCATGCGCTTTGGCTTTAGTCCGAAGAAGATCTATCTGCTGGCACAGAAAGCTTTCGCAAAGACTTACGACGATGCCACCATTAAGAAATGGCTGACCATCTTCTGTCATCGCTTCTTTACCCAGCAGTTCAAGCGTTCGTGTCTGCCCGATGGTCCGAAGGTTGGTACCGTGAGTCTCTCGCCTCGTGGCGACTGGCGCATGCCGAGCGATGCCTCGTATACCCTCTGGATTAAGGAGTGCGAGAATTTATAAAAGAAATGAGCTAGCTGAAGGCTAGCTCATTCTTATTATCATGCAGTGTGATGTGGATGGTGGCACCAGGCTCAAGGTTGCCATTGACAATCAGGTCACTCACCCCGTCTTCGATATAGTTCTGTATGGCGCGTTTCAACGGACGGGCACCAAACTGTACATCGTAGCCCTTCGACGCCACAAACGCCTTCGCTTCGTCAGAGAGGTCGATGTGATAACCGATCTGTTCGATGCGCTTGTAGAGACCCTTCAGCTCGATGTCGATAATCTGCTTGATGGCCTCGAGATCGAGCTGGTCGAAGGTGATGATCTCGTCCAGACGGTTCAGGAACTCAGGCGAGAACTGCTTCGAGAGCGCCTTCTGCACGATGCTGCGTGCATGCTCCTTATCCTCCTCGTTAAGCATCAGACCGTTGCTGCCAGCAGCACTGAAGCCGACACCCCGTCCGAAGTCCTTCAGCTGCCGGGTTCCTGCGTTCGAGGTCATGATGATCACCGTATTGCGGAAGTCCACCAATCGGCCGTTACCATCCGTCAGACGTCCCTCGTCGAGCACCTGCAGCAAGAGGTTATACACATTGGCGTGGGCCTTCTCAATCTCGTCGAGCAGCACGATGGAGTAGGGGTGACGACGCACACGCTCCGTCAGCTGTCCGCCCTCCTCATAGCCTACATAGCCCGGAGGGGCACCAATCAGCCTCGAGGTATTGAAACTCTCTGTATATTCGCTCATGTCGATGCGGATAAGGGCCTCGCTGCTGCCGAACATGAATTCTGCCAGCTTCTTGGCCAGATATGTCTTTCCCACACCTGTAGGGCCGAGGAACATAAACACACCGATGGGATGGTTGGGATCCTTCAGACCCACACGGTTACGCTGGATGGCACGCACCATCTTGTCGATGGCCTTGTTCTGTCCAATCACGGCACCCTTCAACTCCTGCGACATACCCTTCAGTCGGATACCCTCCTGCTCAGCCATACGCTGCACGGGTACGCCCGTCATGATCGATACCACATCGGCCACCTGTTCGGCATCCACAATCTGAGGCTCCTCGTCGACGCCCTTGCGCCAGCGCTCGTTCATCTCCTTCAGCTCTTTCTCCAGGACCGTCTGACGGTCACGGTAGCCCGCAGCCAGTTCGAAGTTCTGATCCTTCACGGCCTGGTTTTTGCGCTCCTTCATACGGGCTATCTCCTCTTCCTTCTCCGCTATCTCTGGTGGAATCTGTGCATTAGAAAGATGTACGCGCGAGCCCGTCTCGTCCAAAGCATCGATGGCCTTATCAGGCATGAAGCGGTCTGTCACATAGCGGTCTGTCAATTTGACACACGCCACCAGGGCCTCGTCGGTATAGCTCACATGGTGGTGATGCTCGTAGCGGTCTTTGATATTCCGGAGAATCTGCAAGGTCTCTTCCTGCGTGGTGGGCTCTACGATCACCTTCTGGAATCGGCGCTCCAGGGCACCGTCCTTCTCGATGGAGTTACGGTATTCGTCGAGTGTCGTGGCACCGATGCACTGGATGGTGCCTCTGGCCAGCGCAGGCTTCAGGATATTGGCGGCATCCATCGAGCCTGGTGTCGAACCGGCACCTATCAGGGTGTGTATCTCGTCGATGAACACGATCACCTCGGGATTAGCCTCTATCTCCTTCATCAGGGCCTTCAGACGCTCCTCAAACTGTCCGCGATACTTCGTGCCTGCCACCACACCCGTCATATCGAGGGTGAAGATACGCTTGCCGAAGAGCATCGGACTGGTATGATGGGCGGCTATCTGCTGGGCGAGGCCTTCCACGATGGCACTCTTGCCCACGCCTGGCTCACCGATCAGGATGGGGTTGTTCTTCTTGCGGCGACCGAGGATCTCAATCACACGCTGTATCTCTTTTTCACGGCCTACGCAGGGGTCGAGTTTGCCCTCTGTGGCAGCAAGCGTCAGATCGGTACCGAAGGTATCGAGCACAGGGGTCTTCGACTCGGGCTTCTTCTGCGTGGTGGCAGTCGTTCCCGATTTCCCGCTCTTTCCCGTTGATCCGGCAGCGCCGGTCTCCTCGAATTCCTCCTCATCTTCATCGGGGAGGCCGATGCCGTTTCTGACTTCTGTATTTTGCGGGGCGAAAAGCATCGCCATCGCATCTTCGTAATTCATATTGTTCAATTCTAATATCTGTTTGGCACTGTTGTTGGCGGCATCGTGCAGGATGGCCAGCAACAAGTGTTGTTCGTCAACTTTAGTGGTACGCTGGATGCGCGCCTCAAGCACGGCCAGCTTCAGGATATTGCTGGCCTTCTCGTTGAGCACCAGCTCATTGGTATAGATAGGCTGTCGGATTTCGTCTTCCCTGACGCGGTTCTCGAGTTCTGTCTTGATCGATGGCAGGTTCAGGTTCAGACGGTTGAACACGTCGATCACAGGACCGTCCTTCATTCTGAGCATGCCTAACAACAGGTGCTCAGGACCAACCGACCGGCTGGCCAATCTTGCCGCCTCCTCACGCGAATAGGCGAGGATTTCAGACACTTTGGGTGAAAACTGACTGGTCACTATATTTACTATTTTTCTATTTACTACTTACTATTTTCTGCAAAGTTACAAATAAATCTGCAAACATCGTGCCAAAATCCCAAAAAACTTTTGGCTAAATAAGCTTAAAAGGTTTGGTGGGATGCAAAAAAATGCCTACCTTTGCACGGTTAAAAACGCGTCAGCGAGCTTAAAAATGCCCTTAAACGCGAAATATTGAAAAAATCAAGTAATAAAATATAAGAAATGGATCAGACATTCGACAACGACAGAATTATCAAAATCAACATCGAAGAAGAGATGAAGTCCAGCTACATCGACTACTCCATGTCAGTCATCGTAGCCCGCGCTCTTCCCGATGTACGCGACGGCTTCAAGCCTGTCCACCGCCGTATCCTTTACGGTATGATGAACATTAACAACGTTTCCACGCAGCCTTATAAGAAATGTGCGCGCGTCGTCGGTGAGGTGCTCGGTAAGTATCACCCCCATGGCGACAGCTCCGTCTATGGTGCCCTCGTTCGTATGGCACAGGACTGGAACATGCGTTACACCCTCGTCGATGGTCAGGGTAACTTCGGCTCAGTCGATGGCGACTCACCCGCAGCTATGCGATACACCGAGTGCCGCCTCTCGAAGATGGGAGAACATATCATGGACGACCTCGAGAAGGAGACCGTCGATATGGCGCCCAACTTCGATGACTCACTCGAGGAACCGACCGTCATGCCTACCAAGATTCCAAATCTGTTGGTAAATGGTGGTAACGGTATTGCCGTTGGTATGGCTACCAATATGCCCACCCACAATCTGGGCGAGGTGATTGATGGCTGTTGTGCCTATATCGACAACCCCGACATCGATACCGACGGCCTGATGCAGTATATCCCTGGGCCCGACTTCCCAACTGGTGCCTATATCTATGGGCTCTCAGGTGTGCGCGATGCTTACGAGACAGGTCGCGGCCGTATCGTGATGCGTGCCAAGGCAGAGATCGAGGCTGGTGACACGCATGACAAGATTGTCGTCACCGAGATTCCTTATGGTGTCAACAAGGCCGACCTCGTGGCCTATATCGCTGACCTTGCCAACCAGCATAAGATTGAGGGGGTGGCCAATGTCAACGATGAGTCAGGTCGTCAGGGTATGCGTATCGTAGTCGACTGCAAGCGCGATGCCAATGCCAACGTGCTGCTCAACAAGCTCTTTAAGATGACGGCTCTACAGAGCTCATTCTCAGTGAATAACATCGCTCTCGTCAAGGGTCGTCCCCGTCTGCTCTCCCTGAAGGAGTGCGTCAAGTACTTCGTAGAGCACCGTCATGATGTGACCATCCGTCGCACCAAGTACGACCTGCGCAAGGCTCAGGAGCGTGCCCACATCCTCGAGGGTTTGATCATCGCTGTGAACAATATCGACGAGGTGGTACACATTATTAGAAATAGTAAGACCCCCACCGATGCCCAGCGTAACCTGGAGGCCCGCTTCGAACTCGACGAACTGCAGTCGAAGGCCATTGTCGATATGCGTCTGGCTCAGTTGACGGGCCTGCGTGTTGATCAGCTCCACCAGGAGTTCGACGACCTGCAGAAGCTCATCGCAGAGTTGCAGGAGATCCTCGACAACCCCGAGCGTTGCAAGGAGGTCATGAAGCAGGATCTGCAGGAGGTGAAGGAGAAGTATGGCGACGAGCGCCGTACGGAGATCATCCCCTTCGACCACGAGTTCAATGCCGAGGATTTCTATCCCGACGATCCTGTGGTCATCACCATCAGTCACATGGGCTATATCAAGCGCACCAAGCTCGACGAGTTCCACGAGCAGGGACGTGGTGGCGTAGGCGCAAAGGCTGCCCGTCATCGCGACAACGACTTCACCGAGTATATCTATCCCGCCACGATGCACAACACGCTGCTCTTCTTCACCCAGAAGGGTCGCTGCTACTGGCAGAAGTGCTACGAGATTCCCGAGGGCGACAAGAACTCAAAGGGCCGTGCCATCCAGAATATGCTCAACATCGAGCCCGACGACTCCATCAACGCCGTGCTGCGTATCAAGAATTTCAACGACGAGGAGTTCCTCAAGAGCCATTACGTGGTGTTCGCCACCAAGCAGGGTATCATCAAGAAGACCCGTCTCGATGCCTATAAGAACGTGCGTGCCGCCGGTGTCATCGCCATCAATATCAACGAGGGCGACGAGGTGGTAGGCGTTCGCCTCACCAACGGCCACAACGAGCTGCTGATGGCCAACCGCAACGGTCGTGCCGTGCGCTTCGACGAGAACGATGTTCGCACCATGGGCCGTGTGGCTACCGGTGTGATCGGTATGCGCCTCGATGGCGGCGACGATGAGGTGGTCGGTATGGTCTGCGTCAGCGATCCTAACGAGGAGACCATCATGGTGGTTTCTGAGAACGGCTACGGCAAGCGCTCCGAGGTCGAGGACTATCGTAAGACCGCTCGTGGTGCGAAGGGTGTGAAGACCCTCGCCATCACCGAGAAGACCGGCCGTCTGGTAGCCATCAAGGTGGTCACCGACGAGAACGACCTCATGATCATCAACAAGTCGGGTATCCTCATCCGTCTGAAGGTGGCCGATGTGCGTGTCATGGGCCGTGCCACCCAGGGTGTGCGCCTCATCAACCTCGCCAAGAAGAACGATACCATCGCCAGCGTCTGCAAGGTGATGCACTCACAGGCAGAGGAAGAGGACATCGAGGAGGCCGAGGTCGTCAACGAGCCAGAGCCCGAGGAGACCAAGGATTAAACCCCCAAATCCCCCAATCGTCTAATCGTTGGGGGCCGAAATAGTAAATTAATAAATTGTATAATTATTTAATTAAAAAGGCTTATGAAAAAATTAATGATGATGGCAATGATGCTGGTGGCCAGCGCTACCGCTTTTGCCGGTGACAGCGACGCTTTGAAGGCAATCCTCAAGGCAAAGGACTATGCAGAGGCTCAGTCTCTGATCAACAGCTCTCTTGCTCAGCTTGCTGACAATGCCGAGAAGGCCAAGGCTTACAACAAGCTTGTTGACCTGGCTTACGACAAGTACAAGAAGGAAGACGACGTCAAGACCACGAATGCCGTGATGAAGAAGAACGACCCCGTGGATACCGACGGTATGCTTGCAGCCGGTAAGATTGCCCTGCAGGCAGCTATGGAGTGCGACAAGTACGACCAGCAGCCCAACGAGAAGGGTAAGGTGGCTATCAAGTTCCGTCAGAAGAACCAGGATCGCACCAGAGCCATCCGTCTGAGCCTGCTCCAGGCTGGTATCGAATTGGCCAACAACGACAAGCAGAAGGAGGCCTTCGAGAACTTCGATGTCTATCTTACCAGCGCCAAGTCTGCCTTCTTCGAGGGTGTCGACGGTGTGTCTAAGAACGACCCCAACCTCGGTGTAGCTGCCTTCTACGGAGGCCGTGCCGCTTACAACATCGAGCAGTATGCCAAGGCTATCGAGTACTTCAAGATCGGTATTGCCGACACTTCCAAGCAGATCCACGACCTGTCGTTCGACTTCCTGCTCTATACCCTGCGCAACTCTCAGAAGACCGCTGCCGACTCTGCTAAGTTCATCACCGATATGCTCGACCTCTACAAGGAGTATCCCGATGCAGAGCAGATCTACAGCTCACTCTCTGACGCTTACATCGCCAAGGGTATGAATGCTGAGGTGATCAAGCTCGCCGACGAGCGCATGGCTAAGTTCCCCGATGCTTCACTGCCCCATGTCTACAAGGCATTCCTGTTGATGCAGGACAAGAAGTACGACGATGCCATCGCTGAGTTCGCCAAGGTGAAGGAGGATGGTTCACCTGTCTTCCTGAACAGTATCTTCAACAGTGCTGTCTGCAAGTACAACAAAGCATCTGAGTTCAACGAGGCAAATTCTGACCTCCGCACCGGTCGTCTGAAGCCCGCCGATCACGACAAGTTCATGAACATGTTGAAGGACGCCCAAGGCGACTTCGAGAAGGCTAAGGAGCTCGATCCCGACCAGCAGACCGTGAAGTGGCAGTATCTGCTCCACAACGTTTACACTCTCACTGGTCAGGAGGATAAGGCCAAAGCCATCGAGTAATCTACAAATTATTCTTAGATACAAAAAATCCGGAAGCCATAAAGACTTCCGGATTTTTTATGATGGCTATAGAAATTACTCGATGTAAACGAGCGCCTCGTCTTCCATCACGCTCTGGCCGATCTTGACGACGATGGCAGAGATCTTTCCTGATTTCTCAGCCTGCAGGGCGTTGGCCATCTTCATAGCTTCGAGCACGACGACGGTATCGCCAGCTGCGACCTCCTGGCCTACCTCCACGGGGATGTCTGTGATGACACCAGGCAGCGGGGCCTTGATGGCTGTGCCGGAGGCAGAACCCGAAGAAGCTGTAGAGCCGCTCTCACCTGCATCCTCAGTGGCCTTGCGTACCACGGGCTTCGGTTTCTCGGGCTCAGCCTGCTTCTCCATTTCCACGGTATATTGTTCACCATTAACAGTCAAGGTAGCGATGTTGTCAGTAATATCACTGATAACTACCTCGTACTTGTTGCCGTTGATTGTATACTTATATTCATTCATAACCTTCAGTTGTTTAGGGTTGTGGTGTAAACGACAGCGCGTAGCCGTTCCACTGAGTCGGATGGGCATCGATGGTGATGATGCCCGGCTCGCGGTCGTGAACGTTATTGCCCAGGTGCTCATGCAGCGCCAGGGCAATGGCTGCATATACTTCGTTGTTCATAAGCGTTCTTAAAATTACATGGGGATGTTACCGTGCTTCTTGGCGGGCAGGGCGTCGCGCTTGGTAGCGAGCTGAGCCAGACCGCGGCAGATGCGGAAACGGGTATTACGCGGCTCAATCACATCATCGATGTAGCCATACTTGGCTGCCTGATACGGATTGGCGAAGAGCTCGTTGTACTCGTCCTCCTTCTCGGCGATGAAGGCCTTCACGTCCTCACCAGCTTCCTTCTTGGCCTTTGCCTCCTTGGCATACAGCACGGCAGCAGCACCGCTGGCACCCATCACGGCGATCTCAGCAGAAGGCCATGCGTAGTTCAGGTCGGTGTGGAGCTGCTTGGAGCCCATCACGATGTGAGAGCCACCGTAGGACTTACGCAGGGTAACGGTGATCTTGGGAACAGTAGCCTCGCCGTAAGCATAGAGCAGCTGGGCACCGTGCAGGATGACGGCATTGTACTCCTGACCTGTACCGGGCAGGAATCCGGGCACGTCGACGAGCGATACGATAGGAATATTGAAGGCGTCGCAGAAACGGACGAAACGGGCACCCTTACGAGAGGCGTTCACGTCGAGCACACCAGCATAGCAAGAAGGCTGGTTGGCTACGATACCAACGCTCTGACCGTTGAAGCGGGCGAAACCGACGATGATATTCTTGGCGAACTTAGGCTGTACCTCGAAGAACTCACCATTATCGGTAATGGAGGCGATGACCTTGTACATATCGTAAGCCTCGTTGGGGTTCTCGGGGATGATCTCGTTGAGGGTATCCTCCATACGGTTGATGGGATCGTCGCACTTACGACGGGGAGCCACCTCCATATTGTTTGAGGGGATATAGCTCAGCAGCATCTTGATCATCTGCAGGCCTTCCTCCTCAGTCTTAGCAGTGAAGTGGGTCACACCCGACTTGGTGGCGTGGACGGAGGCACCACCGAGGTGCTCCTGGTCGATATCCTCGCCAGTCACGGTCTTCACCACCTTCGGACCTGTTAGGAACATATAGGATGTGCCTTCCATCATGAGGGTGAAGTCGGTGAGGGCAGGGCTGTAAACAGCACCACCGGCGCAGGGACCGAAGATACCTGAAATCTGGGGAATCACACCTGATGCCAGGATATTGCGCTCGAAGATCTCTGCGTAACCGGCCAGGGCGTTGATACCCTCCTGAATACGGGCACCACCCGAGTCGTTGATACCAATCACGGGGGCTCCCATCTTCATGGCCATATCCATCACTTTGCAGATCTTCTGGCTCATGGTCTCTGAAAGAGAACCGGCATGAACGGTGAAGTCCTGTGCGAAGATGAATACCAGACGGCCTTCGATCGTACCGCTACCAGCTACGACACCATCGCCAAGGAACTGCTTCTTCTCCATACCAAAGTTATGGCAACGGTGCTCCTTGAACATATCGTACTCCTCGAACGAACCTTCGTCGAGCAGCATCTCGATACGCTCACGGGCTGTGTACTTACCGCGTTCGTGCTGTTTCTGGATGGCTTTCTCGCCACCACCGAGGCGTGCTTGTTCACGCTTCTCAATCAATTGCTTGATCTTTTCTAATTGCTTGCTCATTGTTTTATACTATTCACTATTCGTTATTCATTATTCACTTTTTTACTCCGGGTGCTCGCAGAGCTCTGTGAGGATACCGCAGGTGGATTTCGGATGCAGGAAGGCGATGTTCAGGCCCTCAGCACCCTTGCGGGGCTTCTCGTCGATGAGGCGCACACCCTTCTCAGACACTTCTGCCAGACCTTTGGCAACACCGTCCTCCACGCAGAATGCTACGTGATGAACACCCTTGTTACCCTTGTCGAGCCACTTCTGGATGGTGCTCTCGGGTGATGTCGGCTCCAGGAGCTCGAGCTTCACCTCACCACACTTCAGGAAGGCAGTCTTTACCTTCTGATCCTCTACTACTTCTGTTGCATAACACTCTAAGCCCAGTACTTCTGTGAAGTACGGCAGGCTTTCCTCGATGCTCTGGACTGCGATGCCCAGGTGCTCAATGTGGGAAATCTTCATATCTTAAAAAATTAGTGTATATTTATAAATTAGGTGCAAAGGTAATCAATAAACTGGAGAATCCGAAGAACCCCCAGTTTTTTTAGGCTTTTTTATACTAAAGCTTGATGGAATCAAAACTCAACGGTTACTTTTCCGTTAATTTGGCGTCCGGTGAGGTAATTTGGTACGGCCCATTGGCGTGATGAGACATCGGTGACCCAGTAGTAGCTGTTGACGTTGGAGATACCGAACAGATTCAGGCAGTCGACGCCCAGCCACAGGTTCTTGATGCCCTTTCCATCCTTGATGGCGCGGAAATTCATGCCGATATCGGCACGCTTGTAGGCTGGGGCCCTGAAATTCTGCCGTTCGATGCCTCGGTGCGGGGCGCCGAAGGGCAGTCCGTCAGCAAAGGCCAGACGCAGTGTCATCCGCCAACGGTCGGTACCCGGGAAATAGTCTGTGAAATGCAGGTTCACGGCCCATCGCTGGTCTGTAGGCTGTGGGAATGATATCCCGTTCATCTTCATCTGGGCTTTCATCAGCGAGAAGGTCAGCCATGAATCGGTACCAGGCACGAATTCTCCGTAGAGCTTCAAATCGAGACCAGCGGTATAGCCCGAGGCCAGATTCTCGCCGTAATAGGTCACCTTGACGTTCTGGATGTTATAGGGAATGAGGTTCGACAATGCTTTGTAATACACCTCTGTGGTAAAGCGGAACGGACGGTCGAGCATCTTAAACCGGTAGTCCATGGCAGCGATGAACTGCAGCGAGCGCTGGCTCTTGATCTTTTCGTTCAGTTTGGCCACTGTGATGCCGTTTTCCGTGATGGTATCACGCATTTCCTTGTAGAAAGGTGCCTGATAATAGAGACCTGTTGCGAAACGGAAGGTCAGGTCCTGATTGAAGGCGGGCACGAGGGCTATCGAGGCGCGGGGCGAGACGATGGTCTCCTTGTTAAACGACCAGTTGGACAACCTCACACCATAGTTCAGGGTGAAAAAGTTCTCGCCTTTGGCAAATCGGTAGGTATCCTGCAGATAGGCCTCGATGCGGTGGCTCTTCACGTCGTTCTTCGAAGTGAGGGTATAGATCAGGTCGAGCCGTTCGGCAGAGTGGGGGATAGAGTATCCGCTGGAGTCGCGCATCTCATATTCGCGGGCCTGTTCGCTGATACGTTCGGTCTTATAGGTGACACCGGCCTCTATGTCATGTCGTCGTGTCTTGTGGTTCGCCATCAGCTTGAAACTGACCACGTCAGCCGTCAGGTAATTGCGGGCATGTTCCATATAGGTACCCACACCAAGATGTTCCGACGACTCGGTATCATCGAGCCAGTATTGGCCCATAATGTCGTAGGTCTCCTTCTCTTTGGTGTGGAAGGCAGATGTCAGGAATTTTATCTTCGTGGAGTCACCGAAGCTGCGGGTGATGGAGGCGGTGCCGAAGAGGGTGCGGAAAACGTCCTTCTCCTGCCCGTCGAAATACACCTTAAACGACTTGACATCCTCCATTGTACCAAACGATGTCTCGCGATCGGTAGGCTTGAAATTGTAGTGGTTTTCTGAGATGTAGCCGATGATGTCCAAAGCCCATCTGATACTTGGATTATAACTGATATAAGTCTGATAATCAAAGAAATTAGGCCGATATTCTCCAGTAGTTTCGAGGGAGCCCAATAGATAACGGTTGGTCTTGTAGCGGATGCCGTGACTCATGGCGAATTTCTTGTTGCTCACACCTAAGTACCCGCTGGCTCCAAGCAATGAGGCGGTAGCTGATGCCTCGAAGCGTTTCGGACGTCGGTAGGTGATGTCAAGGGCTGACGACATTTTGTCGCCGTATTTCGCTTCGAATCCGCCCGTTGAGAAACCGATTTTCTCCACCATGTCAGAGTTGATGATCGACAAACCTTCCTGTTGTCCGCTGCGTACGAGCAGAGGCCGGTAAATCTCCACATTGTTGATGTAGACGGAGTTCTCGTCGAAGGAGCCGCCTCGCACGTTGTATTGCGACGACAGTTCGTTATGCGACGAGACACCTGCCTGCTGTTGGATCAGTTCCTCGACGGCATTGCCGGTGGTCGAAGGTCCCTGCTTGGCATCTTCGATATCCAGTTGTTCGGTCGTGGTGGTCTGTCGTCGTCTCTCCGTGATGGTCACTTCGCGCAGCGCCTCCATGGGTCTCATCACGATTTGTACCGTCAGTTTGCCCTTCGGACGACGGAACACGCGTTTTCTCGTGGCGTAGCCGATCATCGAGAACCGCACCTCCACGGAGTCGGCACTGTGCAGGCTGATCGAGAACTCACCCTTCAGGTTGGTCATCGTCACCTTACCCTGCTGCACACAGGATACGGTCACCAGTTCCAACGCATTGTTGTCCTCGTCGATCACCTTGCCTTTCAGTGTGAAGTCATCGGCACAAACGGTCAGGCTCATCAGCAGCATGACCGTCAGCAGGAGATATGTCTTCGTTCGCTTCATCAGATATTATAACGCATATTTCCGGTGTTTTGTTGTGCTGTAGAAGAAAAAGTGGGTAAAATGTTTGGCTTTCTCGCAAAAAGTCCGTATCTTTGCCCGACTTATTAGCAACAACTGAAACCAACAATTGAAGATTGATATGATACAAAAGGTTTTCAAGACTGTCGTTCTGTTTGCCGTCCTGATGTCGTCGGTACCGGCAAATGCCACTAAAGTCCTCGGACTCAAGGTCATCGACAAAAACTATCTCATGGTTCATTTCCGTGATGGTGAAGTGCATTACCGCGACGATGGAACGGGTCCCAGCGCCTATCTGGGCCACTCCTTCTCTGAGGGCGATGATACTCTGCTGGTCTTTGGCGAGCGGTTGAAGGTCGATCGGGTGCAGCAGGCTGCGCTCTGGCGCATCAGTTCTGCCGATGATAAAGCCTTTGGCAGCGTCCGTCCCCAGCATGTGTGGCGCAAGACGAAACCCATGAACTTCGACCATACCCTCACCGCTGAGCTCGATCACTGGCTGTTCCTGCAGTTGCCAAAGGCGATGAAGCAGGGCTGTACCTATACCGTTACGATTCCGAAGGGCATTGGTGCTGACGAGACTTCGCTTTCCGTCTGTTTCGACATCTGGAATGCACAGTCGGAAGCTGTTCATGTCAACATCATCGGTTACGTTCCCTCTGAGCAGACGCATGCCGCTGACCTCTATCAGTGGCTGGGCGACGGTGGACAGCGCAACTACAAGGATTTTGAAGGCCGACAGGTGTATTTATATAATGTGAAGACACAGGAGAAGCTGAATGCTGGCACGGTGAAGTTCTGGAAACCTGCCGCTGCGTCTGACAAGGAGGCTGGTAATAAGGCCCTCATTGGCACCGACGTCTGGAACATCGACTTCTGCTCTGCCGCTCCCGGGCGTTATCGTCTCGTGGTTGATGATGTCGGTTGCTCGATGGACTTCGACATCTCACCTGATGTCTACTTCCAGCCCTACCGCTATTCCGTGCGGGGCTACTATTACATGCGTCTTGGTGAGCCGAAGGATCCTGCCCATGTGTGGCCCGTTCCCCGCCAGCCGCAGTTCATCCCCGATGAGGATCCGAAGGAATTTACCGTCTACAAGACCGATCTCACGCCCTGGAGTCCGGAGTGGCGCCAACTACGTACCGATGTGTGGGATGAGCCGCATTTCAAGAAGGCTGAGGCCTCCATCTTCTGGCAGCACCGTCTGCCCGGCAATCCCGTGAATACTGTTGTAAGAGGTGGTCATTCTGACGCCTTCGACTGGGACCGCCATCTGGCTCATGTCAGTAACATCTATGATATGCTGCTGCCCTATATCCTCTCCGATGGCCGTCTGGCCGATGATAACCTCGGTATCCGTGAGAGTGGTAATGGCATTCCGGATCTGATTGACGAGGCCCGCAATGAGGTCGACTTCTTCCTCTCCATCCGCGATGGCGAGGCCTATTCGCAGGGTGTCACCAATCCGTGCTCCGACTGGTCGGTGATGTTCCAGGCCGGCTGCACCACGATGGCAGCGTGGGCCAATGCTGCCAACTGTGCCGTACTGGCCGAGGCCTTCCGTCTGCAGCATAATGACTCCCTCCGACAGTATTACACCCGCGAGGCCATCACCGCTTTTCGCTTCGCTGAGAAACAGGAGAACCAGCAGCTTGATGACATGCAGGATGTCGGTAGCATCCAGATGCGTGGCCGCGACTTCCGTCAGCTGGCAGCCGCCTTCCTCTATAACCTCACCGGTGAGCAGGAGTGGGAGACTGTCTTCGCTGAGGAGAGCATGATCAAATCGCCCGCGTCACCACTTTTCAGCAAGGGTCGTCAGGGCTTCTTCGGCATCGGTGTCACCAACCGCCATGAGGCTGGCGATGTGCCTTTCTGTCAGGTCTGGGCAGCTGCTGCCTATCTCACCTGTCCCCATCCGCGCCATCATGCCACGCTCTACGATAACCTCCGTTCGAGCATCAATGCCCAGGCCGAGAGCTACAACATCAGTCACATGGCCGAGCGCCCCTCGCGCCGTAGTGCCAACGACAGCCGCTGGCAGGTGTCGCAGAATCTGCAGCTTGTGATGCTGGCCCACTATATGGCTGACACGGCCCGGAAGCGCGAACTCGAGCATGTGATGTTCACCGAAGCCGGCTGGGCCTTGGGCCGTAACCCCGGTAACATTGTCGAGATGACCGGTCTGGGTGAGCGTCATATTACCGACTGCTACACCACGGGTCGTAACGATGGTGCACCGGAGTGCCATCCGGGTCAGACGCCTTTCAATGGCACTGAGACCTGGTCGCCTGGCCATAACGGTGGCGATGCACAGGTCATCCTGAAATACTGCTATCCCGAGTGGAACAAGGGCTGGCCGCGTCAGGAGTCTTATTTCAATCAGCGCTATTTCTGGGTCAATGGCGAGTTCACACCACGTGAGACCATGCGCGGAAAGATGGCCCTGCTGGGTTATCTGAATGCCCTGGCGGAGCAGCAGAAGAGTATCGTGGTGCTCTATGAGAACGATGTCCACTGTGCGGTTGATGGCTATGCCACGATAGCCGGTTTCCGCGATGCCATCGCCCAGAGCGATACCGCCAGCGTGGCCCTTGTCAGCTGCGGTGACTTCCTGCAGGGGGCGATGGCCGGTTCACTCTCCAAGGGACAGTATATCGTCGACATCCTCCGTCACATGGGCTACGATGCCATCGGACTGGGCAACCATGAATTCGACTATGGCGTGCCCCGCATGCGTGAGCTGCTCGACCAGTTGTCGACACCTGTGGTCTGTGCCAACTTCTTTGAGGCAGGCTCGCCCATACCATTCTATGCACCTTATATCATCCGTCAGTATGGCGGTCGTCGCATCGCCTTTGTGGGAGCTGTCACGGGCGAGACCATGCGCTCTGAGGCCTATTCGTTCTACGACGACAACGGCCATCTGCTCTACGACTTGAAGCCAATGGAGGTGTCGCGCATCGTGCAGCAGGCCGTCAACGAGGCCCGCAGTCAGGGAGCCGACTATGTGGTGCTGATCTCCCATCTCGGAGAGCAGCCCGTTGCCAATACCGTCAACAGTCATGAGCTCGTGGCCCGTACGCGGGGCATCGATGTCGTACTCGACGGCCATAGCCATTCCACCATCCCCAGCAGCCTGGCGCCCAACCTCGACGGCCGTATGATTCCCGTCTCACAGACCGGTACCGCGCTGACCAATATCGGCAAACTGCTGATTACCCCCGATGGCCGCTTTATCACCCAGCTCGTCCCGCTGAAGGAGATCAGCTATCGGAGCAGTCGTATAACGGCTGTGACCGATAGTATTAAGAACCTGATGACGAAGGTCACCGCGCGTGAACTCTGTCGCAGCGATTTTGATCTGAGTATCTTCGAAGCCGACGGAAAGACGCGTCGTGTGCGCTCGGCCGAGGCCAATATCGGTGACCTTGTGACCGATGCCTTCCGGGAGACTTACAAGACCGACATCGGTTTGCAGAATGGCGGTGGCATCCGCAATTCCATTCCGAAGGGTGCGATCACCTTTGGCGGTGTGCTTGATGCACTGCCCTTTGGCAACCTGATGATGACGCTCGAGGCGACTGGTCAGCAGATTGTCGACATGCTCCAGAAATGTGCCACCTTCGATGTCGAGGACGGCAGTTTCCCACAGGTGTCGGGACTGCAGTTCAAGATCCGCCAGGGTGCTGATGGCCGTCGGGTGAGCGATGTCGCTGTGCTCGATGCGGCATCGGGACAGTACAATCCCATTGACCTGGCGCGTCGCTATACCATCGCCACCACTGAGTATACCATTAAGGGCGGCTTCTACGATACCATGAAAGGCTGTCGTGTGCTGTCCACCTCTACGCAGAACTATTGCGACTGCTTAGTGAGCTTCCTCCAGACCTTCGGTGGCGGCAGTCTGCCCCAGCGCTATGCCAAGCCACAGGATCGCATCATCTTTGTGAAAGAGTAACTGAAAATGCGAAGCGGAGTTGACAAATTGAAAGAAAATCAGTTAATTTAGTGAATTTTTGCTCAAATATTTGGCCAAATGAAAATAAAAGTGTAATTTCGCGGCGCAATTCAATGAACATCAATTTCAAACATTCAAAAATAGTAATTTTAACATGAAGAAGTACAACTTTAACGCCGGTCCCTCGATGCTTCCCCGCGAAGTGATTGAGAAGACCGCTCAACAGTGTCTTGATTTCAATGGTTCGGGTCTCTCTCTGATGGAGATCAGCCACCGTGCAAAGGATTTTCAGCCTGTAGTTGACGAGGCTGTGGCTCTGGTAAAGGAGCTGCTCGACATCCCCGAGGGCTATTCAGTCATCTTCCTCGGCGGTGGTGCCAGTCTCGAGTTCTGCATGATTCCTTTCAACTTCCTGATTAAGAAGGCTGCCTACCTGAATACGGGTGTTTGGGCAAAGAAGGCCATGAAGGAAGCCAAGTTGTTTGGTGAGGTCGTAGAGGTGGCTTCTTCAGCCGATGCCAACTACACTTTCATCCCGAAGGACTGGACGGTGCCTGCTGATGCCGACTATCTGCACATCACGACCAACAATACCATCTACGGTACTGAGATCCGCAAGGACCTCGATGTCAACGTGCCCCTGATCGCCGATATGTCGTCGGATATCATGAGCCGTCCTGTTGATGTCAGCAAGTACGATGCCATCTATGCCGGTGCCCAGAAGAACCTGGCTATGGCTGGTGTGACCATCATCATCCTGAAGGACGATAAACTGGGCCGTGCACCCCGTGAGATCCCCACGATGCTCGACTACCGCACACACGTTGACAAGGGCTCTATGTTCAACACCCCGCCAGTAGTACCTATCTACTGCGCCCTCGAGAACCTCCGTTGGATCAAGGCTCAGGGTGGTGTTGCAGCTATGGACAAGCTGGCCAAGCAGCGTGCTGAGATCGTCTATGGTGAGATCGACCGCAACAAGATGTTCGTAGGTACCGCCAAGGAGGAGGACCGTTCACTGATGAACCTCTGCTTCGTGATGGCCGACGAATACAAGGAGTTGGAGAAGGACTTCCTCGACTTCGCTGTTTCTAAAGGAATGGTTGGTGTCAAGGGTCACCGTTCTGTTGGTGGCTTCCGCGCTTCTTGCTACAATGCCCAGACCATCGAAGGCTGCAACGCCCTCGTTGCCTGCATGAAAGAATTTGAGAGTAGTCATTGACCATTGACCATTGAACATTGACCATTATGAAGGCAGACAATCAAGTGCTGACTGACAGTAAGGCCTTTGCTCTTAGAATAATAAGGTTATACAATTATTTGAAAGAAGAAAAACAGGTTTATGTCCTGTCAAAGCAAATACTGAGAAGTGGTACAAGTATTGGAGCAAATATTCGTGAGAGTGTCAATGCTCAAAGTCGGATGGATTTTATTAACAAATTAAATATTGCTCTAAAGGA
>Ga0247610_10000419_pt1 | contig 61187 bp, 69 predicted proteins | sample 174DNAGHGhighgp2_FD_193483 | JGI IMG/M metagenome (GOLD analysis project Ga0247610, IMG submission 193483) | Sheep rumen microbial communities from Palmerston North, Manawatu-Wanganui, New Zealand - 1742 DNA GHGhigh gp2 | ecosystem: Host-associated > Mammals > Digestive system > Stomach > Rumen...
AAGCCCGCTGGCGAGGTCAAGCATGATGGCGATGAACACCACAAACGCCGCCACGCCCACCATCAGTGCCATCAATTTCAATCCGTTGAAATCAATCATAGCCTTACCCTTTCGCAAAGTGCATCAGTACGATGACCACCGCCGCGAGAACCGCGCCGATTGCTGTGCAGCCGAAGTCCTTCCAATCAAATCTGCCGCCGTCATGCTTGTTGTCCGTAAACTCCTTCACACCGCCAGCGATTACGCCAGCCAAACATCCCCACAAGCCAGCGAACAAGTTCTGCGTCTCTAACCAGATGGGCAGGGCAATCACTAAAGCGATGCCCAGACCCGCCGCGATATGTTTCAGTTTGTCCATCATAATTGTTGCCCCAATAATGTCCTGAAATACATATCAGCCAAAGTGTTTGTGTACACAAGGCTAACCTCGTTATACCTTGTGTCGCTCCCACTGAACAAGTATGCGTATTCGGTTGTCTCGAACGTCATTGACAAGTCTGCCTTTCCGTTGGCTTTCGCCCAGTTACGGAATGTCGGTTTGTCGGTTGAATCCCACGGGTAACACGTCTGACCAACAGACTTGTTGTAGGTCTTGTTCATAATGGCATCGACCTGCGCACCGACGGCAGAATAGATCGTATACTCTTTGTCGAGTTGCTCTTGAGTGCTTGCGTATGCTAACAAAAGCGTTGAGCATACTTGCGGAACGATTGTTGACGAGCCGCTGCCCTCGCTCAACTGGTGCATATCGATAAACACGTCATAATGCCTCTCGTTGAGCAACGAGATGAGCGATTGCGACTCTACCGCAACTTGGTTGATTGCATCACGGTTAATGTCAACATTGTTTACATTGGCCCTTGTGTTGGCATCGTAACCAGTGGGATTGACAAGCGGCACAAACCACCACTCATACAATGCCCTAAGACCCGCATAACGCTCATCGTTAAGCAGACGATTGACGAACTCATACAAAGCAAGTGGAGTGCCTTTCTCATCGCCGTGAATACCGCTGATGATAAGCACCTTTTTCTTGGAATATAGAGAGCCGTCTGTCACGATGTCAACATAGCTGCCGTTCTGCACAACGTGCTTCCCGTCTGTGTTGACGTGGTAAAGATACACAGGCTTGCTTGATACTGTTGTCATCGTGCTGCGTGACGCTTTCCCGCTTGTCACGAATGCGTCCCACAACGTATGGTATGCTGCGGCAGTAGCTGGGATTGATTGGGTCAATGGTATCACATTGCCAGTCATCCCGTTACCTATCTGGTCAAGGAACGTCTTGACATTAGTATCGCCGTACTCGACATTCTCCGCTTTGGCACCGATGTCGAAAATTGTGCCGTCAAAGTCAATTTGATTTTTAACTGCCATAATAATAATTAATAATGAACGGTTACTGAATAAGGGATGTGGTTCGTGTTACCATACAAATTGTTGCCATTTGGCGAATCGTTACGCACATTCACAATAACCTTGCAGGCTGCTGTGGCTGTAACGGTAGCAGTGAACGGGTTCGCGGGGTCACCTGTGTTTGGCGGCGCCTCGGCAGCAGACAATATTATGTTGGAATTGTCAACGACACACCACAGGCGAGGACTTGAACCACCTACACCTACAATGTCAACGGATTGTCCTTGTACTAATGAGATTACACAAGAATCATACAAGTTGGCAGAACCATCAGACAGGGTCATTGGGCACTCATTACCGACACCTTGATTGCAGTTTATCTGCTTCCCAAGAGTCATTGTCGGTGTAGCCGCAGATACGGATGCCGTGATAGGGATCGTAACACTTTGGACGCCTGTAACTGCGGCGGTTATCTGCCCACCACCGCTTTTCGCCCCATCAAAATAAATGGGTACATTAATTCCAGCCAATGCATCTGCAACAGAAATTGTCTTGGTTGTAAGAACAGAACCGCTTGCGAAAGACAAACCTGTACCCACAAGAGAAAGCGTTACATCACTCTCGATGTTAAAGCCAAGCACTGAGACATTTTCACTTTTCTCCGTGTTGTGCGTGGTCGTAATATTCAACGCGGATGGAGAGATTGAGACAATCGGTGTGCCTAAATCAATGCGACGAAAAACAATCTTCGTCCCTTCTTCACTTATTGCATAAGTTCTTGCAACAATAGTATTAATCCTATTTCTCAAGACTTTGCCCATGCTTGCCGCCAACGCATCGCTGTTGCTGTCACTGCCAAGGCTGGTTATGATGGCAACACTATTGGCAGGAACAACGGTCACCTGAGCCTCGCCCAACGCATCGTCAATCGCATCGGCCATCTCCTGTTTCGTTGCCAGCGTGCTTGTGTCGGGAATCGTCGGCTTGTTCTTGATGTAGTCGTCCGCATTGGTGTTCGTCTGATTCCAGTCGCTCTGCACGTTCACCTCGGCACCTGCCGCGATGCCCGCCAACTTGGTATGCTCGGCATCGCTCATCAGCGACTTGCCAGCCTCCGCGTCCACCTTGCCAGCCAAGCCTGTGTCAACATACTGCTTAACAACCCTGTTCTGCACAGCATTCGTGCTGGTGGCACTCATTTCAGCATCAGGCGGTGTTGCCTCGCCGCCGTCCTCAACGGTAATCGACACGGTGCCGTTGTTGTTCTCGGCTTCCTGGCCGTTCACGTTGATGTGCTTGACAACGGTTTCGGTTGCGGGCATCGCGCCAACGTCACTGGCTCCAAGAGTGACATTGCTACTCAATGCCTTGCCGTTCACCGTGCGGGTATTGGGCACCGCATTATTGATCAGGTCGCGTAACTGCTGCGTCAGCGCGGAGGCGCCCACGCTGCCAGCGGCTGCAGGTTCTTCCAGCGCCGCGAGTATCGCCGTGAGTATCGCTTTCAGGCCATCCTCGATGTTCGCCTTCGGCTGGTCTTCCCACGTCTGGTTAAGTATTTGATTGTCTATTGCCATTGTATATATGTTGTTTAAGTTGTTGTCTTACCAAACTTCCGCGCGATGCCAGAGGTCCGCGCGATGCCAGAGGCCGTCATCTGCGCTCGGGCTGCTGCTGCGGGCCTTCGGTCTCATGCGCGTGAGCATCAGTTGCTGTACCTGTGCGGCCTTCCCGCTCGCCAGTGTGGCATATGTCTCAGCCTGCGACGGCATCGTGATCATCAGCCACTTGGCCACGATGCTGTTTGTCAGGTAACTCATCAGTGCCTCTTGCAGGGTGTACTTGTACTGACTCGGCCAGTTCGTCGGCATGGCCAGCGTGGCCTTGTAGTCGTTGCCAAGTTCAGGATGATGTGTCAGCACCTGGCTGGTGATGAGCGTGGCCCAGTGGTCAAGCATCAGCGACGCGTCGCTGCAAGCCTCCATCCAGTACCTGTCCAGTTGCTCGCGGTCAGCATCGATGTTGGCCACGCGCTCATAGGCGCCAGGATCTTGCTCGCTCATCGACTTGCTGCCGATGTAAGCCGTGGTCTTGGCCACCTCGTCAAGCACCCTCGCCTTGTTGATCTGAATATCAATCGTTATCGTCGCCATTGTCCGTGTCGTTCAGTATTACGCGATGCTATCGCGTAAAGATTAATGATCCGTATAAACCCAGAAAGTCCTGGTGATGAAACCGCCAGCTATTTGATACACTTTCAATTTCCAAGATGAAATCACCATTGATGACATATCTGCCTCTGGCTGCGCCATGTCGGTGTAATATCCGTCAGCAATTGCCGTCTTCCCCATAGGCGAGCCTGAGGGTGTCGTGCTGGCAGCAAATATCTTTTGATCGTAAGAAGGTGTTCCAGTTGACCCAGAGAAATACCGAGGGTATGCAATCAATGTATAGTTGCTGTTGCCACTGAAACTATTGTCAACAGGTTCAACGGAACCAAGAGAGCAGAGCATGATACTACTCCAATATGGGCTTTGAGACTTGATGATGTCACCGCTGTTGCCTATTCGCCAAGCCTCGGTGTTTCCCTCGTCATCATTGTAATAGATGTTCCAACCCGTGTAATCCATTACATAGCGCTTTCTCCCGCTTTGATAATAGATGATGTAAGATCCGTGTTGGTCTTCATTCAGGCCAGCGGTCTTGTTGCCGTTCGCATCCTTGAAGATGATCTTGTTTGTACTCATCATTTCAATGGCCGCATTCTCGGCTATCAGCAGTTCCGTGGCGAAGAACTTCATGCCTGTTCCAAGATCAACCCAGTCGTCATCGTCCTGGGTTTCGCCTGGCCCGTATTGATCGTGCAGGTCTCTTCCGTAGACACCAGCGAGCCAATACTTGCCATTGTACTTCACACAGTCACGGAATGTTGAATTCCACCCATAGTATCCGTCGGCGCTCCAATTGCCTCTGAATCTCAGCACAGGTCCCATATCGCCCTTGTCGCCTTTATCACCTTTCTGTCCAGGCTCTCCAGGGTCGCCTTTCTGTCCAGGCTCTCCAGGGTCGCCCTTTTGTCCAGGGTCGCCCTGTTCTCCCTTCTCGGCCCAGTTGCGGTGCAGGATAGCAGGCGACTGGAATGCTCCCCACCTTCCATTCACCTTCTCGCGCTTGGCTTGCCATTCATACGGCCACCGCTCGCTCACGCCCATCGGGTTGTCGGTGAACGTGTCAAAGTTGATCGTCTTGTCGGGGCCGTAGTTATCAAAACTGCCTATGTTGTCAACCTCGGGGCAATGATCGGGCTCTTGGTACTGATAGGTCTCGTCTGGGTCTTCGTCAATCGTCGGCGCTGGCTCGAGAACCGACGTGCGGATGTACACATATTCGTAGTCGATGCCGTCCTTGCCAGCCAGATAATTCCAGTTGTACAAGTGTGCATTATCGTCATCGTCCATATCAGGTATCTCGGTGTCCGAAACCTTGATACCCATCCAAGGATAACTCTGGCCCTCGGCAGGATCGGTGGTGAAACCCTCAACCGATTGGAATGTCTGCGGGTTGCCAACGAACTGCACGTTGGTTGCCCAGGCGATGTAGAAATATTGGCTGTGGCCGTCATCTCCTTTCTCGCCCTTGAACTCGCCAAGGTCTTCCCAATCGTCTTCCCAGTTCTGGTTGTTGTCCAAACCAAGGTAGACGAACAGATGTCCCGACACATCATCGCCGCCCAGGTTCTCGCCGCCCAGCACTACCCAGCAGTCGCCAGCCTCGACACCCTGGCTGGCGGGATAACTCTGTAATGACTTTTGGCCCTGCTCAGTGATCTCGCTGTCCTTGTAGACATCGACGCGGCCTTTGATAGTGGCCACGGCACCGTTCTGGCCGATAGCCACCTTGTCAGTCTTCACTCCGTCAATCACCCAAAAACCATCGTCGCTGATCTCAATCGTGTGGTTTGTGCTGTACGTCGCCCACAGTGCGGCTGGTGTCGAGAAGTTCTGCCACAACCCTTCGCGCTTGCGGCGCTGCAATACCCATTCGTAGGGCCAGTCCTCATCGACACCTTTGGGGTCTGCCGTCCACGCCGTACCTTCAGCACCGCATTGAGCCTTATTGGCGATACCAGGACAATAGCCAGTGGTCTGGAAAGTAGCTGCGCTTGACGTTATCCTGGGTATAGGTGCAACCTTTTTATTCGTGCGGCAAAACACATTTTCATAGCCATCACCATCAGTACCTCGGGCACCCTTGATCAAGGAGATCACCCATTCGCCCCACACGCTGTTGCCATTGGCATCAGTTACCTTGTGGCGTGTAGCCATCCAATTCATGGCCGACCAGTCCGCGTTTGGGTTGCGAACAGGATCAAACCACAAGCTGCCCTTGTTGTTGTCATTCGGTGCTGCAGGCACCGACGAGGTATTTGCCGTGGAATATTCCACGTCGAAGTCCTCGCCGTCCATCATCAGCGTTGGCGTTGACCAATCGGTCTGCGGCGCTTGGCCGTCGCTTGTGTATGTGCGCGATGACATCCATATGGGTTTGTTGCCTACAGGGATGCCCTCCTTCCAAATCAATCCGTTAGGCATCGGGTCATTGTACGCGCCGCCAGCAGGTGTCTGTGGCTGCGAGTCGCTGCGGGTGAACACCAGCATGCGGAATGATGACTGTCCCTTGAAGCGTTCACCGTTGGCCACCTGGATGTCGCCCACGGTCAGCGTGCCTTCGACAAAGGCGTTACCGCCCACGTTCAGGTCGCCGCCCACGTTCAAGTCGCCGCCCACCGTCGAGCCAGCAGGATCACCGCCGCCTGGCGTGGCGTTCATCGGCACCCAGTTGCGTGACAACAAGTCCCACTTGTATTCGCTATCGTCGATCTGCAAGTAGTCACCTTCACGGCCACCCTCAGGGTGTGCGCTCCATACCGCCGACAGGTCGGCATATTTTCCAAGATTATTGATTCTATTATACGATGCCATTGTATTGTTTGTGTTTGTCTTGCGGACAATGGTTATGCCGTTGTCACTATCCCAGCCAGTTCGTTACTCGTTCCCAGCAGCACCGCCGCAAGGTCACCGTTACCGACAACAGCAGCAGCCATGCTCGCCAAGCGATACACCACGGCCCTGTACAGTTTTGGGCATAGTTCTATCTCGTCACTCAATGTGATCGCTGGGATCGGCAGGTATTTTGCCTGGGCGACCCTCACGCCTGGACCAGCCGAGCATGAAAAAAACTCCAGCACCTGGCCGTTGCCGCCATGCACGATTGCCACAACTGGGCGTTGAGGATTCCCGCGCACGCCAGCATAGCGGCTGCTCTGCATCTGGTAGGCGGGATGCTCCTCAGTGATAGCCTCGGTCACGGACCTGTACCAGTCGCTCATGCGAAAAGTGATCAGCCGCATGAAGTCCTTCGGCAGGTTCACCTTACCCGCTCCGTAGCCCTCCTGGCTCTCCCACTCCACCGACGCACCGAACGACTTGCCGCCGTCCAGCAGTTCATGCGCCGCGCCTTCCTCGACCAGCCTGGCCGCATCCTCCACCTTCGAGCGGATGATCTCGTCCATCGTCAACGTGTCGATATCGCCAAGTGCCGTCAGCGCCTCGCTGCTGTTATTGCGGTCAATTGCCACGCGGGCATCCTTTATCAGTTGTTCAACCGAGTATGGTGTCATGTCTCAGTGCTGTTGTAGTAGTGCGCGACATCGTCGCGTGATTAAATCCCAGTAAACTCAATCCCGTTAGCCCCTGCTGCGTCAAGGATAGCGGACTTGCTGCGCAACTTCGTGCGCGACAGCCCGAACTTCTCAACCAGGTACTCTTTAGCGTCATCAAGGTTCGATACGTTGACGACAATTACCTTCGGCTCTTCTTCCTTGGGTTGCGTCACAGGAGACTGCGGCTGTTCGTCGGCAACTGTTTCATCAATGTGGAAAATCTTGCCGAAGCCTGCATGATGCTCGAGCCCATGCTGGATGCCTTTGTCTGCAGTGCTGTAGATGCTTCCACCCCCAGTTAACGCATCAAACGAAACGCGGACTTTACTGCCGTCAGGTCTGATAACGCCAATGTGTACTATGCTGTTTGAACGATATGTTTTCATCATGATGCTTTTTAAATGATGCAGGACGGGCGTTGCGGCCCGCCCTGCAATTTGAGATCAATTATGAAACGATCAACCGTTGTTTGCGGGAGGTTCCTGGGCCAAGCGCATGCGGGCATGAGCCTTGGCATAGCGCAGGTACAAGCAAGCAACCTCTTGCATCACGACAGCATCGGTATTGCGAACACCAGCCTTTTTGAGGTCAAGGATGTTGCGTGACCAGGACAGGTGAGTGCGCTTGCACAGGTATTCGGGATCGAGCGCGAAACCGCAGTCGCTCATTCCATTCAAGTCGAACAACTCATGGTGGAGCATCAAGATCTCGCCAAAGTCGGTATCCCACGACTTGAATTTGAGATTCCAGATTTCTACGGTGTCCTTCAGGCGGAACTTCTCGCTCTTGATCTTCGAGAATGCGGCTACCATGTCGCTACCAGCCAATAAGATCTTACGCTTGTTGCCGATGCCAGTTCCGACAAACATGTCTTTGGTAATATCGACAAGGTCCTCGTCACTGATGACAGCGCAACCCTTGGTGCTGTCCCAAGTGCCTACCTCGATGTCCTTGCCAGCCATCCACCAAATGCCGCCAGTGAACCAGGTGGCCATGCCGTCCTTGGTGATGTGGTTGATCTTGCGCTTCACGCCCCACAGGTAAGTATTCTCCTGAGCCAGGCGCATGTCGTAAATACCGTCTTCCTCCAGGTCACTGAAGTTCCAGTCTACCTCCTTGGCTGCGATACGATCGAAAGTCGATTGCTCGACCTGGATCATAAAGTTCTGGCAGAATTGAATCTCTGCCGAGGGAACATTGTTGAAGCGGCCAGTCTGAACATCCAATTCACCACAAGCCTTACCCATACGGATAAGGGTTACCTTGGTCTTGTCAAGAGCGGGAACCAGGATGGTCTGACCTGCGCTGTTGGCGGTACCGTTAACTGCATATACAAGGGGATTACCGCTGTTGTCGCGACCGCAGACACAAAGCACCAGGTCGGGGACATTGGTATCGTTCTGGCCATAGGCGGTGCCGTCGGCCTTGGTGATGGCCCTCTGCCCGACCACGCGGATGGTGTCATCCAAAGTAAACATGTTGGGGTCGGTCACCTGGATGGCAGTGCTGGTAGCAGAACCTGTCATGGCGCTTACATTGGCAGATAAGGTGGTCTTGATAGGACGGGTGCCCACGCTGTAATACTTCACCTCAAAACTGTCTGACTTCTGAGCCTTGGCATAGCGAGAGATCTGATCGATAGGGGTAGCCATCGGGCGAATCTTGGTGATGCGCTCGTCAATCTGCTTGCTGTAAAACTCGGGATTGTTGTCAGCCTCAGTAACCTCGCGACCCTTGGTCTCGGTAGCGATACCGTCGGGGCCCCACTTGCCGTTAACGGCACTGTTGCTGTCAGTGGTGGCGATGTCGCCGCCCTCGCCGCCAACGCTCTTGCCAGCATCAGGAAGGTCAACCACGTTGGCCATCATGACGCCGCTGGATGCTCCAGTCACCACGGTGAGGACAAAGAGCACCATCATGCTGAATAACTTAAAAAACTTCTTCATTTCTATGAAAGCATTAAATTGTGAATATTGTGTAAATCGTGTTGTTCAGTATTACGCGATGTCATCGCGTATCATTACCTGCGCGTGATGCGCTTCTCGCCGCCGCGGGCGAAAATATCATCGCCGTTGCCAATGTTGCCCAACGCGCCCATGTCGGGACCTGTGCTGGTACTGGTGCTGCCATTGCGACCGTTCAGCGGGGCGGTGCCGTCTCCAGACTGGCGCTTGCGCAGCGTCTCGTTGATCTTGGCGTTGCGACCGCGCACCTCGGCGTCGGCGTCTGCATTGGCCACATCCTCGTCGTGGTTAATGGCCTTCAATGCCATGTCCATGCTTTCGCGTTTGTAGATGCCACGGATGGCGTCGTTGAAGATGCCGTTGAGGAAATCCATCACCTGGTCTGCCTGCTCGTCGCTCAGCCCGTTGTCGGCCTGGAACTGGTCCAGCGTCTCGATGCTGGAACCGATGTTCTGGTTGTACTGATCTTCCAGTTCCTTCGACTTGGCGACGCGGTCCAGGTACTCCTTATGCGCGGCTTCCAGTTCATCCAACTTCTCAGGATCGTCAAGCGCCTCTTTGAAGGTGTCGCCGAACTGACGCATCAATTCTACCTCGGGGGTAGAGCCTTGACGCCAGTTGTTCATGAAGTGAGCGCTCCTGGGATCGCTGTTGAACATGTCGACAATCGACTGCTCACGCTGCTGGTACTCGCCTAACTGCTTGTCAAAATCATCGTAATCATCATTGATTCTGCCAAACATGGCCTCGTCGTCGGCGAAATCCTGGTCGGGATATTTCTTTTTCAAGCGAGCGCTCATCGTGTCGCGCTTACTCATAACTTGTTCATTATTAGGTTCTGCCATAATAAGTCAATTTGTTTAAAGAGTATTTATACGCAAAACTACGACCGTTTTACGCCACGCCGTTTTTATCTATTAACCGACATTGGGTAAATTTGTGTTGATGAAACACCACGGCAATAAATCCAACCACGAACACCACCGCAATGCGGACCTGATGCGCGTCTACCGCAACGAGGTGAGCAAGGCGGGTAGCGTCTATCTGCCCGACCTGCTCGAGCGCGTGGTCAATTCACCGTCAGCGCGGTTCTGGGTGTCACCAGAGCGCGCCGCGATTGTGATTGCACGCATCATGAGGGGCGACACGTTACCCGAAATGAGGCCGCTTCGCCGTGAAATGTTCTTTGAGATTTACCGCCTGGCAATGGAACTGCAGCATCACCAGCCTGACATGCCAGTGTCGCACCTGGCCGAGATCGTCGTGCACATGCCCGCGCCTAAGTTCTACATGACGCCTGGCAGCGCAAAGGTCATCATCCACAAAATAAAGAAGCAGAAAAAAAAGAAAGGTTAACCGTGACGCGGTTTCACCGCGTCCGTCAAGTGATATGGATATCTATCTCAACACTGGCTCCAAGTGGACCGCTCTTGCAATAGGAGTGGCGGCACTGGTGCTGTCGCCATTCGACGGCGGCGGCATCTGCGTCGGTTGTTCCTGGCTGGCCAGGATATCATATCCGATTTTCCATGTCAACCTGCTTCACGCGTTCTGCAATGCCTGGTGCCTGATATCCTTGGTGTTTCTCTATGATTTGCCTTGGTGGAAAACCGCGCTGGCTTTCCTTATCGCGGTATCCATCCCGCCATTGCCGTTGCTGTTGACGACAACCCCCGTTGTCGGCATGTCGGGCGTCTGCTTCGCCTTGATGGGCTTGACCGTGCCCATCGTCCGACGCAAGATAATGTTGCTGGGTTGGATTAATCTGTTCCTTGTTCTCGGCTTTCTCTTCCCTAATGTGGCCGCTTGGGTCCATGTCTATTGTTTCCTTGTCGGCCTGTGGGCTGGCCTCATCATCCACGCGCCATGGCAGGGGAAAAAGTAAAACAGCAGCGACCCAGTCCAGTTTGTTGCGATGCCATCGCAACTATATTGGACGAGAACGACCGCCGCAACGAGGAAATCAATACCAAGTTCAATCCCGTTACTGGCGAGGGCAGCGTCGGCGACCGCGTCTTGGTCGAGATCCCCGACTTCCCCATCACGCGCCAGTGGTTGCCAAAGGAAATGATGAGCGTTCCGCTGGTCAAGAAACTGGTCAAGGCAGGAAGCATCGAGCAGTTTGTCAAGGATGAATTCCAGGATGTCGAGGTAGTGCAAGACACCGTCTTGCATGAAAAGGTAATACGCCAATTCACGCGCCTGCGATGCCGCTATGACTTCCCTTTCTGGGCCGCTACGTTGGCACACATCAAGCCTAAAGGCGGCGGCGAGGTGATTCTGTTCCGCATATCCAGGCCGCAACGCAAACTGCTGGCAGCGCTCGAGCAGATGCGACTGGCTGGCAAACCAATCCGCTTGGTGCTGCTCAAGGCGCGCCAGTGGGGAGGCTCGACACTGATTCAGATCTACATGGCCTGGCTGCAGTTGATGCACAAGCCTGGTTTGAACTCGCTTATCGTGGCCCACGTCAAGGACACGGCGATCATTATCAAGAACATGTTCGAGCGTCTGATTAAACTCTACCCCATCGAAATGCTTCACCGCCTCGGCGAGGCATACAACGAGAACGAGGAGAAACTCGAGGGAGTCGGCGGCTCGACGAATATCAAACGAATCCCCCAGCGCGATTGCCTCATCAAGGTTGGCTCGGCTGAGCGCCCCGACAGCGCACGCGGCGACGACTACAACTTGGTGCACTGCTCCGAGGTTGGCGTCTGGAAAACAACCGACGGCAAGACGCCAGAGGAAATCGTGCAGTCGGCATGCTCGGGCGTTCTCAACCGTCCCTATACGATGATCGTCTATGAGTCCACCGCCAAAGGATCGGGAAACTTTTTCCACAAGGAATGGCTGGCGGCGAAGCGCGGCGAGTCAATGTTTACAGCGCTGTTCGTGCCTTGGTATGAGATACCCTGGGACAGCGAGCCTTTTGAGAACGAACAGGCACGCATGGAGTTTGCCCAGTGGCTCTATGACAACCGCATGCAGGAAGCATCCGACTCAGACCGACGCGAGCCTGGCGCATACCTGTGGAAACTATGGAACTACGGGGCAACACTGGAAGGACTGAACTGGTACATCATCGAGCGCTCAAAGCATTCGTCCCACGCCTCGATGGCAAGCGAATGCCCGTCCAACGACATCGAGGCATTCACGTTCTCGGGACGCAAGGTATTCGATGACGAGCAAGTGGAGAAACTCAGGCCGTCTTGCCGTCCGCCAAAACTCATCGGCGAGATTTACGGCGCCTGGGACAGCGGACCAGGAGCACTCGAGCACCTGCAGTTCAACAAAGAGCAGAACGGGCGCCTGTGGATTTGGCAAGACGTCGAACCCGACGACGAGGACGAGAAGATATTGGACCGTTACCTTGTGGTGGTCGACGTCTGCAAGGGTATGACAGCCAAGGCGGATTATTCCGTTATCGCGGTGTTCGACCGCATCTGGATGATGGACGGGCAACCGCCGTCGGTGGTGGCGCAATGGTACGGACACATCGAAATGGACCGCCTGGCGTGGAAAGCGGCACAGATAGCCGAGTACTACAACCACGCCCTGCTGGTCATCGAGAGCAATACACTGGAGACTAACAACACACGCAGCGAAGCCGAGTACATCCTCAACCTGGTGCGAGACGTATACGACAACCTGTATGCCCGCAAACAGTCCCAGGATGACGTCAAGGAGAAAGTGCCTGTCAAGTACGGCTACCATACCAACGTCCTGACCAAGGGAGAAATCATCACCAACCTCAAAGCGGTGGTACGCGAACAGCTCTACGTCGAGCGTGACGAGCGCTGTCTTACCGAGTACATGGTCTATATCCAGAATGAGAAGGGGGTCTACGAAGCCCCGTCAGGATACCACGACGATATCCTGATGACGCGCGCCATAGGCATGAAGATATGCTACTTTGAAATGGAGCGGCCCAGGATAAGGAAACTGGACTACACCCCAGCAGCATCGCGGCAGGTAATATCCGCCGCCACAATATAAAATGGTTACAAGATAACGTGTTGTTAATGTATTACCCGCTATTAGCGGGTACAATAAAAATATAACGTCATGAAATTGTATAGAAGATTCAAAGCCTACCTCGCCCTGCGCGAGGCCATCCGTAAAGCAGACGATGCCCACTCCCGCGGCGGTGGTCGTTTCTACGTCCTCGGCACAGGCGACGGAAAACTCATCGTCACCGACAAGAAAAACTACCGCGGCCTCAAACGCAAGGGCTACATCAACCGCAACGCCACCACCCAGGACGCCCTCAACGAATGTTTCTACTTCACCCCTTTCAAGGACGGCCACGGCTATATCACCCCCGAAATCCTCGCCATCAAGCGCCAGCAATACCTATCCTGGTGTGACGCCATCCATGAGTTAAAGAAGAAAAGAAAAAAGTAGAGACGCAATATCTTGCGCCTCTCCAGTTCCCTGTGTCGCGACTTTGTCGCGACCTTTATCGTTGTGTCCAGTATGTTGCGTTGACAACGCAACAACAAGGTTATGCGGTAATCATACCGTATGCCTTGTTCACAGCGTCCATATCAACACCCTGCTGGGCCTGCTGCACAAGGCCAGAGTCGATGGGCTCCGCCGCCTGGCCCTGCTGCAACTGCTGCTCACGCGACTTGATGACCTGCAGCAGTTTGTCCTTGTACGGGAAATCGCCAACTTCGAGCGCCTCTTCAAGGCCGAGCAGGCCAGTGCTCACCAGTTCGCGCAGGAACATGGTGCCGAACTCGCGGAACGTCGGCGACGCCGTGCTCTCGGCGATGGCGATGTCAATCTCGACGTCGCGGATGCGCTGGGGCGTGATGTCAATGCCGTGATCGTATCCGACAATAGACATGATCTTCTTGTCGTCATAGAACTGCAGGATATTCTTCAGGTCCTTATAGGCGGCATCCTCAACGAAGTTGTTGAACGAGATCAACAGGTCAAGCAGACTGGTGGCGGCATTCATCGCCTGCTGGGCGTACAGCGTGCCGCTCTCGCCGCTGGGACCGCCGCGACCCTGCATCGCGCCGTGCACGCCGCTGATATCCTCGAAAAATTTCAACTGCAGATTCAGCAGTTCGCCGATGCCTATGTTGGTGGCGTTGTTGGCAATCTGCTGCGGAGCGGGAACGCCAGGCTTGGCGTTGTAGAACAACACGCCGTCAACGCTGGCCCATTCCTCGGCAAACTCTTGGGGAGTGTGAGTACCCAGGCAGTCCTCGGGAACAAGCAGCACGCCCTTGGCGCTGGCACGCATGATCCAGTCATACATGGTGATCAACCTGTTCACATAGCGCTGCTGGTCGATGACGTCGCTCACGAATGAATGAATCTCGCCGTCAATGAAGGGATAGGCCAGGAACACATAGGGGTGTTCCTTGTGCTCAAACGGAGTCTCGCCCTCGTCCAGGATATCCCCAAACGGGGTAAGGAAATAATAGTACCAGTATTCGTCCAGGAACCATTCAGCCTCGATGAGCGGAATATCTTCCCTGGCCATGCCGACGGCGGTTCCCCTGGCGATGCGGTCGGCGTTCTCGGCATCCACCATCACTTGTTTGTCGCTGACCTCGATCTTGTACACCTCGCCGCTGTTGTAGTCATGACAGCGGTAACGGGGCTTGGTCTCCTTACGCCACACCTCGATCACGCGGCACCGCGTGGGATCGCCAGTAAACAAGAAGTCGTAGTTCTTCAGCCTGCTGTAACCGAATTCCTCGCACACCTGCTGCAGGTTGCTCATCTTGCTGGCACTGCGGTAGATGTCGCGCAAACGCCTGTAGTCCTCGGGGCTATGGGCGAACTGACCGCACACCTCGCCGAAGTCAACGTCGTGCACCTCACCAAGACAACGCACGTCCCAGCCGCGAAAGTCCTTCATCGAGTCATCGATAAAGAAACATTTGGGGTTGACATACTTCGTCCAGCAGTCCAGTTTGTCGCGCTCCCAGCCGTACCACTTGCGATGTATCACGAAGGCACCGATAAGGTAGTCCTCCATCGTGCGGGCGTTCACCATGCGAAGGCGGTTCAACTGGCTGTTGTACTTCAACAACTCGTTGTCACATTCGGCAATCTGCTGCTCGTTCTCGTCACGCGCCTTGCACACGGGTTCGCTGTTTTGCTTGTAATACTCACCGAGCACGTTGCGCACAAGGCGACGGATCAAGTTGTTCTTCAACGGAACCTGGCCACGTCCCTTGATGTATTCCTCTTCGGTCATACTCTTGCCGTTAACCAGGATGATGTCGCCCCACTGGTCGCCGTTGTGGTAGTTCTTGTTGCGCTCACGCTCACGCCTGAAGCGGTCCATGCCGCTCCAGTACCGCTGCGCTTCCATCAGCACGTCAAAGGCACGGCGCTGCTCAAACTGCTTCGCGTGCTTCACGCTGTCCATTTCGTGCTCTTCTGCGGGCTTCACCCGCGACAGGCTTCTTAATCTATCCTTTGCCATATCATTGTCGTTTTATCCTGCAAAGTTCTCCGTTTTATCCGTTAACTCCGTTTTATCCGTTAACCGCGTCGTCCAGTATGTCGCGTTGTCAACGCGACAATCACTTGTAGTTCTTCAGGATCTCAGCCCTGGCCTCGCGGTACTCCTGCATGATAGCTGCATCGTCGTCGCCCTGGCCCAGGTACTTCTTGATCTCCCTCAACTCGGCCTTATCCTCGTCGCTCACCTTGAGCAGGGTTACCTGGCAATCTTCCTGGACGTCTGCTGCTGTGCGCAATTCCTGGTAGCGCTCATGGGCATCTTTGGTTTCCTGTGTCCACTTGGCCTGCGGAGCCTTGCCTGCATAGTCCTGGGTACCCAGTCGCCTGGCAATCTCCGACGCTGCAGCCTTGCGCAAGACGGGGTCGCTTTGTTTGTCAAAGTAACTGTCAAGATCTTCGCTATTAGAGATTCGCTTGGTCATTTCCTTGCCCGCCGCCTTCTTGGTCACCTCGTTGGTGGTGTACTTGTAGATGCCTGGCAGTTCGCTGTCGTCAGCCGCTTCAATGCGCTTCTTGATGGCCTTGCCGACAATGTCCTGCATGAAAGCGTCGCCACGCTCGTAGGCGTCATCCAAGGTGGCAATATCCTCGCCCACCAGGCGCTCCTTCACCTTCTTGCCGAAGTTCTTCACATACCTGTCAACGGCATCGTTGTGGCCTTGCTCACTGTAGGCCCAGCCTGTGAAGGTGGACTCGCGGCCCATCTTATAGCGGGCATAGCGGTTGGCGAACTCTTCGGCATTGAGTTTACGGGCATCGCCAGCGGTCATGCCCAACTCGTCGATATAGAGTTGATCCAACTGGCCCTGCGGTGCGCTCATCACGCGCATCACAAGCAGGCCGAACTCATTGGCCAACTCGGGATCGCCGTTGGCCATGTCAAGGCCAGCGACTACCCAGTCGGTAATGGTCTGCGGGTTCACACCAACGCCAGCCTGCACGATCAGGTTGACCAGGTCGTTGGCGCCTTCGATGACGTCTTTCTTGAAGGTGCGCTTCAGACTCTCGATGTCGCTGAGCAGCGGCAACAGTTCGTTGCTGTAGGTAGCCTTGGCGTCGCCCGATCGGATGCTGTTGTATAGATCGCTCATCACACTGCCGCCAGTCAAGCCTTCGATTCCGCCAGCAATGGCATGCAGCGCGGCGTCGGTGAGCATGTCCTTCTTGTCGTCGTCATCGTCGCCCATGAACAGGTAGGGCAGATAGGCACCCAGGTTCCACGCGGCCTGCATCACCCAGCCAAAGATTGCCACGTCGGCGATGTTCTGGAACAGCGTTCTGTTGTAGACCTTCTTGGCTGCGGTCTCGGCGGTGGCATGGTCCAGACCGTCACGCTCCATCTGCTTGGCCAGGTACTCCAGGCTCTGGGCCTTGTAACCCTTGGTGGCCATGTGCTTCAGGTTGGCGAAGGACTGGAACAGCCTGCGTTGGTATCCCATCGACGCGTTACGGAACACAGTCAACGCCACACTGGCGGCGGTGCGGTCCAACTGCATCGCGCTGGTGTAGGCATTCGCGCTACTCTGCTGCGTCTCGTTATAGGCCACGCTGGCGTCACGCTGGGCGCGCTGCTTGGCCTGCTCATCGCTATAACCAAGTTTCTTGTACTGTTTGAACTTGGTTTCATAGATAGCCTTGGCGCCCATCGCTACGGTCAACGCATCGATGAAGGCGTTGGGCGACATACCCCAGCGGCTGGCGGTGTCGATGATCTTGCTCTTCCACAAGCCCCAGTCGGCATCGCTTTCCTTCAGTCGGGTGTCGCCAGCCTGGCGGCTCTGCCAGCGCTCGGCAAAGCCAGGCAGGTTGTCGATAGCCCAGTTCCAGGCGAACACGGCGCCAACGGGGTTGCTGCTCTTAATCAGTTCAAGCGGATTGGCGGTGCTTAGGTAGGCGGGATACGACAGCAACTGCTTCAACGCGGTGTAGAAGCGGAACGAAATCTTTGCCCTGGTGACGCCCTTGGCGACGTTCACCAGGTTGGTGTCCACGCTGTCAAAGTCCACCTTGGGACGGTACACGCCACTGGCAATGGCACATACGCGCTTGAACTGTGTCCACAGTTTCTTGCCCGAACCGAAGCGGGCGCTGGCCATGTTGAGCATCCTGTTGCGGAATCGTTTGTACGACAGCAGGGTGTTCAAGTCGCGGTTGAACTCGGCAAACGCTCTCCAGTGCTCCATTTCCTGGATGTGTCCCAACACAACATCAAATGCGTCAGCCCTTGTCACATCCAGATCCTTATTGTTTACACGGCGTTTCATGATAGCGCCAGTGATTGTAGAGCCCTTGTTGTCGTCGCTGTTGGAATCCTGGTTGTTCACGTCCTCTTCCTGCTCGCGGCTGCGGTCATTAATCTTCAACGGAAAGTAGTTCTCGATAGCAGACATCGGGGCTCCGAACATCCGTTCATGCACGGCGTTATACTCGATGCGCTTCTGTACCAGGAACTCGTCCTGCAGCCAGTCGGCAAGTTCTATCAGGCGCGGATCAAGGTGCTGCTTGATAGCCTCGACATCTTCCTCGCTGATACCCATCTTGCGCAACTTCATCTTGCCGTCGTTCATCTTGTTGACCATGTAGATGTACAGCAGGTTGCCTGGCGTGAGGGTGTGGGTCTTGATTTGGTCGCCATCCCAGAAGTCCACATCCATGCCCTTCATCTTGCGCTCGATAAAGAACAAGTCACTCCAACGCTTCACCTTGAACTTGGACAGCGGTGTTCCGTCTGGCGCGATGGCATCGCGCCCAAACACCTCCTTCACCTTCTCGTCGAGCACCTGGTGAGCGGCCTTGACGTTGCGCCACTCGTTGTTGTTGGCCTCTACCCAGCCGCCCATGAAGCGGTTCCACAGGTAGCCTTCACCATTGGGGCTCTTCTGGCCCATCATCCTCAGCATGTAGTCAAACGTAGCCAGGGGCTTCATGAAGAATCTCACCGCGGCCCAGTTGGCCATGCGGTGCTTCCAGGTGGGCCGCATGTGCTCGTCGGCGGGCACGTTCTGCAGGTCGCTGTTGGCGTTGTGCTGGATCTCTCCAACGCGTTCACGCTGCTGCTCTCGCCACTGCTTGGCGCGCTCCATACTCGAAGCGATACCGCCGCCCAGCATTTCCGACAACTGGTTGTAGTCGTCGGCACGTTCCATCCTTTTTTGACGGATAGCGTCCTCGGTGGCGGCGATGTAGTCCTTCAGGGCCTGGCGCTCTCGCTTCAGTTCATCGGGCGACAGACTGTCCTTTTTGGCTTTGAAGTCGGCCTTGGCGTCGCGGATCTGCTGGCGCATCAGTTCTTCATCCTGCCTGCTGGCCTTAATGGTATCGTGATACATTTGGGCAAGCATCAAACCTGTGTATTCCTGTGACGCCTCGGCGGCGATAACGGGATCGCTGCTTCCCATTCGGCTCATGCATTCGGCGACGCGCTCGCTCAAACCCCGCTCATCCAGGCGCATGCCCTGCTTCATCGCGGCGGTCATACGCTGGCCCTCGATGTCCAGACCTGCCTGCACCTCGACGCCGCTGGTATTCGTCTTGCTGCCCTTCACCTTCAACTGCTTCTTCAGCAGATTCTCGCACTCGCGCAGGTGGTGACGCAGCAGGGTGTCCACAACCTTGTTCGCCTGCTCGGTGACATTGGCGCTGCCATTGATATTCTTCGCAGCGGCAAGCAGGCGCTTCACCTCGCCACGCGTCAAGTCATTGAAGTAGCCGCTGGCCATCACCTCTCGAGCCAGGCGAACAATCGTGTTCACCGTCTCGCGGTCATAGTTGCGCTGGGCGCTCATCGCCTTGCGGATCTGTTGCAGTGCACCGCCCAGGCTACGCATCGCACTCACCCTGGCGCTCTGTGCGGCACCAGCGCTGTTAGCGGCCTGCAGCATCTTGCCAAGCATCATTTCCTGGAACGAACTGGGACCAGCCTCAGAGTCGTCAACTTCCTCGCCCAGGTCCTCGGCGTTCTCGGCCTCTTCCTCCAGTTCCTCTTCGTAGAAGTCTTCACTGTCCTCAAAGTCCTCGACGTCATCCTCATCATCCCTGAACATCGATTCAGCAGCAACGGGTGTTGTCCCGTTTGTCGCGTTGTCAACGCGACGGTTCGCCTCGCGCTCCATCGCGTCGCGGAACTCGACACTCTCAGCCAGGCCCGCAACGCCTTCCTTCTCCATGTTATGGTAACTCTCAAACAGGATACCCTGCAGGTCGCTATCCTTCAGGTTCATGCCGTTGCCCAGGCCCATCTTCTGCAGCAGGGTGCGGAACAGCCTGGCCACCTGGTTCCACGCCTTGAGATACCTGTCGGGCCGCTCGAAGTTCATCTGCTGGGCCAGTTTCGCCAGGTACTCCTCGGTAGCCTCGCGGTAGTCCCAGTTGTTCTTTGCCATCAGGCGGTTGATCTCCTCGCGGATGCTCGCGTCAACATTGTAGTACACGTTATGCAGGAACTTGTCGAACTCATCACCGAACAGCCGCCTCAGTCCCTTATGGGCCACAACCTCATGCAGGAAGGTAGCCTCGATGTCGCTCACCGTTTTGTGGTTACCCAGGTTGATGAACACCTCGCCAGTCCTGACATCATACCAGCCCTTGGCGCGACGCTTCTTCTTGCTCATGCCTTCACGCTCCTGCTCGCTCATGTCATCAACGATAGTAACCTTCACGCCCAGGCGCTGCCCCAGTTCCTCAACACGGCGGCGCCCGTTGGCAACAGTACGTTCACGCCATTTGCGCGCCCGCTCCTCAGCCTTGCGCTGTTTAGCGGTGGCTTGTTGTGTGGGCCGCTGCTCTGCAGCGGTGTCGGTGCCCAGCATGTTGTCCAAGTTGCTCCCAGCACCCAGCACCTCAATCGAGTTGCCATCCTCGGCCACCTCAAACACATGGCCCTGCAGGAAGTTCCTGGCATTGTCCACCGCACCAAACTGCGTGTCAAACTCACCAGGCACACCCTCCACGCGCCACTTCTTACCCTTGGGGAGCATGCGCCTAATCACATAGGTATTACTTCCTGGCTCGCCTTTCACATTCATACCTTCCCTGAAGGCATAGTCTGCCAGAGCATCAAGCGCTGCATCCCTGCTCGCGAATCGGCCAGGGATAGTACGATTGAATACCCATTGTCCGTTATCTTCCCTAACGACAACCTCATCGACATTCTGCAAACCGCCGTTCTCCTTCTGGTACACCCGCAACGTCCCACCATCCTCCAGAATCTCACGTAAACGCATGTCGTCAACATTCATATTGAAGCGCTGGCTCAACGGGATCAACTCCCCGTTGTCATCATAAGTGGCAGGATCTGCCGACTTCAGTTGTGAAGGTTCAAAGAAGATGTAGTCATCGGCCTTATCGCCGTAGTCGTACACATTCTTCACCACAAGCGCGGTGTATCCGTTTTCCTTTGCATACTGTGCCAGGGTGTCAGTATCATACTTGCGGCCTTCATACTCGAGCGAATACCAGTTCTTGCCCTCTGCATCAACGATCAGCGGGTTGTCTCCCAGGTTTCCGTAGAGGTGATAAGCGCCGATGTTGTGTGCCTCATCAGTGTTCTTCTTCAGTTCGTCAAGAGTGAGCATAGAGTTACCCGTAACGGTCGCCAGGTCTTTGCCAGATACAACACGCTTGTAAGAACATTCTATGTCGATAGCCACATCGCCGCTATCCCAACCTGTGAGATAATTGAGATAGTTTCTTTGTTTCTCGTCCAGTTCATCGTAGTGCTTGCTAACGTAGTCGCGGATAACTTGCTTGTTCTCATTGTACCTCTCCACGCCATCAGAAACAAGGCGGTAAAGATCTTCTCCCTCGTTGCCGTTTTCTTTGGCATAGGCGACAGTATAGAACAAGTCCATAACCCAGGCAGTCGCATTGAAAATATCAAGTTCCTCATCTGCTGGCAAGGTTTCCACTTCAACTTGGCGCTTTTCTATCTCGTCGGTTACCTTCCTTGCATCGGCCTCAACCTTGGTTACAATGGCTTGCTTTTGCTCTTCAGTGGCCATCTTCCAGTCTTGGTCGAAAACTGAACGGGCATTGTTCAGGATACCTTCTTGCGAGTCGTCCTGCTTGTATCCCTTGTTGATCTTCCGCACACCAGCATAGTGGTCATCGCCAGCATAGTTGGCGGCGACGTTCCTTCTGGTGGATGTGAAGAAAGCACCCATTCTTGATTTAAGCCTGTCGAATATCGTAAACCCGAATCGGTCTGTTCCGTGATACAGGTCAATCAGTTTGCCGCTTTCATCGGTAGCCATGCCAGCGGACTTTGCAGCATCGTCAACCAACTTCTGTGCAGCCGCATCGTCCTTCTTCTCCACAGCCTCCTGATACTCCCTATCGCGCTCAGCAACCTCGTCATCGTCCCTAAACCTGATATCAGGATTATTCGGGTCAAAGTCACCGTTGTTCTCGGTTGCCGACTTGATAGTTCTTGGGTCAAACACCAGGAACACGTCACCGACATACTCGCTAACATCACCCGTGCTATGGATGTCCGCAAGGTTGCGTGCAATAATACCGTCATATTTCTCTTGCATTCTCGCTGCACGGTTGTTCCCACTTATAGCTTCAATAGCCTCGGTGCCACTCTTGACATCATAGCCTACATCTTGTTTAAGCTCAAACCACCCGCTGTATCCGTCCTTGCCTTTCGCGTCAAATTCTTTTGGGTTGCGGATATTAAGAAAGACCTCATAGATTCTACCTCCCTTCGCTGCCTTGAGGGTGTTGATTCTATTTTCAATCTCGTCATATTCGCGGATATTGCGAACATTGTCCATCATTTGTTCGAGACGGGCAATTTCCGTGTCAATCCTGTCTTTAATTTCCTGAGAAAGATTGCGCCCATCGCGATACATTTCAGCCACCGCTTTATTAGTAGTGAAGTATGAACCGAACTCCTTGAGACCGCTCTCCGACCCGCGTGTATGGTCAAAGATTTCGATTGCACCATAAGGGCTACCATGATAAACCACTAAAGGCTCGCCATTTTCATCCACCACTTTTGATGCGTTATCGGGATCGTTCTCCCAATCACCGAACCAGTTTTTAAAGGCTGATGTTCTAACTTGCAACCATTGGCGCTCATTCAATTTACTTGGCTTGCCATTCGGCGCTTTCATCCAAGTGCCGTCCTTACGCGCACGCTGTTCGATTTCGGCTATCTCCTGGTCGCCCTGGGAGTTGTCGTTGTCTGTCGCGTTGTTAACGCGACCATCTTTACCCTTCTTTATCTGGAACAGCGGCTGGCCCTCGGTCATCACGCTGCGCCGCATTTCAGGCGTCACGTCAACGCTGTGCATGACTTCCTTGCCAGGAGTGTCGAGCGTCACCTCGCCGACCTTCACGCCCCACCGCTTGCCGTACTTGTTCATGAACTGCGGCAGCATGCCATCGTAGAAAGCCTTCATGCCATACCCGCCGACGCGCAAGTCGTCGCCAGTGAACTCAATGGAATCTTCAGCATTCATTATCTTTTCGGCAATTTCTTTACCAAATACCTCGGCAGCATTCTTGCCGTCAAACGTATTATTTGATTCAATCTTGCCATCTGTGCCGACAACCATTTCGTATATATCACCATCGCGCGTGGTCACAAATACGGAATGAGAACCATCTTCTTCTGGATCAGAGCCAATGCTTCGCACGGCGTGCCCAATGTCATACCTGTCGGCCTGCTGCTCTCCAGTAGTCCAGGCCACCTTATCAAAGCCTTCCTCGGCAGCGAGACGGAGCATCCGCTTCATGGCCACCTCGTGCCAGTTCTTTTCAAAGGGAGCAGCAGGGATAGCCTTAGTTGTTTCGTCGTGCAGACGAACAAACAGTTTGTCAATCCTTTCCTCCAGTTCCTTGATAGCGGCCATTTGTTCTTTAGAACCTACCTTTCCTTGGTCGGCCTTGTCGCTCCAGTCTTGGTCAAAGGGTAGGTTGGAATTTTCTTCCGACCAATGTGAATAGCCGTGTTCATGCAGGATTTCTGCCGCCTTGCGGTTTTTTTCACTCTGCAAGGCTTCAATCTCTTTTACAACCTTCTCCCTCTCGGCAGCATAGGTATATCCCTTTTCTCTGCCCTCCTGATGCCTGTTGCTCTGCACCTCATCAATCACCAGCACACGGTTGCCTTCGGTGTCGGTGGTCTCACCAAAGCGAACCCACATCACGGCACGGCCCTGGTTCTCGGGGCCGAAGTGAATCTCGTCATGCTCCTGGTAAGGCTCTACGCCAGGCACGACAAACGCTATCTCGCGCTTGTTGTTAAGGCCGTTTGTGGTATGGCGCTCACGCATGGGATTAATCCTGTTGTCATCAACAACATCATTAAGGGCTGTCTCTTTGGCAACTTCTAACGATGCTACTCTCGCGACTTTATCTCCGTCATAATAATAGTCATAGTAGTTGCTGCCAGCCACAGGACGCATTTCAATCTCTGGATGTCCTTCAATGGTCACGGTTCCGTCATTTTGTGTGACGAATTTAACACCGCCATAGTTCACCTCTTCCATCTGCACCGCATTGTCGCGCACGAACTGCAACACCTCGTCTTTCGTCAGTGTCTCGCCCTTATGCTCGTCAAGCCAGGTACTGAGGCCCATCCACTTGTCCTCTCCAGCCTTGATGCCGCCCTGCTTGGTCAGCATCGCCTTCCATTGCTCGGCAGTAGCCTTGTTCTGCTTGACGTTCTCAACGGCTTTGGCTGCGTTGCTGTAGAACGTGGGCACGCTACCCTGTGACGACAGGTCCACTTCTTCCTCATTCACCTGCTGCAGCGCTTCCATGAACCGTGCCGCCTCGGCATCGTCAAACAGCGCCTTCATCGGCATGCGCACCAGTTCGTCATACGTCAGCCCCTTCGCTTTGCTGTCGAACAGACTGCGCACACCGTCCAGGAACTGGTTAACCCACTGCTTGATTTTGTTGTAGATGCCAGGGCGCTCCTGTGGCTTGTCCTCGGGAGCAAACATTTCGTTGATCTGACGGGCAGCATCCTGGCCCACGATACGCGCCAGCACCTCGCTGGCCACTGCATCCTCGTCGCCCTGGATGTCGCGGTAGAACTCATCGCTCATCACCTCCTGCCATTCCTTGGTCTGCTTCAGCAGTTCCTTTCCCTCGGCCCACATCTGCGGATTGGCCAGGCGAGCCACCTTCACCCACACATGGGTAAACTCATGCATCGGTGTCTCGGCATTGAAGTAGTTCTCGTTGAGCACGATCCTGTTGCCCACGGCGAAACCGTACACGATGCCGCCGCTTGTGCGCAACACTTCGACCTGCTGCTGGGCACGCTCGGCACCCAGTTGGTCGGTGTACACCTTCTGCAGTTCCTCAAAGAAGTCCTCCTGCTTCAGGCTGGCGACGTTGTCCTTGCCCAGCACCTGCTTCAGGCGGGCCAGCATCATGTCGCGTATCTTACCATCCAGGCGCGGCTTGCTCATGATCTTCTTGATGCCTTCGGTGATCGCGTCGTTGCCGCGAATGGCGGTGTCCAGCCCTTCCTGCATCGTGCGGTCCCCCAGGGACTCACTCAGCCGCTGCTCCACGTCGTCAAAGAACGACATGTGAACGGGCTGCTGCTCGCTGTAGTTGCCTTCGTTGTCGATGCAGCGGAAGTCCTCCAGCACCTTGTAGTAGTTGGGATGGTCGGCAAACTGCTGGAACTTGGGCGTGCACTTGTTCTGCTTGCACCAGGCCAGGTACTCGTCAGCAGCCTTGCGCGGGTCACCCAGGCGACGCAACGCCTCGTTGAAACTGAAGTCCTTCAGGCCCTTCTTCTTGCCCTTGGTCTTCTGGTCATCGGTGTAGTCGGTGGCGTTGTTCAAGCCAGTCTTGATCTGTACCGACTTGGGCATGCCGCTCTTGTGGTACGGGATCACCATGTCGATGCGCGGGTCGTCGAGCAGCATGCGGATGTGGGCGTCACTGATGCCCACGGCGATGGTGCCCACGTTACCGTTAAAGCGCGGGTCTTCACGCAACGCAAAGGCTTCGTCAACGGGGAAACTGTCCTCATGCCATGCCAGTTCCCAGCCGCCGTTGCCGTCGGGCTTCAAGCCCAGGTGCTCGGCATCTACGCCCTGCACCACCTCGGGAACCAGCGACATGTTGAACTTGGCACCCGTTCCGCCGAACAACTTGATCAGCGCGGGCACCTTGGTATAGATATGGATGGGCAACCTGCGGATGGCCAGGTCAGTGAACATCTGCACATAGTCGTAGAAGAATATCGGGCTGTAGTCACTGAACGACTGGGCACGGAATCCGCCCAGGTTGAAGAACCAGTCCATGGCGGGACGCTGGCGCTTCTTGTCATACGCCTGCTTCCATGACAGCGGGTCATAGATATTGAAACCTTCGTTGGGCTTCGGCGTGGCGCTGCCCCAGGCACCTGCGATAAACTCGGCAATGGTGGTGTGCGGGTACTGGCGCACCAGTGCATCGACGCTGTCGGTGGACAGCAGCGTGGTACCCTCAAACCTGCCCATCAGTGACGGGTCTTGCAGGAACAGTTTGGCGATCTTCGCGGTCATCGTGGGCGTCAAACCCTTGTCGGCCTCGCGGCGCTTGCGCTTCCCCTTGCTGTTGATATAGGTCTCATAGGTGCGGCGCACTTCCTTCGGTATGTACTTACTGAAGGCCTTGCCGTTCTTCGACGCAGCCAACGCGGTCAGCCTCTTCACCTGTTCTTCGGTCAACTCGCGCGGCGTGCCGACAGGCAGGTCGTCGTCAATGCCGACAGCCTGGCGCACGGCGTTCCAGTAGTAGGCCACGGCGTTGCCGTAGTCCAGGGCCCTGGCGCGCTTGGTCTCGTTGAAACAGATGTCGCACGCCGTCAGGAAACCGTGCTCTCGCAGCAGCGACTTCAGCGCTTCAATCTGATTCGGGCCCAGGTTCTGGCCCCAGCCCTGCTCCTTGATGTAACGTACCACGGCGTCAAACGCCTCGCGCTTGGTGCACAACGCGCCCAGGTCGATGTTATACGGGTATTCGCCGTTCTTCTTGAAACTGCTGCGGTTGGGAATCCAGCCGACGGCCTTGTCCCACACGCGCCACAGCGGGTTGTAGTTGCCCTGCTCGTCGGTCAGTTTCTTGTTGTTCCACTCACGCAGGCGAGAGAAGCCCTGGGCCATCCTCGACACCAGGTCGGCAGCGTCGTCCAGGATCTTGCGGAACTCGCTCTTGGCTTCCTCGTCCCAGCCCTCACGCTCCATCACCTCCTCAATGTACGCGCGACTCTCCGCATCCTTCCCACTCTCATAATTCAACTCCACCCGACCAGTAGCCGTCTTCCCAGGCATGGTCATGTCGTAGGTGAACACTGAACCGTTCTTGTCTATATTCAAACCGCCCTCGATGCGATAGGGATTATCGACAAGTCTTTCGTAGTCGGAACCAATGCGCATCGGCATCATCAGGACAAAACCATTCTTGCTCTCGGCCTGTAAAGCCAAGTCACTATTATTGGGATAAAAGCGCAGTGTCTTGGAACCCTGGTCTGCAGCAGCACGGGCAAATACCTGCATGTTGTCGAACTTGAACCAGCGCACCCTGCCGTCGGGTGTCATGACCTGTATTCTCGAGTGGTCACGCCAACTGTTGAAACTCATCTTCTCGTCGGGGTGCTCGTCCTTCCACTGCTGCCACTGCTCCTTCATGCGGGCCTCAACACCTGCAACCCAGTCGGCAAACTTCTTGAAGTCCACCTTGGCGGTCTCTGTTCCTTCCTTACCCGCCTTAACGCTCTTCCAGTTGGGGTAGCGCTGAATGGGGATAGGCTGACCCTTCTCGACGGGCTCAGTGATGGCTGGGTTGTTCTTAACCTCCCTGGCCTTCTTGACATTCTTGCTGGCGATCAGTTTACCTTTGTTCTTTTCATCATAGGCGCGCTTGTCAGCAACAAGGATATGGCCATCAGTCGATACTGCATAACCCGAAGGATCGTGGTACACGCCCTGGTAGATAACATACTCGTTGGGGTCGCCGCTGTTGTTTGCCTCGGAAATGTCAAACTTCTTCTGCTTGTTACCCGTCGGTACCTCGCCCTGGCTCTCGACGCTGTACTTGATGTCCTCGGCGTTACGCGCCTTTGCCCGCGCCTCGGCCTCAGCCTTCAATGCCTCGACGCGCTGGGCGTGTTCTGGTTGCTCAATATAGAATTGATAAGCATCTTCGAGATCGTCGAAGTCAATGCGGTCGCCTTCCTCGGCTACCTTGCACGCCGCTGGCTCATTGGGGTAATGCTTATGGAATTCTTTATTATATTCATCGGCAAGTTTTTCAATGTCAACATCCCTGCTGGGGTCAACCTTAACGAATACACGCGCACCTTCTTCATAATCATATATACCCTTGTCGCTCTTGGCAACCCAAATATCCGTGTCCTCGCCAGCGATTCTCAACCTGCCTTGAATGTCTCCGTCTTCGGTCACCTCGACGCTCTCAGGGATGATCTCGGCGTTCATGTCATTAAGAGAAGCAGAAAGATACACATCATCGAACAAGTTTTCCAACTCCTGCAACGGGCCACCATCAGCACCCTCTGCCTCTTCATTCTCTTGTTCTGGTATTGCATCGCTCTGCGGTGCAGCCTCAGCAGCAGGTTCGGCAAGTGCAGCCTCAGCAGGCCGCTCAACCTCCACAGGCTGCATTTCGTTCTCAGCCACTGGAGCAGGTGTTTCAACAGCAGGTGTCTCCTCGACGGGCTCGACTGCTTCGGGCTCTGCAGGTGCCTCAGTCTCGGCAACGGTAGCTGCCTGTTCCGTGGGCTCCTGCTCTGCAGGAGTCTCAACCACAGGCGCGGCCTCTTCAACCACGGGAGCGGTAGCCTGGGCCTGGATAGCTTTCACGCCATTCCAGTAGTCCAGCGCGCTCTGTGCCGCCTGCTGTGCCGCGGTGTTCTCGGCCACTGCCTGCTGCTGTGCGCTGAACGTGGGCTTCGGGTTGTAGATAAGTTTCTGCCCTGCTTCCTGTGCCTTCTTCAATGCCTTCTCGGCCTCGTCGATGCGGGCCTGCACAAAGTTGTCCGCCATAGCCTGGGGCCAGCCGCTCTCCTGGTACAAGAACTGGTGGCCACGCTCAGGCTCTACCTGGTTCCATGCGGGCTCGCCCTGGTCGTCCATCGGCATGCTGGGCGTCGGGTTATCCTCGGGAGCAACAGGAGCGGCAGGCGTCTCTTCAACAGCAGGCGCTTCCTGGTCCCCTGTGTCGTCGCTTTGCGACGGCTCTTCAGCGGCAGGCTCCTCATTCTCCATTATCCCTTCTCCATTATCCACGGCGTTAGCCGTTTCAGCGATGCGGGCAGCGCGGTCCTCGTCGGCCATTTGCTGCAGTTGCTGCTTGGTCAGCACGACAGGTTCCTGGGCACCGTCAACCAGCACGGCCACGTTATTCTCGTCAGCGTCCACCACCTGGTAGGTGTGAGGCTCGCCCTGGTAGTTTATGGTATACTGGTCCCCCACATTGAAGGGCAACTGTCCCTCAATCTGTGCTGCAGCCGCCTGGCCCTGCTCGTCGACAATCTGCTGCTCAACTTCCTGGCGCTGCTGCGCGGGGTCCTGCACCTCGCCCAGGCTCTGAATCTTGTCGGGCGATATGGTATCCTCGTTGCCCTCTGCATCACGCACGATGATCATGCTGTCGCTGTTCTCCACGTCGATGCTGTTGTCAGCCAGGGTAGCCACATGGCCACTGATGATAAACACCTCGCGACCACCAATAAGCACGGCAGGATGTATCATGCCGTCACCGCCAGCGTTCTCAGGAGCGACGCGCTGGGCAATGGCTTCGCCAGCCACGGCCACCTCGTCATCGATATCATCGTTCACTCGGGCCAGCATGCCGTCATATGCGGCCTTGGCGTTCAGGTATTCTGTCACAGCCTCAGTGTCGCCAGCCAGGCCGCGCTCGGTCAAGTCGCTCATGACGTCATCAATGGGCGTGCTCTCCAACCACTGCATCCACTGCTCGCTGTATCCCTTCTGCTCCAGCCTTGCCCTGGCAACATCCAGCCTGTCCTTAGCCGCGCGCCTCTCTTCGGGCGTCACGGTCTCATAGCCGTTGGAGTATTCCTGCGACTGCTGCTGTTCCTGCTCGCTCTTGCCCTCGCCGTCTTCCTCGGCATCCTTGCCAAAGATGTACTCGCCAAGGTTCCAGCCACGATAACCCTGCAGTGCCTTGACGTAGTCAAAGATAGCCTTCTTCTCCTGCGGGGCCAGTTCCTGGCTGTCGCGCACCTCCATCAGCACGTCGGCCATCTGCTCGTTTGGCGTGGCATCGATACGCTCACGCCAGGGAGCCCAGCGGTCCTCAGTAAGACGGAACGACGCTATCTTGTCCTGCCTGGTGACAGCAGCCTTAATTTTATGGTAGGCGACAGGGGAATACACAGCGCGCATGCTCGAGCCCAACACAACGGGAGCGTTAAGCAGCGGGCCCAGCGTAGCACACGACAGCCATATGTCAATATGTGTGCGCGGATCACCCAGACGCTTCGCGCCTTCCAGGTCACCCATCAACAGACCGTCGAGCGTGCCGATGTATTCCTCGAAGGCCTCACCGCCTACACCGTGCCAACCTGCAGCCCTCAACATGTTCTGATAGGTCTTATACCAGCCCTTGCCGCTAAGACTCGCCAGGGGCTTCGCAATGCGGCTCAGACCAATCTTTGCCAGTACCTTGCCACCCCAGGCGCCCAGGTGAAGGAACTCGCCAGCGCCCTCACTTGCTGCCTCGGGTATGGCCTCACGCTCGGCGTGGAACAATGCAGCGCCCAGGCTCTCACCGCCAGACACGAAGTTGTCACCCTCATAGTGGCCCAGCATGAAATCACCGTCATCACCAAACCACCAGGAGCCCACTGCGTTGCCCTCGGCCTTGCCCAGCGTGCGCGTGGCTTGAATAGTGTTGGCCATGATAGCACCACCAGCCATGGTGCCCAGCGTAGCGCCAAGGCCCTTGACCATGTATCTGCCAAGTCCCTTTGCGGCATACCTGCCGAGCATCCTTGTGCCCAGTCTCATACCAGCAGAACCAAGTTGCCTGAGTCCTGGCATGCCGCCGATGAAGTCAAGCATCATTTCCATGGAACCAACTGCGGTAGTGCCAGCCGATGCCCAAGCGCCGTAGTCGTCACCGTACATCGCCTGTACAGCGTTGTCCCATGCAGTATTCTGAGCCAAATGCAGCGCGGCATTCTCTTCGCGTGTCAACTTCTCGCCTTCCTTCATCTTGCGCTGTATCTCGTCCATGCGCTTGCTCGACTGCAGGATGGCCTTGGCATCGTTAGCCTCGGCGGCGCCACCAGTGAAGGAATAACCATTAACAACGGTGTTGCCGAAGTTGTGCCAGAAACTGTTCATGTTGTTGTCGCGCTTGTCGTACAGGATACGCAACGCGTCGCGGTTCTTACGCCATGCCGCCATCAGCGCCTGTGTTTCCTCGTCGTTCTGGTAACGGCGCTGGCGTGGGCCTCTGATATCCTCATAGTCAGATGCCATGGCATCAAAGATCTGCGCTATCCAACTTTGTGACTCATATTCTTCATCAAGTTCATCCATTCGGCGAAGAATGCCGCTGTCAATCAGTTCACGCTCGCGCTCGAGCATGCCGATCTCGTCATCGGGCAATGAGTAATAATCATGTTCCAACTGGGCCTCGCCGCGGTCAAAGAACGTGCCGCCTTCAGGCGTGGTATACGTCTGCTCCATGCGGCCCGTGCTGGGGTTGAAAACGATGTCACCCCTTACCACCTCATCATTGGGGGCCAGGGGAACGGGTGCAGCCTCGCCAGTGGCAAGTTGTTCCTTGGCGCGTTCCTCGAAGCGGTCCATACCGCCAGGCAGGCGTTTCTCGCGGCGGGCGATATCTTCCTTGAAGCGCTTGTTGTCCTGCTCCCAGCGCTTCTGCTGATTCTCGATAGCCTGTTGCTGGGCCTGCAGACGCTGGCGAGCACGCGACTTGTTAAGCGGATGAGTGCCGCGACTGTTCCTGGTACGCATCCTACGTTCCTCGACATCGGCAGGCAGCATCGACTGGCCAGAGGCAGCTGTACCGCCAGTGGACTTCACTGGTGCAAACAGTGTGCGCGAGAAACTTTCATAGGTATCTGGCACATCATAGTTGTTCGCCCTTAAAGCCTTGTAAAGCGTCTGCCTGTTGCGGACGCCTTCAGTACCTGGAGCGGTCAATGTTCGCTCGAAACTCCCGTAGTTGTCGGGCACGTCATAGTTGTTTGCCCTCAACGACTCGTATAATGTCTGAAGTGGTTTCTTTGCCATGTTATTTATTTTACCCATTGGTCTTTAAGGCCAGTTTCTTTTTGTTCGTTACTATTACCTTTGCCGCCTTTGCCTTTGCTCGATGATTTACCAGAACCGCCCTTTCTCTTGGTGGTAGTGGTAACGGTCCTACCCTTCACGTTGCCCCTCTTGTCATAGACGACCTTGTCCGATGTGGTGGTGACAGTGCCGCCCGACGATCCGCCAGCCCTGGTCTTCGCGGCCCTGGCGTTGCTTGCTCCTGCGGCAGCGTTGCGCTGGTTGGCCTGGGCATTGTATGAGTTTTCCTTTGCCTTGGCAATAGCCTGATCCTGGGCCTCGCGTTCATTTGCCAGTCTCACTACTTCCTGGTTGGCATACACCTTTGCAGTCTCGACGTCCGCACCATTGTTCAGTGCGTTCAGATAGGCAGTATAGTAGTCCGACTTCTCCAACTCATTCTGCCGCTTGGCTTCCATCAGGTTGATGTAAGCCTGGTTCTTCTCCTGCTGCATCTTGCGCTTCTCAGTGCGGTCGCGTTCCAGGCTCTCCTGCTGGGCCCTGCGGGTATCAGCAAGCGAATTGTAGTAGTCGTTCTTGCGCTGCATCTCCAGTACCTTGATATAGTTGTCAAGCGCATCCTTATACTTCTTGTCGCGCTCCAGGCCCAGGGCCCTCACCCTCGCTTCCTGGGCTGCACTCATGCTGCCGCTCGTCATGGGCTTGGTGCCCATCATGTGGCTGTATGCCTCGTGGAATGCGCCCAGTCCGTCGCCTATCTTCGCCATCAGCGCCTGACGCTTCTCGCGCTTTTCCCTGGCCTGCTTGTCAGCCTCGCTCTCCGTGGCCTCATCGACAGCCTGCTTGGTGCGCTCCATCGCCTCTCTCAGTCCAGCGAAGTCAGCCACCTGCGACACTTGGTTTGGTGTCGTCTGGTTCACCGTTCCGCCGCTCTGCTGCGGCTGCTGCGGACGAACAGCATTGAACATCTGCGTGGTAGGATCAGCCGAATTTTGATGACGATCCGTCGCCATCCGCTTCTGCTGCAACGCCGCATTTTTCTGCTGCATGGTCTGGGCATAAGCAGTTGCAGCAGCTACGCCAGCGTTCCGCATCTTATTCAGATCATCGAGCACACCCATAGCCTTAACCCTTTAACAGGCCCTGCAGGCCCATGCCCTTCTCAAATCCAGCAGCAGCGCCACCGACGGCACCGTTGATCATGTCCATGGAATTCTGCTTACCAGCCTGCAGTTCGTTGATTTTCCCCTGCAATTCCATCTTCTTGTTGAACGCCTCATCCTTGATGTCGTTGTTTCGCTCCTGCTGCGCGGCGGCAGCACTGGCCAGCAGATTGGCCGATGTGTCCGCATTCTCCTCGCGCTGGGCTGCAGTGTCTACGTCAACACCAAGCGCCTGCTTGGCAGCGGCAGCGCGAGCCGCCCTTCTCATGCGCCTGTTATTCTCGGCAAGAATCGCCTGCCAGGCGACCGACTGCGTTCCGTCCTCATTGCCTCGCTGGTCTGCCCACTGATCCACATTGGCCATCTGGCCTTGAAGGGCACCTATCTGCTGTTTCAAGTGACGATTCTTCGAGAATGCACCAAGAACGCCGCCAGTCAAACCTGTGGCTGCTCCAATTATACCTCCTATACCTCCTAACATAGTCCGTTAATATTTAAAATTTGCAGCCAAAGATAGAGACCTATCTTTGCATCACGTTTTTAAGTATTAACCAAGCATCATATTATGGCACAGGAAAAAAACAAGAACTCGCGCAAAGGCAAGCCCACCAAGATCACCGCCTTCACCCGCGCCGTCATCCAGGACCTCACGTCCGACTACTACCAGTCGGGGCTCATGGCCGAGGACATCGCACAGCTATCACCCAAGGATCGTCTGCAAATGCACGTCGAACTAATGAAGTTCATCGTCCCAAAACCCCAGAGCATCGACGTCAACATGAAGGCAAATATCTCAGCACCAGGCATTGAGGACACCCTCAGAAGGCTCGCCCAAGAGAATGAATAATTAACTCGCTGCTAATAGTAGAGTTAATGCAAATGCATTGCAAATGCATGCTGTTTTGGATGCAATTGCATTGCATTTGCATCGGTTTTGGTATGCAATTGCATTGCAAATGCATAGCAAAAGAAAAGAAAAACAAGAAAAAGAAACCTTCCCCCCTGCACCCCCTATAAAGAAAAAGAATAAAAAGAAAAAGAAAGATCTTCGTCATGGGTCATGTATCGCGCGCGTGCGCGAGGCTGTGCAGATCATTGATGTTTGTCTTTGGTCGGCGCCCGCATCGCGGCCCTGCGCCAGGCCAGGGGAATGACACAGGCCCAGTTGGCCGACGCCTGCGGCATGAAGACCCCCAACATCGCCCGCATCGAGACAGGCCGCTACAGCACGGGCCTCGACATCCTCGCCAAGATAGCCCAGGCCCTCGACTGCACCCTCGACTTCATCGAGAACCCATAACCCAACCAAATGGCAAATAAAAGGGCAGGTAACCACCGTCGGTTATCTGCCCTTTGCTTCATAAAACATTATCCATTCTCCATTATGCATGGGCGTCAACGGCGACCGTACAGCACCCAGTCAATCACCCTGCGGTTCGCCTCGTCAACCAGGCTGCTGTCGCGGGCGATATAGATGTCCGTCACGCTATGCAGGCTGTGGCCCATCGCCTGGGCAATAACGTCCATAGGGACGCCCAGGGAGCGCGCAATGCTCGCCCAGGTATGTCGGGCCCAGTACGCCGACAAGTCGGGCCACGTCTTGCGCCTGACGGCCACCAGCCGCACCTTCTTGTCCTTGGTCACCCGCTCTTCATGGCTCACGCCGCCCAGGGTCTTCAAAGCGCGGTTCATCCGCTTCAAGAAGTCGTCATAGTCCTGATAGTTGTCCAGGATGTTGATCAACTGATTTTCCCCGCGATATCGTGTAATGATGTCCAGGGCCTCTGGTTCTACGCGAATGTCAACGGGTTGAGCAGTCTTTGAGCGGCGAAAAACCACCCTCCCGTGGCTCATCCGCTCCAGTTTGAACAGATCAACGGGACTGATGCCGCACAGCAGGAACATCAGCAGGAATATATCCAGGTACCTTTTTTCGTGCGGCATGCACGGCGTTGCCAGCAGTTCCCGCAACTGCTCCACCGTCAACGCACGGTGCCGCGTCGGCTGGCTCTTGATCTTGAAGCGGCGGAACGGATAGTTCGTTGTCAGTTCCCTGGTGATCGCGTCATTGAACACCGCACGCAGGTTACGCATGTGGATGCTGCGGCTGTTAGCGCTCTTCATCGTCAGCGACAGCCAGGCGTCATAGCGGGCCAGCCAATCCGCATTGATATCCTCCAGCAGCAGATCATCACACCCAGGGCAGTACTTCCTTATCCGCGCCATGGTGAACAAATACTGCTCCCTGGTGCGGCCCTGGTGTTTATCGGCAAACTCCTGGTAACACTTCATCAAGCGCGGCTTGTCCCGTCGCGTCCAGTCCTCGCCGCTCACAGCAGCCACCAGGCGCCGCTTCACCTCGTCCGCTGGAAGATCCCTGTCCAGTAGATCCAGGCAAAGCCCGTCTACCTCGACGCGGATACCGCCCAGCATCATGTTATACTTGTGTGCGGCCTGGTGTCCCGTCACGCGCTCCGTCCTCGCGTCCCAGCATGCTGGTGCCAGGCTGATACCCGTCGCCGCATACAGGCGCTTACCCTTGTAGTTAAGCACCAACTTCAGCGGGTATTCCCCGCTAAGTCTTTCCAATCTTGTGTCAAGATAAAGTTTGTGTCTCATAATTCCAACCCTCTACACAAAAACCTACACAACCCTGGTGCCGTTTGGTGCCAAATAGTGCAGTTATGTGCCGTTTTTTTTATTCGACACGGGGAAGAAATCCCAGATAATAAAGGCAACAATCAAATGTATATCAAGCCTTTAACTCTTTGAGCGGTAAACGGGACTCGAACCCGCGGCCCTCAGCTTGGGAAGCCTCATCGCCGTGACGAAGTGAGTTAATAATCAATTTATTACATCATAGTTTAAGTGTGTAATACACTAAAACATACACACTATCGCTTGCCCTTGTAGTGTTTCACTACCCCGCCGATGCCAAGAAAGACAAACAGGACTGCCAGGCCAGCAGCGCCGCCAAAGAAGCGTAACCAGGTCGGGGCGCTGCACACATGAAGCAGACTGAGCAGCCATTGGATGGCACAAAACACACCAGAGATCGCAAGGGCCGAGCCAGCAATCATCAACAAAGTCTGCAGCAGGTGGATCAAGTTCTTCATAACTCGCCCCCTTTCATCAGAATCTTAATCGTCCGCTCCTTTTCTGCGATGATACGCTCCAGCAGGGATATGCGGTCCTTCAATGCATCGCACTCGCTGGAGTAGATGTTGCCAGTGTTGTTGTTCACAGCGACGCTGCTGTCTCCGTTGGCGATTGCCGTCGGCGCTGATCGTAGCATGTCGCCCTCACCCGAGAGTAACCAATCCGCGGATACACCTTTACAGTGTGCGTATATCAGTTCCGCATCAAATGTATTTCTCGATATCCAGGCGCTGATGGTTTGTGGTTTGACGCCTAACAACACAGCGAATTGCGCCTTGTTCCCGTCTGTGTAATAACCTATTAGGCTTTCAAGCATACTTGTTTTGTCCATAAGCCATACTGTTTATAAATGTTAAATCCACACTTTGTTGATAAAATAATCCGCAAAATGTTTGGTAGGTATAAACACATTGTTTACCTTTGCAAGCAAAGTTACAAACAAATATTGATATGAACAACGAAACGGACATAAAATTACCGATCGCCCCCAGCATTAAATCGCTGGAAATTGGCGAACATGTGTCGTTCCCCGTCGAGCGACAGAATGCCGTGCGCAATGCATCGACCCAACTTGGATTGATCCAGCGCAAGACATTCACATGTAACATCAGCGACGACCGCACGGTCATCACAGTAACAAGAACCGCTTAAACATCACAGTTATGAAGTATCTTCAACTCATCACGAACAAGCACTGCCTGGCTATAACGGCCATTGGCCTGCTGGCATTGCTCTGCATCATGGCCACCAGCGAGGTGACAATCACAGTGGTTATCGTCAAGGTTATCGGCTTCGCCCTCATCTACCTGATGTCGCGCTTGTACGACAAATGGGACAAGCAAGGGAAGGTAAACCCGATCAACGAACTGTTCAACGACAATGATTGACATGGCACAGAACGGAAAACCAATGGACCTGCTTGGCAGCGTTGAAGTGTTCGCCGAGACAATGCACGAGCGCTACGCTGATGGCAATAGCAGTCTGCTGGTCATCGCCAGTGACGGCAAGCAATCGCTTCTCAGCAGTTTCGGCAGCGACGAAGCACAAATGGACGCCTTGTCGACGGTGATTTACCAGAACGAAGAAATCAAAGACGTGATTGAAGGCGGCATTGCGCTGGCAATCACAGCCAAAATCAAAGGAATCGATGACACCGACTGAACCACAAGTGGCCGACACTGCACGCTATAGCCAGCGTGATGCCGCGAACATCCTGGGAATCCACCGCAACACGTTGCGACGGTATACGGAGCAGAACCTGATACGCGTTGGATACAGGCGGACAAACGGCAGGCCATACTACACTGGGCGAGCAATTCGCCAACTCTGGAGGAGCCAGTTATAGGCTCCACCAAGCAAGAGATCTTTGACATCGCGGGTAAAGTTTCTTCATGAGATAGGTCAGCGTAGCACAGCGCACCTCCTGAGATAGGGATGCGGTCAGTTTGGAAGACATGTTGCTATAGCGCACATCAGGCCGTTCACCAAGAAGTCTGAATGTGTGCGCTTGACGAGCGCTGGTTCGAGCCCAGCCGTTGGCCCTCCACACAAGCCATTACAATGTTTACAATGCTTATTTCCTTCGTACCTGCCCCGCTGAGACAGCGCGGCAGCACATATACGCGACCCGCGTAGGGTAAACAACAGTTGGTTGATTTTTTCATGGTAAAATGTTTTAAGGTTTATGTTAATGGTATTTAATAGTGATTTCAAGAACCCAGGTGTCCGTGAGGATGGACTGGGCGACAACACCCAGCCAGGGTATGGCATCATTTCTGTTATTTCTTCATGGATTAAATCGTTTGTATTATCGGCCCTGCAGCGAGTGCACGGCCGATCCCATCATAGCCTCGCCGCGGCGAAACCAAGCGGCGAATTATCGACAGCTAAGTAGTTTCTTTATAATGAATCGAATCATTTTCCCCGCCCATCCGTGAGGCTCGGCGGGTTTTTACAAGAAGTCAACGCGGGCGTTGTCCGCATAATATAAACTCTAAATTAAAACAATCATGAACAAGAGAACAATTCTTTCCGCAGCAGTAATGCTGCTCGCCGTGTCAGTCCACAGTGCCAATTACATCAGCCTCGGCGACGACGTGCGCGTTCATCCGCGCTACCTCGACGGCTATTTCAAGGCCACGGCCACTATGCAGGTTGACGGCATGCTGGACGACTGGCAGATCATCGCGACATACCCCGACGGGGTTGCCGTGAAACTTGTGGCGGGAATCGTCCCGCTCGATGGCATGACCGTCGGTTACACCGACCGCGCTGGCCAAGCCCAAGTCTATGAGGCACCGCTCCAGGTTAGCGCGGCCTACTCTACGATCTCAAGTCACATCAGCCAGCAAGGTTGGTGGGACTACGACAGTGACGGTTGGTTTGAATGTTACGGCACCGCCAAATGGATGCCAGGCGAGCATCAGATGTTTGAACTTAACCTGTACATCACGCCTGGTTTCCGTGAAGGAAATATCGTCTTCGACGGTGTATTGACCAGCGGCGCTGACCAGCGCGGCCCCGTCCTCCAAGGAGTGCGCTTCTATCGCGTGAGCCACCTTTGGGTAGGCTACCAGCGAGGCGACGTGAACGGAGACGAGCGCATCAACATCACCGACGTCACCATCCTCATCAACGCCCTGAACGAGCAGGGACTGGGCGGCACATGGCTGGATGAATTCCAGCAGGCCGCGGCTGACTTCAACGGCGACGGCCTGGTGAACATCACCGACGTGACCGCGCTGATCAACTACAACAATGCTGAGTAAAATTTTTTCATAATACTATCGTGGTTAACTGCTGAAATTTATAATACCCGCGAGGGTTTGAAACAAGAGTAGTTAATTGAATCAGTTAAAAAGTTAAACAATTCTCTCCTCCTTCGCTGTGAAGCGCGGGAGGACCCACACCTCGAGTTGCAGAGGCTAAATGCAGCGATTAGTAAGCATCGGGGGTATCCCCGCTGGACGTGTCCAGCATTAGTTTTTCATCATAATTAGAATCCCCTGAAAAGGCAGGGGCTTAATTGGTGGGAAATGTGAATTATTTAATGGTTGGGAGAAAGGATTTCCGCCTTCGGGCTTTACTTAGGGCGACCACTGGTCGCTCAGCGCGGTTCGATTCCGCGCCTCCTTCAAAGCAATCCTCTGCATGATTGTTTTGTGGCTGACGGCCAGGCCACGTCTGGCCCCAGCCTTTTCAAGACGATCATCAACAGGAGAAGTTTCAATTCACATATAATATCAACTCTAAATTCAAAACAATCATGGCAAAAGAATTGACAGTACAAGAACAGCGCGAACTGCTCGCCAACCCGATCATCCAAGAGGTGAAGAAGTTTGAAATGCAGCAGCGCATGGCGAACATGTACGCCACATCGACCATCGTACCCGACACCTACAAGAAGAACCTGGGAAACTGTGTCATCGCTATTGACATGGCGATGCGCATGGGCGTGAACCCATTGGCCGCGATGCAGAACCTCTACATCGTGCATGGAATGCCCGCCTGGTCAACGCAGTTCCTGGTGGCATGCGTCAACAAGTGTGGCCGCTTTGCTCCGCTTGAGTATGAAATGGTGGGCGATGACCCCTTCAAGAAATCCTTCAAGTGCCGCGCTTACACCTATGCAATCGGCGACGTCAAGAAGGAGCGCCCGCTCTATGGCACCTGGATCACCTGGGCAATGGTGGACGGTGAAGGCTGGTCCAAGAAGTCAGGCAGCAAGTGGCTGACAATGCCCGAGCAGATGTTCCGCTACCGCGCCGCATCATTCTGGGCGCGCACTTACGCCCCAGAGATCTCCATGGGATTCCCCACACAGGAAGATGCTATTGACGGCGCCGTCATCGACATTGAAGCAGAAGAAGTCCCAGCGCCCGAACAGCCTACGAACGAGCAGCCCAGCCCCGTGGATACTGACACCGCCAGTGTTGACCAGGAGACTGGCGAGGTGAAGGAACAACCCGCGACCGAACCCGAGCAGCCCGCTGCCAAGCCCGCGACACCCGCCGACGCAATCAAGCAGGCGATCAAGAAGCAAGTAGCTAACCAGCCTGCAGCAGACCTGCCTGGCAATCGTCAGGAAGGCAACCTGTTTGATCAGCAGTAAGCCATTTTTTAATATAGTAACCTGGGCGTGCGGTGCAACCGCGCCGCCGCCCTTTTCAAAACAAAACAATCATGAGCAAAACGTACACAATCATCAGACCTGCCACACACGACGAGTGGCTCAAGCAGCGCACGCTGGGCATCGGTTCCAGCGAGGTGGGCACCATCCTTGGTGTGAATCCCTACGAAACACCCTACCAACTCTGGCGCCGAAAACTCGGCATTGATCCTCCCGTTCCCGAGAATCCCTTCATGCGATGGGGTCATTACATGGAAGAGGGCGTGGCCAAGTGCTTTGAACTGGAGACGGGCCACACCGTCATCAAGGCCAGCGCTGGAGACTGGCTGGCAGTGGACAAGCAGCGCGACTATCTGCGCGTCTCGCCCGACCGCACCTATTGGCTGGGACAGTCCCGTGCCAACGACGCCAAGGGTATCGTAGAGTGCAAGAGCACGCGCATGAAGGTGGACAAAGACAACATCCCGCCGCACTGGTTCGCCCAACTGATGTACCAGTTAGGCGTCATGAACTACCGTGAGGGATACCTGGCCTGGGTCAACCGCGAGACGCTCAACTTCGGAACTATGCAGGTAGCATTCGACAAGGACCTGTATTCCGCTATGGTCGACTGCCTGGAGAAGTTCTGGACCGAGAACCTGGTAGGCGGCAAGGAGCCAGACATCGTGACCATTGACGATGTGATGCTCAAATACCCGCGTTCCAACGCTGGCAAGACCGTTGAGATAACCGACGAGGTGATGGACGCCATCACCGAGATCAAGACCACCAAGCCGCTCATCAAGGAACTGGAGAGCAAGGTTAAGGAAGCCGAGGATACCGTCAAGACATTCATGGCCGACGCCGAGGTGCTCTGCCTGCCTGGAACCAAAGAGAGTAACCCGCAGATCGTCGCCACCTGGAAGACGGGCAAAGATAAAGAGAAGTTCGACACCAAGTCCTTCAAGGCCGACCATGCCGACTTGTGCAGCCAGTACACGTCGACCGTGCCTGGCTCCAGGACATTCCTTGTAAAGTGATGGTCCAGATCTCCAACGATGACGCCAGACTCATCCTGGCGTTGCTTGAACGGGCCCCGACATTCTATCGAATCCACGCTGTCAAGTCAAGCGACATGGACGACGCCCGCCTCATGGCAAAGATGGCAAAGAGGTTAAAACAAAAGGTTAACCGTGCTGCGGCTGAGTCGCAGCCCCAAATAAAGAAACAGCAATGACAAAAGAAACATTAAAACAAGTGATTGAACTTAACAGCAAACTCGATGGGCATCAATTATCGATTGAATGTATCGAGCAATTCTATAATAGCGTCCCTGATGCCGATATGGACATTGACCCGTGGGACGATATAGATATCGTTGTCTCAGGGCCTAACAGTAGCCTTGTTCTGGATCGCATTCCCAATCAACTCAAGACCGATATCCTTGAGTTAGTCAAAGAATATCACAGCAAACAAATCAATAATATCAACGAACAAATTCAAAAGTTATGACAAAGAACGAATTGATCAACCGAGTAGCCAACCGCTCTGGCTACACCAGGCAACAGGTAAGCGACATCATCGAGGCATCGATGGACGTAGCGACAGAATCATTCGCACGCGGACACAACATCACGCTGCGTGGGTTCGGCACCTTCAAGGTGGTCAACCGCAAAGCGCGTCCCGTGTATGACTTCCGCCACGGAAAGACTATGCACGTCCCAGCAAAACGCGCCGTCAAGTTCATGCCTTACAACGACCTGACAAACTCCCTCAATGCGCAAGAGTAAACACAGGGAAATCCTCGACCAGGTGCTGGCGCGGCAGCAGATCACCAAGCCGCGCCGACGCCCTGGTCAGGAAGAGCACCTGCTCCAGGTCGCATGCGTGCAGTGGTTCAACGGACAGCACAGGGACCTATACGGCCTGCTCTATGCCGTCCCCAACGGAGGCAGGCGGGACCAAGTAACGGGTGCCAAACTCAAGGCCGAAGGCGTCGTCGCTGGCGTCAGCGATCTTAACCTGGATGTCGCACGGCATGGATTCCACGGGATGCGAATCGAACTCAAAACGCCGACTGGGCACCAGTCCCAGCGACAACGATGGTGGCAAAGCATCGTCGAGGCTCAGGGCTACAAGTACATCATCGTGCGCGACGTCCTGGAATTCATCGACCAGGTCAACAGTTATCTGCAAGAAGATTAGTCATGAAATCGGAAACCAATTTTTACATACACGACAGCAATGCCCGCAACGATGAAAAACTCCTACGCTTGCGCATGCGACACAAAGCAGCAGGATACGGCGTCTATTTCATGTTGCTGGAAATCCTTCGGGACAAGAAGGGCTTCATGTGCCCCAAAGACTATAACGTCATAGCCTTTGAGTTACGCGAAGATGCGGCGCTAATCAAGTCGGTCGTTGAGGATTTCGGGTTATTTGTCTTTACCCAAGACGGTAAGTACTTCTACTCCGAGCCTTTCCTTCAGCGCATGGAAAAGATTGGTCACGTTTCAAAGGCAAGACGTGAGGCAGCAAAGAAGCGCTGGGGATCACGCGACAAGAAGACCGAAGAGGAATACTTCAACCAACTGAAGATCTCAGAGGTGTGGATCATCGACATGACGATCAAACACAAGTGCACACGCGAAGAGATACTCAGGCGAATCGATGAGTTTGCAATCGAGTGCCGAACGCGATGCAATACGCACAGCAGCCGCCAGGACATGCAACGGCACTTCCACGAATGGCTAACGGCGATTGAGAAGGCCAGGAAGAGACAGCCAAAGGCCGACGAACCTGTCGGCGCCGAGTCCCTGAAGGTGTACGATCAATGGGCCGAAGCCATGTGCATGAAGTACCACCTTACACATGAGCAGTTATGTGAACGCGCCGACGAGTTTGTGCTCGACATGAAATGTGGTGACAAGACGCTCGACGACATCAACAATCTCAGACAATATTTCAACGGCTGGCTCAGAAGCCGACTACAAGTTAACGACAATGCAACAACCGAAAAGATTAGACAGCCTATTGCCGCAGGCCGTGCCGAACGGGCTGCAGCAGTTGCCAGCCAAATGGCAGCACTTGGAGCCCAGGAGAAATCAACTGCAGGCCTCCCATACTAACCTGGCGTCACTGCTCGACGCGGTCAACCCGTCGTTGCAGGTGGCCTACGGCAAAGATCCAGCCAGGGCCTTCGGTAACGACGCGCCCGAATTGGTGCTGCTCGATGCAACCTACGGCGAGAACGCTGGCGTGCTGTGGCTCATGCCGCAACTCTTTGCTATCGGCGAATACGCTGGCGTACGGGAGAAGATGGACGAGCAGCAGACGATGGAACTGGCCAGGGTGATCAGCACCAAGTTCGGGCACCTCACAGTAACCGAACTGCTCTACTTCTTCTTTAACCTGAAGGCAGGAAAGTATGGCAAGTTCTTCGGCGTTGTCGATCCAATGGTGATCACCGAGGCCCTGGGCAAGTTCCTCGACGAGCGCGACAAGTACCTGACCAAGGTACAACAAGACGCCGCACGCGCCGAGCGCGAATCCTACTACAACCGACCCGACGTCCTCAAGCCCCACGAAGTCGAAGCACTCCGCGCGCGCCTCGAGAAAAAATGGGCCGAAGAAGAAGAGAAAGCAAAACAAGAAAACAATAATCAATAACTTACAATCATTATGGACTACAGCGATATTATCAACGTACTATCCAATAGGTACAACGAACTACAGAAGGAATTCCAATCAGTTCAAGACCTGGTTAATGACATCGACTTTGTCTTCGATTACACCGAAGAAGAGCAGTTGCTGTTTTACCGCATGCGCTCTACAATGGAAGAGCACAGCGGAGCACTCTTGAGACTTATCCGCTACTTGAAGAAACAAGCGCAAGAGGAAAGTGGTGGCATGTTCCAGACCCAACACGATCCCAACTTCGACGATGTCGACCCCAAGCAGAAGGCAATGGCGATGCACCACTGCGGCCAGGACGCCGACCTCGACGACGCTTGCTGTCAAGCCCGCGAGAAGGACCCAGTCGGCGACGCTTCCGCCGCCGTTAAGGACAGTGCCATGGTCGAGTTTCAGAACATCCACATCCACAAAGGGAACATCCCGAGAGAGCAGCAGGGCTGCATCAAGAACTTATCTCTGGTTGGTATGCAAGTCATCGCCATCGGCGATCAGCGATGCGATCGCTGCCGTCAGGATCGCTACGGTGAGCCATGCGTCAAACTCGAACTCGTCGGCGGCCACATGCTTTGCCTCGCCCCACTCCCTAACTCCATCATCACCGAGTAAGCCATGAGAATATGGAGCAAACCAGATGAAGACATGCTGGAATATATAGCCAGCAAGCGTAGCCTTTTCTCTGAAGAAGTCCAGCAGAAATTAGATGAAGTCGTTGGTTTGGTAATCAAGGAAAACAACGGCGGCGCCTACGGCAGTGGGGTTGAGAATATATCAATCCAGTTTATTCTGTCATTCATTGTGCAAAAACTCACCGAGGAAAAGGGAGAAGGACGTGGAATTTTTGTTCAGGTTGCAGATAAGAAATACAAAACGAGAGTGTCTGCTATCAAAGCAGGAATGGGTCCACTGGCTGGATATCTCAATCTGAATGCTGAAGACATATGGAATGGCATTGATACAGACACAAAAAAAACAATAATGAGCCTCATTCGCGGTGGGTTTCATGAGCAGTTCTTTATAAGCAAGAGACGGTCACCATTAGAAGAAGTTGGTAGGCTCGCACTGCAAGCCGCATGCAATGAGGCTTTTATTGAAATACTAAACAATCATCAATATCTTTTAGAATATGCAACCAGTTAACACGAAATCTTTATTAGCCTTCATCTTTAACCAGATGGAGCGGCTGAATGCTGGCGAGATCACCGCCAATGAGGCAATGGCGCAAGCCAAACTCGCAAGCCAGGCAAGCAACGTATTGAATTATGAACTGAAGCGCACCATCGTCCAGATGCGCATGCAGCAGATTGGAACGGGAATCGATGTCACCGACATTAAGTTGCGAAACATCGAGAGCCTGCCGCTCATTGAGTCAAATTTCCCTGACAAAGATTATCCTAAGGAGTAACACATCATGACCTACAACCAAGCAAGAAAAGTCCTCCAGGACTACAACGACTGGCGGCGCCACGAAGGCGAGCCAACGCCCTGCCCGCACAGCGGAATGAAGATCGGCGCCGCCATCGATACAGCCTGCCATGCACTGTGGCAGATGGAAAAGATACACAAACTGGTCCTCTTTGGTAAAGGGCCGATAACCGACGAACTGCTATGATTAAAGGATTTAACAAAGAAACAGCGCCGCTCAACGACTATGAGCGCGACACCCTGCTGCCTGTCATCATCAAAGGACTGAAGACCAAGGTCGGCGTCGGTCGCATCATCGCAAGTTCCAAGATCATCGCCTGCATGAAACGCGCTGGTTACAAACTCGACGGCCCGCGACTGCGCAAGATCATCAACTTCATTCGCGCCAACGAACTGGTGCCATGCCTGGTGTCAAACGGCAAGGGATACTTTGTCGCCACCAGCGCCGACGAAGTCGACGACTGCATCGCTTCACTCCAGGGCCGCATCGCCTCACAGCAGGCAATCATCGCCGCCCTCAAACAACAACAACAAAAATACTTCAAATGATATGAAAGAAGAAGAAAAGAAATACATTTTGTCTCAACTTGACAAAGTTGATGACATCGGCGAGATCAGCGATGGGTACCACACCTTCAACTCGCTATACAACCAGCGTCTTTACTTGTTTGCCGCATTGGTAAACGCATACCCAGATAAGGCGTGGAAAACTAAACGCCATGATGATGGCGAATTGTGCTTCGGTGGCGGCTGGTTCCTGGTTGGGATCACAACGCCTGCAGGAAACTACACCTACCACTATGAGTTAAAACATTGGGGCCTTTTTCATTGCAATGTTCTTGACAAGGCACCTGAATTTGACGGCCATACTGACAAAGATGTAAAAAGAGTGATGGGATTGCAACCAGTCAAACACCCAAGATGGGTAGACTTTAATAAGAAATCGCCAAAATGCAGTGAAATAGATGATGAGTCTGATTATTGCATTGTGATAGATCAAGACGGCTATATGAATGTCGCAACATATAATTGTCTTGATGGTGTTTGGTATACGTCTGAAGGAAGTATTGTGCATGTCTCCTTGTGGTTGGATAATGCAGTGAAAAATGATTAAAGACTAACCCATGACCATCGGACTCGTTGACATAGATGGGCATGCCAAGAAAAAGAAATGGGGAGCGACAATCTACCCCAATCTTGCCCTCGCCAAGATAGCACGCTATCACCGCGAGCGCGGCGACCAGGTCGCGTGGGCGATACCATTCGTCCACTACGACCGTGTCTACATGTCCAAGGTTTTCAATTTCAGTCCTGACGATCTCACCTGCTACGATGCCGACGAGATCATCAAGGGCGGTACTGGCTACGATATCCACAGCCAGTTACCCGAAGAGATAGACCGCCTGCAGCCCGACTACAGCATCTATCCCGCCGTAGACAAGAAAACCGCGTTCGGTTTTCTAACGCGCGGCTGTCCCAACCGATGCCCCTGGTGTGTAGTACCTCGCAAGGAAGGCCGCATCCGTCCTTATATGGACATCGACGAGATCGCCATTGAAGGCCGCACAAACCTGGTGTTGATGGACAACAACATCCTGGCCGCTGGAGACTATGCCGTGCAGCAGTTGGAGAAAATTATCGACCGTGGCTATCGCGTTGACTTCAACCAGGCGCTGGATGCGCGACTGGTAACCGATGACTTCGCCCGCCTGCTGGCCAGGTGCCGATGGATCGACCGACGCATCCGCTTCGGCTGCGACACGCCTGGCCAGATCAAGGAGTGCGAACGTGCGATGGAACTCATCAACTCCTATGGTTATCATGGCGAGTATTTCCTCTACACCATGCTCAACGACGACTTCCAGGAGTGCTACGAACGCACACACCATTGGTGGCTCGTCAATCAGCAGCTAAGACATGGGCATACGGGTAGACCCGTCTACCCGTATGCCCAGCCCTACCGTGATCCCTGCAAGCCTAACCGCCCGCCTCAATGGCAAAAGGATATGGCAGCATGGGTCAACAAGAAACAACATTTTGAAATCTTTCCTTTCGCGGAATTCAAGCCCCGCAAAGGATTCCAATGTGCAGAATATTTGAAACAATTTAATATCAACAATCATGGAAATCAAAGGTAAAATCATTCAAGTACTCCCACAACAAAGCGGAGTATCAAAGTCAGGCAACGCCTGGAAGAAACAAGAGTATGTCCTCGAGACCCTGGACTCATATCCCAAGCAGGTCAAGTTCGACTTCTTCGGCGACCGCGTCGATCAATACCCGATGGGCATCGGCGACATCGTCACAATCAGCTTCGACATCGAGTCTCGCGAATTCAACGGACGCTGGTACACCGACATCCACGCCTTCAAGGCTATCGTCGAAGCAGCCTCTGGCTACATTCCCGAGCAGTCTGATTACAACAACGATTCATTGTTCTGATCATGACGAAGACTACACCGACAATCTATGTGGCGCAACTGGAACTGACCCGCCTCGCACGCGAGCGTGAACAGTTGCGCCAGCAACTCGACCTGCTCAAGGCGATGCCGCACGACAAAAACGAGATGAAGCGCAAGCGCGCAGACATCATCAAGCAGATGAACGCCCTGACATTCGACATCGACGGCAAAATCGCCGAAGTCTACAAGCAGAACTACCGCGTCGTCCACATGATGCTGATGATGTTCGCTGGCCAGGACTTCATCAGCCGACTCTACGATGAAGCCGCCGACCTGTTCAAGCAGGTCACCGTCGGCATCAAGCGCGACGAGTTATTGGATTTCGTCAAACTCTGCAAAGAGGTATCCGTCAAGGCCAACCAGGTCGTGCAGATCATCGACGCCGCTGGTAAGGACGAAATGTCGATGGCCTATGCCGAAATGGAAGACGGCATCGGCGAACAATTACTGAACAAGTTGCGCCAGCAACTCGACGCCTATGCCAAGTCCCCCGCTGGCCGAAAATACTTCTATGGTGACAACAACAAATAACCACGCTGTGGAGAAAGGAGATAAAGAGGTATGAATTACTACAAACAAGGCGATGCAGCCAACGCCGACAAAATCAAGGCTGCGTTTGAGAAGTTGGGGTATAACACAGGGAATTTAGGATTTACCTCAAGCAACCTTTATTACACGATAGAAGGAAAAGTTGAACTGATGTGTACTAAAGCGCTCCAAAACATCATCAAGACCCACCCCGACTACAAGGAACTGGAATTGCCCGTTGAACCTAAGTTCAAGGTTGGGGATAAGATACAAGAAAAACATACTAAAATGTATGTTTACACAGTATTGTCGGTAGATTTACAAAATCAGAGATATCTTGTAGAGCATAACTACAAGCACCAGTTGTTGTTCACAAGTCAAGATAATTTTGAACTTGTACCAAAGTTCCACTACGACATCTCGAACTTCAAGCCATTCGACAAGGTTCTGGTGAAATACTACAACGACGAGAACTGGAAATGCGGCTTATTCTCGCATCTTTCTACCAATTCAGTGGCTAAATTTGTGTGTGTTGGTTCTACATACGTCCAGTGCATCCCCTTTGATGGGAACGAGCATCTGCTTGGCACTACAGATATGCCAGATGAAATGTACGTTAACTGGTAAAGATTGTTGCTATGATTACTGTAAGAGATTTACAAATTGGGGATTGGATTGAAGATGGGTACAGGGTAGCACAGGTGACATCAATCACTTGTGATGGAATTGTAGAAACAACTTCTGCTATATCCAACATTGAAGTTATTGAACCCATACCTCTCACTGAAGACATCTTGGTGAAGAACGGATTTGAATATGCCTATAACGAAGTGTCAAAGATGCAGAATAAACAACTGCTTGTCACTAATATCGGTGGCCACTACATTGAAGTTCGTCTTGACAAGAAGAATGTCGCCATTTGGTATGACTATGACGAGAATGAAAGTGGTTTCTATTCTGATGTGTTTTTAGGGTTACCAAGAACAGTCCACAAACTGCAACATCTGCTGCGGTTGTGCGGCATTGAAAAGGAGATTGAACTATGACATCGGAACAATTAGCAGAGTTGTTTGTCGAAGAACAATGTGACAATACAATGAACATCCATACCTGCATTGAGATTCTTGTCAAGAACGCTTACAAGGCGGGCTATGCGTGTGCGGTTGATAAGACTGAAGAATGGTTAAATGATAAGGCTATTCTTGGTTGGATTGAAGACGAGGAAGTGGAAAAGTTTATTGAACAATATCTTAACGAGATTGAACTATGAGCAGACAAGAAGATTTCATCCAGGCTGGAATTGCCTACCGCATGGAACATGGTAAACTGATGGCCATTGGCGGAGGCAACTTTGCTGAAATGGCAAAGGAAATGAACCGCACAAAACCATTTGAGGCTGGTGCTGAATACGGCTATCAGTATGCCAAGAAAAGATTAAGAGAGGTACTTGGCTTTGAAATCGACTTTAATGTCGCTGAGTTTGATGATGGTGTGACAACTGAAAGTTTAGTTGATAAAATCTTTAAGAGAATGGAGGAATGACTATGACAAGAGAAGAGCAGATATTTGATATAGCATCCCAGTATGCTATTAACGAAACCGATGGTCAAAATGGCGGTAAGGCAGCATCTAAGAGAGGTTTGTTATTAAGTGCATTTCGTGATGGCGCACATTGGGCAGATCAGCATCCCCAAATTGGAATTTACAAACGACTTCAAGACTTCAAGAAAGAGGTAGAAGCATTAAAGAATATTGCCGATGCAGAAGAATACGCAAAGCAACTTGCACATTTGTTCCTCGGCAATGGATTGTCGCTAAAAACAATCCTGTTGATGGCGATTGATTTCGGGCAGCAACATCCCAACTGGATCTCGGTTGAGGATGAACTGCCGAAAGAAAAAGGTGCTTATCTATTTCATTTTGACGATGGGCAAACAAGAGTGGAAGGTTACTTTCCAGAGCTTCATTTATCAAAGTGTGTCACCCACTGGATGCCCATAGTACCACCAAGAAAGGAGGACTGATTATGGCTGAGCTGTTTGATTTACATACAGAAAGAGGAATTGCGCTTCTGGTATGTTGTATCGCTATGGCGATACTGGGCGTTTTTCTTATACATGGTTTGATAAGTCTTGTAATTATCGACAGGCGGATACGCAAAATGGCGCAAGCATTGGAAGAACTTGGCACTATGCCGCTTGATGAATGGGAGACAAAGTGGGCTGACTACATTCAAAAGGGTTACATAGAATGCAACGACCCACATAAAGACGATGTTGAACAAGACATGAAGTTTTTCAAAGAGATTAGAGAACAATTAGATAATGAGGACTGATTATGGCACAGATAACACAGATCATAACGATTCACGACTACAACAAGATGACCGACGAGCAGAAAGCCGCTTTAAGCGAAAACAATATGCTTGCCGTAGTACAGCAGGATTGGCAGCAAGTCCGCATTGACGCTACTATCAAGTTAACCTGCGCTTTAAGCAAAAAAATGCTCAGAAGCGGCTATAGTGAGCAGCAGATTGCGAAACAAGCGGTTGAACTTGCCGACGCTTTGATTGCAGAACTGAAAGGAGGTGTGGAGTGAGATGAAAATAGATGAACTGAAAAAGGTGAAGTTTCACATGGTTGCCCATCTATCTATGGCAAAGGAACATCAATGCACCTATGCAGACGATAGCGGAAGGCTTGGATTCTGCGACATCACCAAGAAAAAGAGCGAGTTTGAGTTCGGTGAGTCCAAACGTGTTTATCGCATTGATAGTACTTGGTATGACACCAAAGATGAGTTTGTTAAGGCCATTGAGAGGTTTGGCTTCGGGCCACAATTACCAGTGAAAGGAGGGCAAGATGACTGACCAACAACTGAAGCAAGCGCAGGAACTCAAGCGCACCATCGCACAGCTTGAGAGCGAACTGGAGAAATTCAGCAGTTCTCACCCTCAAGGCATCAATGTCTTTCTGCCCAACGTCGGCACACTGATAGAGGACGTGCGCAAGGTTTTTCTCGCACACCGAGATATGTTCAACGAAAAATTCAGGAAATTATGACAATTGAACTTCTCTTTATCATCCTGCTGGGCGCGCTCCTGTTCATCGCAATGGGAGCAGCCCTGCACCTGGCGCGCGTCAACGATCGGCTGCGCCAATACATCAACGAACTTGAACGTGACCTGAAAAGAGAAACACGATGACAATCCACATCACAAACAAAACCAACCTTGTCGCCACCTGGGAAGGCGCATACATGTACATTCCAAAGGTGGACGACATCCTACTGATTGAAGATTCATTCTACCGAGTTTCGACTCGCATCTTTACTAAAGAAGATGTCCGCTTAGAGGTGAACAGGCTCGAAGTAGAAAAAGAACTTGACGTGCAATTACTCAAATTCCAAAAATCTCTATGAACATCATCCAAGCTATTATCTCGATGATACTGGGCCAGAAGTACTGGGCCAACATCATCAACACGCGCGGCACCGAGCGCTGCGAGTTGGCCTGCTTCATCTTCACCACCCGCGAGGATGCAGAAAAGCATAAACAAGACGTGGACAATACCGCCTCGTTTATGTGGGTTGAAACCGTGTCGTTCCGCTCGCGCAAAAGATACCCTAAAGTTAACCGATAAAATTCCAGACAGCAAGTCATGAACTATCTTCGCAACATGATTGAAAGGCTCAAGAATTGGTTACGTCGTCGCTCCTTCTATGTGGTCTGTGACCCAACCGACAATTCCGTCACGCTGTCCAAGGCGCTGTTCAAGCATATGGGCGTGATGCAGTTGGATGTCGCCAAGGTGTATGTGTTCTTCGTGCCTGGTGCCGACTGCTACGGTTTCATTCTAAACCCCGACTTCGACCAGGAGACACAACTGAACGACATCCAGTACAACGGCAAGCACAAGACTGTCGGCTTCGAGACACTCAACCCGACAGTCAACCGCATCTTCTACGATTATGGCCTGCCACATGACAAACCAGTGAAGTTATCAGTCCAGGCGTGCAGCGCTGGCGATGTGCAATACTACAAGATCTGTAGGCCGCATGACAAGCATCTTAGGTAATACACGACGCGCCGATATCACCTTCTGCCCGCGAGGCAATATCGACATCACAGCCAGAGTGACAAGACTTCTCGGGCTGCAGGTCGGCGACGTCATCGATATCTATATCGACGGCAACGAGTTTTACCTCTATGTGAAGCACCGCGCTGGGACGATCGCTGGACGGCACGAGGCGACACTCTACCCTACATCGCGCTCGGTGAAGCACTGCAACAATATGCGGTGCCACTCCAAGCGATTGTGCCAGGCGATGCAACAAGCCTGCAATAACCCTGGGACATTACGCCTGCCCGTAGGCGAGCCTGTAGATCTTCGGGGGACAACAGTCCTGCCGATCATCACCCGCTGGGCAACGAAATCAAGTTGAAGTAGTGCACGACAACGTCGTGTATAATATGATAAGACATTATGCAACAAGAAATCAAATACAATGGCTTCACAGCCACGCCCGACGACTACATCTGTCCTGACGGCGAACTCGCTGCCAGCATCGGGGTCATACCCGAGAATGGAGCGCTGCACCCCTTGTTCCCGCCAACAACGAAGTTCAAACTTTATGACGGTGAGCAATTGCTGTGGATCCACCGAATCACTGGCCACACACACTACATCCTGCTTTTGGACAATAGGTTGTACTGGGTATGTGAGGAGAACGGGGAGAATGATTCCGCAACTTGGCAGCGGCATGAGATCGAGGGCGGCAACATATCAGGCACACCGACCATCGCCAGCATCGGAAACACGCTCGTTGTCAACGACGACAGCGGCGTGAACTATTTCCTTTGGTCTGCCGACGGACCAGGCTACACCGCACTCGGGCAAAAGCCGCCGATGCTGGAGATATCCTTCGGTCTGCATTCCGACTTCGCCGTGTGGCCCGACAAGAAGAACACGTCTTCAAGTGTGTCGAAGTATGGTGGTGCCGACATCAAGGTGGGCAACATCAAGAACACGATCATCCCGCAACTTGGCGAGTCCGAAGGAGACGACGGCGCAGCGTGGGCCGCACCAAGAACCGTCATGGCTGCTGACTCGGGAAGCGACGAGCCTCACCCGTCCATCCGTAAGTTCGCCAGCGAAGCGGCGACATACTCCGTCGAAGAAATGTACGGCGAAACAGACGACGAGAAAAACGGTCTGTCAACGATGAAGAACGTGTTGACGCAAGGCGTCTTTGCCAGGATCAATGTCTTTGCTAACGAGAAGGGGACGAAGGAAAACAAGTTTGTCCTGCCGTTCTTTATCCGCTATGCATTCCGCCTATATGACGACACCTTCATCATGCATTCCTATCCCGTGCTGCTGATCCCGAACAGCCGCGGCCCAGTGTTCGCGTTGGACGGCAAACACGGCCTGGCGCTGAACGACAATGACGACAACTTCGTCGGGCTCCGCATGTGTGGCCGCGTCTATGGGTTCCTTTCAACGCTGGTATACAGTATCGTCAACATACCCGAGGAACTGAAGCGCTGGAAAGATGTTGTCATGTCGGTGGATATCGGTGTGTCCGCGCCCGTCTATACCTACGATCAGGCTGGCACGGTATTCGGCTGGACCAACATGGACGATGCTGGGGCCTGGGACGAGTACTACACCATGAGCAAAGTCACCAAGTTGGCTGGGCATGATATATCCGCTTCATGGCCCATCGAAGGCACACGTCCCTTCCTGGATGTCTTCCTGGATATGGAAAACAGGCACCGCCATGGCGACTATGGCGATTACTTCAATAGCTACAACAGTGTATACCGCTCGCCTAACTACATCGCAACCGTGCCCCAGAAGAATATCAGCGACATCAACAACGCGCTGACGGGACCGACAAATTTCTACATCATCAAGCAGTTTGAACTTGACGAACTGGCAACCTGCAACGAGGCTGAACTGGAAATGGACAAGGGCACGCTCAGCGGTCTGCTGGGTCGTGAACGCATCTACGACGACTACCGAACGCACGATCACCTGGCGGCGACACTGATGTATAATTACAACGGGCGAATGAATTTCGCTGGTGTGACACGCACACCGCACGCGCCGATCAATCCTGAAGTCCAGTTTGCCCAGGCAAACAACATCCGCTCAGGCAATACCTGGCAGGTGGCAGTATCAGTCAAGAGCGACAACCAGCAGATCACCGTGCAGGGCGATGCTGGGTATAACGGAATCGACTTACCAAAGTGGATCTATTACCCTGACATCAACGCCAAGGCCGCTTACCTGACACGCGGCGGCGTGACATATAAAGTCAAACTCACGCCGCACGATCACCTCAACGGTGCTTATTGGTTGGGCGATATCATGACGCGACGTTTGTTGCCGACGGCTGTTGTTGACGCGTTGCCCGAGATCAGCACCAGCGGCATCCACGAGGAGAACAAACTCTATACATCCAACGTCAACAATCCCTGGTTCTTTAGTCATGACAATATCAAGAGCGTCGGCGCTGGACGCATCATCAGCATATGCTCAGCAGCCAAGGCGATGTCCCAGGGACAGTTCGGCGAATTCCCTTTATATGCCTTTACCGACGAGGGAATATGCGCCTTGTATGTGAACGAGGATGGCTCTTTCAAACCGTCACAACCGTTCACCCGCGACGTCTGTATCAATGCCGAGAGCATCACGCAACTGGATTCCGCCGTGCTCTTTGCAAGCGACCGCGGCATCATGCTGCTGCAGGGCTCGACGTCTATTTGTATCAGCGATGCGATCTTCACGCGCTCGCCGTTCAGCATGGACTCAATACCAAACGGCGATGTCTTGGTAAACTTGGCGTCGGTCAATCCACAGTGCTTCGACTATATCCCGTTGCTGGACTTCATCAGGAACTGCAGCATGATCTATGACTATGTCAACCAGCGCGTGATCATCTACAATCAGCAGAAGCGGTATGCATACATCTATTCGCTCGAGTCGAAACAATGGGGCATCATCGCATCAATCATCGTGGGCAATGTGAACTCATACCCCGAAGCCCTGGCTGTGACGCTTGGAGCCGAAGGTAACGACGTGGTCAACTTTTCAGTACCTGACTACTCACTGCCCGCTACTGTAATGTTCATCACGCGACCGCTGAAGTTTGGCAGTGGCGACGTTTTCAAAACGGTGGACACGATCATCCAGCGCGGATACCTGGACAAGAGCGACATCAAACAAGTGCTTTACGCTTCCAATGATTTGCGCAACTGGTTCATGGTATACTCCAGCAAGGATATCTATCTGCGTGGTTTCTCTGGTAGTCCTTACAAGTATTTCCGCATCGCCGTTTTTGGCAACCTTTCCGAAAACGAAACCGTCACTGGCGCGACCGTGCAGTTCACGACGCAACTCTCAAATCAATTACGATAAAACGACCATAATTTCTTTTCTTTATCCACAATGTTTTAGGGTTAATAATATGAATTGGAAACCGCCCCAGCCGTGAGGCCCAGGCGGTTTTTTTGTAGTTGTCGTGTCATGTGCTACCGTGTCCCGAAGGGAGACAGCGGCCTGCGCACCCTTCCGCACAGCCGCGACTTGGCCTTCTGCAATTCCTCCTCGCCGTCCTTGGCCAGTACCAGCCACTTGTCAGCGGCCTCAGGCTTGGTGATACTTAACCAGTAGTAAAGCACCCACCAAACAAGCAGGTTGTGGATCAGTTGCTCCAACCACTCGGCTGTCGTCGACGAGAAGTCACTCGGCACCGTCATCGCGATGGTGTAGGTGTCGGTGTTCGTCAACACGTCGTCAAGCGTCACGTTGTCCATGACTGGGTCTTTGGTGTAAGGAAACAGCGTCTCCCTACACCAGGCCACCTTAAGGTCAAGTTTCCTGGTCACGATGTTGATATTACCGTCTTGGGTAATATCTTGCGTCTGGTGACGACCATGTTGCAGGTGATCGGCATCAGCCCTCATCACGTCGCCCTCAACGTAACCGTACTGGTCCAGGTCATTGAGCAGTTCCGTCCTCAGGAATGTCAGTACAACAGTCTTCGTCCTGTCCTTGTTTTCAAAAATGTAATACATAGTCAGTGTCGTTTTGTATGTCGCGTTGTTAACGCGACTTGTTATTACATATTCCCGTCAACTCTCAACGCCCTGACGACAAGTCGCATGATATACCCTTGCAACCAGGCCGCGTCCTCGGTGCCAGGCTTAACGCCATAGTATTCCATGATGGCATGTTGCAGGTGGTCTATCTCATGCGATACGGTGTCCCACCACTGTTCCAGGCTGGTGGCGTTACCGATGCACATCACGCTCATTCTTAGCCCAGAGTTGCTGAACGTGAAACCTTTGTCCAGCCTCAGCAGCAATCCCTGCGCTCGCACGATCTCATACGGTTTCGCTCCCAGCGCTTCCAGCCACTCGCCGATTTCGGCGAGGTTCCCCTCGCCGATGTTATAGGCGAATATGAAGGCCCACTTGCCTGCTATGTCCAGGTAGTGTTTCTTCATCACATGTAACGCTCCCAATGAATCGGAACTCGCATCACGTCCATTTTCGCACGCCAGCAAGCCAGCACAGCCTCAGGCTTGCAGTCGGGGTCGTTGATGGTTTCGTTGATGAAGTTGACGATGTCCTTCTTTTCAGGAAGTGTCTTGCGGTAGTCAGCCAGGCACATGTTGTACAGGTACCAGGCGTCATAGATGCTTTCCTCTTTGATGACGACACCGTGACTGTCCAGGATATTCTCCACCTCTTCAAGCGGAACAGAGTTGATCCTGACAAGGTCCCCGTTGGCGTCTCGCATCCTCATGCGGGAAATGGCCCACTTGGCCAGAACCTTGGAGAAATGGCCCTGGTTAGCGTCCATGTATTGTGCTTCATTCGCGCCGATGTAATACATATCTCTTCAGTAGTTGAAAGGGAGCGGCATGCACCGCCCCCTCGGTTGCGAATACTGATCAATAGTAACGACCGTTTCGGTACTCCATTTCGTCCTCGCGCATCATGCGCTCGTCACGCATGCGGCCACCACGGTAACCCATGCCGCGGCTCATGCGGTGGCGGCGCTCATGCATCTGGCCTTCTTCCTGATCGGCGTCTTCCAGACATTCGATAGCGGCGCAAATCTCTTCCTTGGCCTTGTACAGTTTGTCGAGAACTTCCTGCTTCTCGGTCTCGTCGCGGAATTCCAAAATATATCCTGCCATATGATTTACTTTTTATTGTTTTTGAGATATTCCAGAATCTCAGCCATGCCGTTCTCGAGGTTGTCAAGCCTGCCGCCCAACTTGCTGATGGCTGCGTCGCGCTCCTGCTCCTTGGCATAGCTGGGATTGAGCGCTTTGGACATCTCTTCACAGGCCGCGACGGTCTGCTCATTGATGTCCTGGCGGTCCAGTTCACCCTGCGACTTGATGCGGATTTTGTCGATCTCGCTTAATGCCGCCTCGCGGGATTCCGCGATCAGCATGCTGCCGTAGTCATGCACGGTGGCGGTGGTGGGCAAGTGAGGAAAATCACCCTCCTTCTCGTCAACGATGGCGCGCAAGGTGACTTCCAACTGCTGGTTCATGCCGATCATCAGGCCAGTGGTCTGCGTCGGCGTGGCTGGCATGGGCCTGCTCACGTTCTTGACTTGCCCGATCTTCAGGCACGGTATGCCGCTTTTGTCAATGACATACACGGCGTCATTCTCTCTAAGATTCTGAAACATTTCGACTTGTTGTTATTAAATTGTCCTTGATAAAAGTTGCATGACGTTGTTTCCCTTGTCGTAGAAGAACAAGTAAACACCCGTGCTGGGAATGTCGGCGGCTGTGATCTCTGCCGCACCGACGTTGGTAATGGCCTGGGTCGCGTCATTGCTGGTGAACACGACAGGCAGCGTGGCGGTGGTGCCAGTCGGGATGGCCACACCGATGCGGATCAGAACCAGCCCATTGCTGGGCAGGAACCTGAAGGCATTGGCGGGCAAGACGAACTGAACATTGGTGTCGGTGACATTGACGCTCTGAACGTCAATCTTGGGAATGCCGCCACGGTTGCTATGATAAAAGGGATTGATCATAGTTAATCCCCCTTTCTTAGCCCCAGAAACCATTACCGCCCAGATTGCCATAGAATCCCATGTAGGGCGTTGCGTTGATGCCGACGATGTTGGGATACTGAACAGGCACGGTGTTGGGCATGCCACACTTGATATCGTCAACCTCCTTGGTGATGGCAGAAAGTTGGCCCAGGATAGGAGAAACGGCCTGCTGAACGACGGACGTAGTGAACTTTTGCGACTCCAATTCGGCAACCTTGGCGGTCAGCGCGGTGATCTCGCGGTCCTTGCGGTTGCTCTCCAGCGCGTCGATCTTGTTGTCCATGGCAACATAACCGCGGTTGAAGGTGTCGGTCAGGTTGTAGGTCTGCTGGCACATGGCAAGCTGGTCTGCTGCTGCCTTGGCTGCAACCTGCTGGCCCACGCCGTTGATGCTGTTCTGCAGGGCGTTGGTCTGCTGACACATCGCCAACTGGTTGTCACAGCAGCACTTGCACAACTGGCTTGCGAGTGCGTTGTCACCTGCCTGGATGGAGTTGATGATCTGGGGAACACTCACGGCCTGTTGCAAGGCGAGGGTCTGCAATGCGTTCTGCACGTTTGCGACTGCGCTGTTGACCAGGTTGAAGTCTTGGCCCAACATGGTTGCGAGGCTCTGGATGGCTGTGCGCGATGCCTCGCCCTGCGAGGTGATAGCATTCATGACCAGTTCGCGGCCACTGTCGTTGGAGATCATGTTGCCGAGGTATGCAGTACCAGCATTGCCGCCACCACCGAATCCGTTGCCCCAGCCGCCGTTGCCCCATCCGAAGATGCTGGCGATGATGGCCAGGCCGAACAGGTCAACGATGCCGTTCATGCCGTTACCGAAGCCGAAGCCGTTACCACCCATGCCGATGGGAATTGAGAAGGGGATGTTACCACCTCCGTTGTTCTCAGGGAATGAAAAAACTTTTGTTTCTCCTGCCATTGTTTTTTGATTAAGAAATTAAAAAATCCATAGTTAATTTGTTACTCGTGCGTCTATCGTTGCGCAATCTTTAGACAACACAAAGTTACCCACAAACTTACCCTTGCAAGTTTTATCCATTAACCGACCAGCGCCGTCCAGGTATTACAAAGACAACGCCCGATCTCCCGACCAGGCGCAGCCCCAACTAAAATTCCATGAACAAAAACATCAGAATCTATATCCTATTCCAAGCCCGACATACGGCTCCAGTTGTTTGCTCTTGAACCCATATCCGTAACCAGCCTGCAAGCCGATAGTGAACCTGTTGGGAGGCTTGCTTACCGTTATGCGCTCTGTGATATACTCCGTCTTCTTGTAAACCTCTATGCTGTCCAGACTCGGTTTGTAGCCGCTCACCCACGCCTGGTAATCCTCAGTCTTGTAATGCATCTGCATGACAGGCAGCACTGCTTCAATTGTGTCATGCGCCGCGAGATAAACCGTGTCGGCCTGTTGTTGTATTGCACCGCTTTGCGGTGCAGCGACTGGCACCCTGACCACCATCCACTTGACCAGCGCGCTATCATTCGGTACTGGGTGATAGTCGGGCACCGTGTCATGAACCGTCACCGTGTCCCGCTCGATCTTCACTGGCTCGACTGGTTTGCGCGTGCAGTAAATCACGATCAAGCCAAGCACAATGCCCACAGCTATCGCGATGAGGTGTGAGAAAAACGTCTTCTTGTCTATTACCATAGTGTTATAATGATTAGCAACACGACCGCCAGGCATAGCGCACCGCACCCGATTCGCCCCACTGCCTCACTGATCGCATTGCGGTTAATACGTTCCATGTTACTGAATGGTTAAGGTGATTCTCTCTCCGTTGTTGGCTGCGCGTTTCAGCAGCATGTAGATCCTCTTGAATGTGGCCCAACTGTTGATCACCTTGCCGACGACCTTGTTCTCGCCGACAATTATACACCCAGACGAAGAATCTTGGTCAGTGCCTGAATGTATCAGGATGCCGCTAAACCCCTTGACATATTTCAGTCTCGGGACTTTGCCACCGCAGAACGATTTATACGTTTCCTTTTTCACAAACGTACCGCTAACCGTGCTCATGTCAATTTCATACGTTCCCGTAGGGATCGCCGTCTGATGTTTTACCTTGATGCGCTCGATATTGGCCAGCGACATACTTTGGTCAAGGCCTCGGTCACGGTCTTCTATCGTGTCGCAAAGCATCACCCATTGCCCGTTCTGCTTGTCCTGCATATACAGGTGGCCAATGGTGTACTTGTCTTTCTTGGCGGTCCTAACTAACTTCAGTTTCATCTTCTCCAGTTTTATTCTGCACCTTGTTAAGTAATGCCTGAATCTGCTCGGTGGTCAGCACCTCTGCCAACTGCTTGAGTGTGGCTGCACTCTTTCGCTCGGCCTTATCTTCGGCCTTCTCACGGATGGATTCAGCCTGTACAAAGCACATCCATGCGCTGGCGCCGAATGTTAACACTGGCACACTGCTGAGTAGCGACAATCCAAGCAGTTCCCATAGATGCCCGAAAAACAACAGCAGGTCAATCATTCCCATAATGAGGACAACCGAACCGTTACGCATTAGTTTCGTGGTGGTGCGCTCATAGGCGTAGGAATTCCGCGCCTCACCCAATAGTTTGGCTTTCCTAAGCCCGCTGGCGAGGTCAAGCATGATGGCGATGAACACCACAAACGCCGCCACGCCCACCATCAGTGCCATCAATTTCAATCCGTTGAAATCAATCATAGCCTTACCCTTTCGCAAAGTGCATCATGAGAATGAACACCATAGCCAACA
>Ga0247610_10000422_pt1 | contig 60732 bp, 84 predicted proteins | sample 174DNAGHGhighgp2_FD_193483 | JGI IMG/M metagenome (GOLD analysis project Ga0247610, IMG submission 193483) | Sheep rumen microbial communities from Palmerston North, Manawatu-Wanganui, New Zealand - 1742 DNA GHGhigh gp2 | ecosystem: Host-associated > Mammals > Digestive system > Stomach > Rumen...
CAACCATATAGTTTAGGAAGTCAATCCACTTATCGCCTGGCGTGGCTGTGAACCCAGTCCAGTATTTAGTAGTCTGGCATATCTCTCGGAACGCCTTGCCCATCCCGCTCGAGTAGCTTTTGCCTTTAGCTACCTCGTCGAATATCACAGCGTACTGAGATATATAGCGCTTGTTCGCTGATACCCACTTGCTTAGCTTGTGCCAGCTAATGACACTGAAGTCGGTTAGCCCTTGTCGCCACGCGTCGCCGTTCCACTGGTCAGACTCAGACTCGAAGTCGCCCGACCTGCTCTTGGATGCCGTAGTGACAACTAGCACGCCCTGTTTTCCGTGTTTAGTAGTGACATCGTATGCCCAGCGTAGCGCCACTGCAGTCTTGCCCATACCAGTCTGTAGCACAGCAATGTGCTTCCCCCCTAGTAGCGCGCGCACAGTTTCTTTCTGGAAGTCGTATAGCTCAGGCATAGCCTAGAACCTATTTAACGGCATCCTAGTAAGACTCTTAATCGCCTCAAACACGACGCTATCATCAATGCCAGCAGACTCTAGCGCGTGGATAGTATCGATGATCTTCTTAGTTTTAGCAGTCATCTTCTCGTCAACTTCCTTTGCCGAGTAGTGTGGTTTAAACTGATTGTCGTTCATTCTAGTCCTTTCGATGCCCCTAATAGGGTTAATTGGTTTAGTCGGTCGTTGTGGTGGCGTTAGCTCTGGTGTTTGCGTAGCCTTGGCCTCGATTTTCCTATTCTTAGCTTGCATAATATCTGCTGGGTTAATAGGGGCAGGTAGACCGTTGCATTTAGCGTACTGTACCCTATTCAAATAGTTTGAGCGTATACGCTTGCAGGTTTCAGAACAATACTTATAGCGTAGCGATGGCGTAGTGAATTGCTTGCCGCATAGCTTGCAGCGTACAACGAACTCGTTATTCAAAACTGGTATATTCTTTTTCTTCTTGTATTTTTCAGCCCACTCCAAAGCTCGCTTCCCCATAGGACAGTCTGGATTCTTGCAATATTTTTGTCGACTGTTTGCTGGCGTGAATACTCGCCCGCAGCATTCGCAAGCCTTAGTCTGTACTGTACTAATAATTGTCTGCATAGTCTATTCTCCTTCCTTTACGTTTTTAACTAGCTCATCTCTATACGGCATGAAGCCTAAGCTTAGCTCCTTGGATAGCGTGGCAATAATATCGTCTAGCTCTATCCCTTGAGCAATTTCAATGCCAGTCTTCTCCATAGCTAGGTTGATATAGCGCTCTGCTACGTTGTCGCAAAATGTATCGTAGTTTGCCATATAAACATCTTCGTGGCCTTCTTCGTCTGTCTCGACGTCATACTCGGCAATATCTCTTAGCTCGTCCATCAGCTCAGCATAGTCCTTAAGCGTTTCAAACTCAGCGCGCTTTATAATTTCGTCGCAGTCTTCTTGTAGCTCTTTAATTTTGCTCATCTTGGTTCTCCTTTAGCCTAGCAATATACGTATCGCTATCGCCGTAGTCGAATTGGGCGCAGGCCTCTAGCATAGGAGCTTCCTGACCATTCACTCCGTCATAGTAATCGCCCCACTCATATTCCTCGGTCATATTATCTTCGCCGATGCATACCATTCGTGCAGGCTCGCCACTGTCTGCAATAGCCTTCTCGATAGATTGCTTATCATCAAAGTTGTAGCCCATCCATTTAAGACAATCCCAGCCGACTAGTACGTAGCTATCCCATGGTTTAGGATATTCGTAGTATACATTAGGCTTACTTAGCAAATTGGTCACGCTATTCTTGCAATACTGTAGGTTGATCCCACCTTTCTTTACCACGATATGCTCGTCATCTTCGCGGTCTATCTCAAGCTTGCTTAGCTTCTTTGCATATATAGCAGGCGCGTGTTCCTTTACATAGTCCCACGCCTTCTTAGTCATAACAATGCGTACATCACTGTAGTACCCCATTATCTTCTTCTCCTTTCTATTAGTCCGTCTTTTCTACAAAGTAGCTGATCATATTCTTATCCCAGTTATCGAACACGTATTCGTCTATCGTGTCGCATATCTTCTGGTATTCTGCTGCTAGCTTCTCATTATGTTTGTACGTAGCCCACACTCGCCAGTTGCAGTATAAGTAGTAATCCGTAACGAACTTGTAGTCTTTTTCTTTTTTCATCAGGTCGTCTAGCGCCTCATCTGGTACTGGCTTACCCACTAGCCCAGAGCGTTCATCGTGGAACGCAATAGCACACAGTCTAGCCTCCTGTTCATTCTCTGTGCCAACTAGCTCTTCATAGTTACCCACCAATCCTTTTAGGATAGCTTTGGATTGGTTATATTCCTTATCTAGCTTGGCATAGAAGTCTCCCCGCATAGTCATATGCTTCTCCTTTCCATAGTATTATTAGTAGTCTGTTTGTTTTTGAGAGCCAACTCAAGCGACAGCTCTAATGATTAGATTGTAACATAAGCGAACAGATTTTTCAATAGTAGTCTGAATTAGTTTTCAAGTATTTTTCAGTCGTCACAAGCAGCACGATCATCATAGTCATCATCATCGCCACCATCATCGCCACGCAGCCCACGCATCGCATTCAGCATAGCACTCAGCATAGTACTCTGAGTATTCAGCTTAGGCAGCTACTCGCGTCTGCGTAGCGTAACAGCATTCGGCTTGCGCAGCTAGTGCTGATCAACGGCGTAGCGCGGCGTAGGGCGGGCGGCAGCAGAAGAAGATGTCCACCGTGAATAGCCTAGCCCGGCGTATTAGGGCGGTAGCATAGCGTAGTCCACCGTGAATAGCTTGTAGCAAAAGAGAGAGCTAGAATAGTCCTAGCTCTCGTTGTCTCGTAGCTTAGTCGCACTTGTTCTGAATGTTTAGCACAACCTGTTTTCTAATAGTAACGTCGTCGGCTGCCTTGTAGCGTGCCGCTTCTTCAATGTAGCTTGAATCGTAGGCAATCAACGCATCCACCCAGCTTAGCTTATTCTGTGCCATATAATCGCGTAGCTCATTCCCCCAGTTGTACGGCTCATTAAGATAGTCGAACCCGTCGCTTAGGTTAATGATTGTTACTGCATCGTAGTTTCGTTGTCGCACAGCTGGTCGCACAGCTTCCATAACACAGTCGAAATTATTATTGCCGCTTGCGTGATAGTCTCGCATAGCCTGTGCCCATTCCTGGCTCGTAGCTGGTACTAGCTTAGTAGCCTTAGTCCTGTGTAGCGTGCACATTAGGTTCTCGTAGTGTACTTCTAGCTTATGCTCTCTCGCCACCTTCTCAGCCTGCTGTAGCAAGTCGTCTAGCAACGCAGCAACATAGCCTTGCTGGCTTCTCATACTACCACTAGCGTCGACTGCTAGTACTGTTAGCTTATTCGCCTTATTCGGCTCGTGCACTCTATCATAGACTACTCCCTTCTTTATGATAGGACTACCTACTGTAGTACGGCGGCTAGGTCTAGCATAGGTTCTCCTAGCCACACGCCTGATAGTTTCATCGAAGAATACGCTATCGCTAGCTGGATCGTAGCGTAGCTGATCGCTTAATGCTTCTAGTAATAGCTTCTTAATAGCGGCAATCCCAGCTTTCTCTAGTTCTTGGTTTATCTTAGCCGTAGCACTGGTGTAGTCCAAGTCTTCGTTTATAGTCGTAGGCTTGCCATAGCCTGGTGCCTTCGTGCCGTCCTTCTTCTCATCAGCCTGCTCTTGCTTAGCCTGCTCTTGCTTAGCCTGCTCTAGCTGTCGCTTGTACTCGCCCGTAGCCTTAGCCATTCGTACAGTATTATTCATAGCCTGCGCCATAGCTTTGTTTTGTGCTTGCTGTTTCTCTTGGTCGTTTAGCACTAGCTTGTCCATAAACTCACGTAGCGTATGACAGCCTGCCGTCTCCGGGTGTAGTCGCTTATTAGTCACGCCCTTCTGTCTCTGTAGCACATTCCTAGCATAGGTTCGCCCAGCCACGCCATCATTGGCTTGTAGCTCACAGGCTACAGCTAGCTTAGCCATAGTCTCTGGTGTCGCACCCCTAGCTTCCATCGTAGCTGATACTCGGCTATGCTCGTTTAGTGCGTGTGTTAGCTCGTGCAATATAATATCTTGCACTTCGCTTACCGCATAGCTACCAAGTTTCATATCGTAGCCTTCTTTTAGGTTCGTTGTTCGTGTCTCGTCTAGCGTAGTCTTAACCCACCAATCGTCTGCGTATAGTATATCGCCATTCTTCTTCAGCATAGGATAGTCCTGCACTAGCATATCGGCTAGTATCTTAGCATCCACATAGACATTCTTGCCGTCTGTCATAGCCGGGCTACCAACTTCTCGTAGCACAGCATTAGCTTCTGGATACTCCTTCTCGCTAGTACGGCGTAGCGGATACTTGTCTAGCAAGTAGCCACCATACACGCTACGGCGTAGCCTACGCACAGCTTCGTCTAGCACATCATTAGTCTGCTTAATCTGCTCTTCTGTAGCTTGCTTGCGTACTGGCTTAGCCTGCCCAGTAGCTTCGGATAATGCTCTTAATAGCTCGTCGGCGTTCATTACTTAGCCTCCTTCTCAGCACAGCGTGCCACCATTGGTAGCCAGTTGCTTCGCTTCCTACCCCTATCGTTCTTTAGCTTCTCGGTAATCTCTTTTATCATAGTGCGTTTCGCCCCGTCGTCGTAGCTTGTCTTTAGCACATTATTCACAGCACGGATCAGCTTAGGTTCAATCTTAGTATTGCTGTAGCCACTAGGCTGTAGCTCATAGTAGTGATAGTTTCTATCAATCTCTAGCCCAACCGTGTTTAAAGCCTTGTCTAGCTCTAGCATAGCGTATAGTTTGCTCAACGCCTCGCTTAGCTTTTCTTTGCGTAGCTCAATGCTCTCTTCGCACGAGTACTCGCTAGCCTTCTCGAAGCGTAGGCCAGCTGCAGCAGCAGTCACAGCGTCTAGCATACGCCCAGCCATAATCTGCCAATTAGTGCTAGTGTAGTCGTGCATACAGCTTCGCACAGCTACTTCTTTAGCGAGCTTCTTTACTTCGTCTCGCATATATTCTGGTAGCTCATCCAAAGCTAGCTTGTCATTGTAGTGCGTAGTGTAGCCACGATACACATTATGAATATTCGCTAGCGTAGGAATTCGAATACGCATAGCCTTAGCAATAGCCTGGCCGTCGATCTCTTTCAGCATACGGTAGCCAATCACAGCGTCGGCTAGGTCGCCAGCACTCCTAATGCGATTATCAGCATAGCATTTCTTCACATTAGCTTTGCCTAGCAAACGCACGGCTTTACGGAACGCATAGCTCTGGTCCAGCGTAATGTGCTGTGTGCGATAGCGTGTTGTAGCACGGCGTGAGATAGGCTCGGGCTTGTAATAGCTTTCGTTCACGGATAGCTTAGGCAATACCTTAGCCAAAGCACGTAGCTTAGCATAGCTATGCGTGTGCCAGTTATCGCCATATGCCGTAGCGAATAGTTGCTCTAGCTTCACATAGTCCACGCCATAGTTTTTAGCAATACGCTTGGCATAGTTTGTCTTCAGCACACTCGTAGCACCATAATCCACGCAACTTAGCTCGGTATAGTCTTTAGGTGATAGATGAGTAGCGTAGTTGTTAGCCATTACTTAGCCTCCTTCATAGCATCGTCGATAGCCATCAACGCCCTGATACCCTGTCCTGTTGTAGCCTTAGTACTGTTCATAATAGTTTCTCGTAGCGAAACTAGCTCAGCCAGTGGCATAGCCTTAATCGTAGCAATAGGTGGGATTAGGCTGTCCTTAGCCTTGCGTACTCGTGTCGTAGTCTCACCAGCAGCCCAGTTAAATGTATGCACAGCGTGACCCACCGTACGCTCAGCACGTAGCTTAGCATCACCAATAGTTAGTTTGCCCTGTCGTTTAGCGCAGCAGTCGCAAGTCTTGAAGTAGTTCATAATAGTGCGTGGATTAGTTCCATAGAATTCCGTATTGTCGCACCAGAATTCGCTGAAGTCTGTGATAGCGTCGCGTACAAACTGGCTAGTCATCTCCTCGCCTAGCGCAGCTTTCAAATGCGGTAGCTTAGTATCGATTTGTGTCATAGCATAGCTTTCAAAGCTCTCTGGCGTAGCCACCATTCGCACAGTAACGAAGCGTGTCTTTAGCGGACGGCTTAGCTCCGTGCCTTCCGTAGTATCGGCTAGGCTATTCGCAGCACATACAATTACCAAGTCATCGGGTAGCCTGTAGTCTGGCTGTGTTGTTAGCATCCTGTCGGTTAGCATAATCTGCAGCCCATTAAGAATGATAGGATTGGCTAGGTTAATCTCGTCAATGAATAGCACACCCTTCTTGCCAGCCTTAGCATTGTCTAGCACACGGATCAGCCAGTCTGGCATAGCGTATGGCGTTGTCTTTGTAGCCTGGTCATAGACTGGGATACCGAATAGTGCTTCTTCGCACATCGTGGCAGCACTCAGCGTAGTCACAGCATAGCCTTCGTCAGCCAAGCTTTCAATAATGCTAGACTTACCACAGCCTGGCTCGCCGTAAATCAGTAGGTTAGTCTGGCTTTCCAAACATTCTTCTACTAGCGTAGGAATATCCTCAGCCTTAACTTGTGATAGGTTCTCGTAGCTTTTCTTTAGCCTGTCGTTATTCATTGTCTTCTTCTTTCTTCGTATCGATTAGTTTATTCTTATATTCGTTGTAGCTTCGTAGCTGGTCCGCCATTCGTTCCAGCTCTACCTTAGCCTGGTGTTGTCTTCCCGCAGCACAGTATTCACAGTGCGGCGCGCAGCATCTATTGTATGCGTGGCGTCTGATAGTCCTACTCATTCGTAGTCTCCTTGCCGTATTTCATATCGTATAGCTTTGTCATAGTCGGCATCATCTGCCTTATAGTGTGGCTTATCCATAGCCTCGGATTTCTCCTTATAGTTTAGTAATAGTATTGTGATTAGTCAGCTACAGTGCGTAGCGTAGTTTAGCGTGTTACATATTCTCTCCTTTCGTTTCTCATTGCATAGCAAAGCCACGCCACCGTGTTAGGGTAGCGTGGTTTAGTTCCGTATAGTGTGTGCTACTGTTTGCGTAGCGTGTTGTAGGTTGTGTTGTGGTTGTTGAACGCCTGTAGCATAGCCTTGAACTCTCTATGCGACATCATAGCGTCGTTGTTCTTACGCTCCAGCCTGTAATAGTCTGTAATGCGGCGGCGTAGATCAGCTTCGTCATCTGCTAGCTCCGCCAGCCGTACCACTATATATAGCTTGATGTGTGCTGTAGGTGGTAGCTTATCGCCTTCATAGCGTGCAGCCTTCTCGGCTAGCGTTAGCTTCGTATTATGATAGCGTCCTGCATTCGTGTAGATCAGCGGCGCCCTAGCAATAGCATTCAGCCTAGCCTGGTATTGTTCAGGGGTTAGCTTCTTCCCTGGTTTAGTAATCTTCACAGCACCGTGTAGCGGACTGGTAGGTGTAGTCTGGCGTAGCTCTTTTATAGTGTCTAGCTTCGCCAATACGGCATCTAGTTTAGCTTCAATATCATTCATAGTGTAGCTACTCCTTATCTAGTCCTAGCGTATGCTCGATCATTTTAGCATCTATATCTAGTAGCTCCGCACCAGCTTCAACTCGCTTCGCAATAGTACTGTCCAGCGTAGTGCTGTTGTATATATCTTCTAGCAACGCTTTAGTGTTGGTTAGCGTATCTAATACCATCACTAGCGTACGCTCGTATTTATTCTCGCTGTCGTATAGGTCCAGCTTCTTCATAGTTGTAGCTCCTTAGTAGCTTATTATTTAGTATAATTTTGTTTTTGCCGTAGCTTCGCCGTAGCTTGCCACGCTGCTTGTGTTGGTGTCGGGGTGTTGCACCCTGTAAGCTAATTATATCACAATTGCATAAGCGACGGAAGAGTGATATAAGCACAAGCGACTTGAAGATCGATAGCATAGCGTCAGCATAGTCATCAGCGTCATCTAGTACAGCGTAGCTCGTAGCGTCATCACAGCTCTCTTGTAGTGGCAGGCGTAGCGTAAAAGTATTCTGATGAGCCACCTAGCACAGCTCTCGATAGCCCGACCGCTCGCCTGGAATAGCCGGGCGTAGCCAGCCGTAGTGTAGCATAGTATAGCATAACCATAAGCAGTATAGCATAACCATAAGCATTTTCCAGATCCTAACTAGCTGCACAAAAAAACACCCCTGTTGCGGGGTGTTTAGATAGTCTTATTACGCTTATTATTATTATTAGTCGTTTGTGCTATTTTCTAATTTTTCTTTTAGTTTTTCTTTTAGTTTTTCAATATCGCTTGTGCTTGTAGCTTGTAGCGTTTTCACTTGTGCTAATAGTTCACTAGCTTGTGCTAATAGTTCGCTTTTAGCTTTTTCGCTATTTTCGCTTTTAAGCTTATTTTTAAGTGCTTGTAGCTTATAGCGTGCATAAGCTAGTTCACTTGTAGCATCTAATTTTATATCAAATTCGCTTGTAGCTTGTGCATTTTCTAACATTTTTAGCATTTTACTAGTGATATTTTCGCTTTTTATATCGCACAATCTATCAAATCCGTTGCCACTAGCTTTTTTCTTATTTTTCACTAGTTTAAACATTAGCTTATAAGTACCGTATAAACTATAAACACCATAACAAAGTTTTATATAGCTTTTATTATAGTCGCTTGTGTCTTTTTCGCTAATGTTTAGTGTAGCATTAGCGTTTAGCTTTTTTAGTTCATTTTCTAAATCATCTAATACGCTTGTGCTTGTAGCATTCCCGATAGCTTGTGCTTTTTCTTGTGCTTGTGCATTCGCTTGTGCTTTTTCTTGTACCATAAATCTTACCACTTTCTTGTAGTGCTAATAAGACTATCTAATATAATAGTACCATAATATAGCTATTTTCACAAGTCTTGCACAATAGCATAAAATATAGTTTAGCTTGCAGCGTGAAATCAAAAAATAAACATAAGCGTAATCGACGGCTGGCAAGCATAAGCATTTTCGGTGATCCTAACTTGTAGTAATTCTTATGCTTATTTTAACCATAAGCATTTCCGACTTGATCTTCCCCGGAGACCCCCGGCGCTGCTTCTGTAGTCTCCCCGAGGTACGAGGGGTGGTTTGGGGGGTCATACCCATACACCACCATACACCACCACACAACACCACTTCCGCCATACCTTCTTCTCATACCGCCCGGAATTACATGCTATAATAGGGCTAATAACAGGCGCCTAAGAGCCCCAAAGCCACCTTAAACTACACAATATATAGGTAGGATTGTCAATAGAGAAAACCTATTGACACGAAAAAACCTTCTCTGAGCAAATGTGTTGTAATATGTCCAATTTTGGGACAAAAACGCTGGACCATGATTGGACCAAAATGTCCCACCCCACAAAAAACGCATATTATGACACATTTTTGACTATTTTACCCCCTTATTTCATAAGTTTTCCACAGCCCAAAAACTTAGCTTGCGCTTAGTGGGACATTTTGGCGACCCCTGTTACGCTTTTTGAAAATGGCCCAAATTGAACACTAAATTTGCACAATGCCATTTTTTGACAAATTTTAAGCACAAGCATGACCCATTTTGTCCCAAAAAAGGGCATCTGGTGTCCCAATGGGAACAAAAAAGTATAGCAGAACATATTTATTGTGCTAACGCCAAATTTAAACCCACCAAAAAAGTGTCCCATTTTGCCCATTTTTGTCCAATTTTTTCATTTCGTCCCACGTTTGTCCCGCCCGCGTCCCACTCCTCATGCACCATCCAGTTCCAATCCAGTTCATGCTTGACTGCTCAACTAATGTGACTGGTATACTAGACGTATCAACTAAGGGAAAGGATATAAGAATGGTCCCAACTGAGACTGAAGAAGCCCGTGCCAATATAAGGGCAAGCTTCTATAGGCGGCTAGCCGACAAGAATATAAATGTGATGAACTGCTCGATCATAGACGGCGAGGCTGTCGTGATTTTGGAGTACTGTTATGAGCGTCCGAGGGATGGGAAGCTAATTTGGCCAAAGATTGCCGTTGAGGGGTGCAACTTCTACGATGCGGCGACGATGGCGGAACTAATAATTGATAAGATCCGCGAGAACTAAGCATGGATGGCATGGAGGTAATGCCACGAGCGGCTCTGACGCTGGACGATATTAGCAATTCGCTAGCTGCTATTGATGCCGCGAGCTCTGTTAACAAGGAGGTTGTGGAGAGTGACCCAGCTTTGTCTCTGTTAGTGCAGACTATTACATCGTTAAGAGATGAGGGGCGGCTATCGGTGGATGCGCAGATGGCGGCAGATAAGCTCTTGCCGATGTTGGCTAATACCGATAAGGCGGAGCGGTCTTTTGCTATTGTGATGGCGGATTTCTTGAAGGACTTCGAGTTCATCAAGGTTGACGCATTCGAGTCGGTCCCGCAATTATATGTATGGTACAGGTCGACTAAGGAGGATTCCGATTTGGTGTTTAGGCCCTTGAGCGAGCCGATGCTGAGGGAAGTGCTTACTGATTATTATATTAGGAATAAGCAGGGGTGCTTGGCACCTAAGATTAGTGCTGCTGCAGATACTTTACGCAATCGTGTGCCGTATCATATAAGGGAGATTTCTAATCGCATTATTAAGGTGAGCAAAGATTACTTCTTTGACACTCAAACCGCTAAATTACATAAGAGGCTTGAAGGTATGTTATCTATTGATGATAATTCTAAGGATACGATTGATGGGAAACCAGTTTGTTTTAGGTCGCTTTTTGACAGCCCAGGCGACAAAGATGAGGTCCCGATTTCGTCAATCTCTTTTCAGCCATACGAGCTCAACGTTATTGACCATTATCTGAGAGACCATGATGGGGAGTTCGCGCCGCCTGATGCGTTCGTGAACCAAATTGAGGACTATTATAATGACGAGACTTTGCCACCAGAGCAGGCGTCTTATCTGAAGGAGATACATAGGCAGTCCGTCAAAAAGTTCCACGCTCCGCTAAATTTCTTCTGGGTGGCCGCCGATTATAATGTCGGCAGGTATAATGATATGATCAAGACTTTCATGCTGGAGTTCCAGTACGTGAAGTTTGGCTATTTCTTCTATTTCATTGGTGAGAAGGTGAACGGTAAGAGTGCGATGCAGAGGTGCCGTCATCTGTTACTGGGCACTGCGAATACAGCTTCTCTGTCTGCACCGAAGCTTTGCAGTTGGGACCACTCGCTGGACTTGGCACTGGCGATGTCGAATGCGCCATCTGAGGACTCGGATTTCAAGAAGGATGAGGTGGACAGCGCTTTGGAGATGCTCAAGTGCATGGCGACTCACGAGAAGATTGTTCTTAGGATGAAGAACCATGCTGGTGGCATTCCGTTCACGCCGAATTTCTTGAGCTTCTTCCCTAGAAACAAAATCCCTGACTTCGGTAGCAGTGACGGTTTGCAGGCGTTCGTTAGCAGGCGCATTAAGATTATTCACTTCACCCACGACTTCTCGGCGGAGTCTAACAACGGTAGAGACTTTGTGAAAGAGACTTTCACTCCGAAATTCTACTCTGCGTTACTGCCTCTGCTTCTAGGGTCAGCGCGCTACCACCTTGGCAAAGGGGTGAAGTTCTCCCAAGACAGTGAGGCGTTCGCTACCAAGATGGGGGAGATTATGGATCCAGCTACTCACTTCCTCAACAGGCTGTTCTATTGGTTCGACTATGCTGGTCCAGCGAAGTTCATTACGGACCAGGCGAAGAAGTACTTTATTGACCACGGTGTGAGCGACTGGAAGGAGAAGCTTGACTCGATTAGAGACAAGATGGCTCGCCTCAATGAGGAGAGACCTCGCTACCTTGGCAGGAAACAGATTGCTGGCTCTCCAGCGTACGAAGACCAGAATCTTCGCTCTAGGTGCAAGGCATGCCCAGCAGTCTTCGAAGAAGAGCCTGGCGGAAGGGTGAAAAGGAAGCGCCTCGACGTGTTCTCTCCAGATGCGAAGCTGGCAGTACTTGGAGGCAGGTCTCCTAGCGAGTACTACTCGTCGCTGAATCCAGACGATGTCGATGGCAACGACGCTCACTCTATTATCACTATTCTAGATGACTTCGAGTCGGATGATGCCGTCAAGAAAGACCCAGTGCAGATGCAGCTTTTGATGGAGACCAAGAAATGAACGGTGAATCGCTAGCCGACCAAATTATCAATATATCGGCTAGCCCTGCTGGGGGGTTTGACAGAGACGACCCTCGGACATGGGTAAGCCGAATATTAGAGGTAAGCCCATCCGTCTATACTCATCAGGGATTCCTAGTGCACGAGCATGAAATTATCGAGCGCGGTAACAGAGAGCAGATAATGGCTCTCTTAAGAGACCCAGACGTGTCGGTGACTAGTTCTCGCGCCATATGGATCTACGACGAATTATTGTCTGTCGTGCCTGAGCTGAGCTATAGGTTTATCCAGGTGTCAGACGAATATATGTGGGATGCTGAATATTGCAGGTTGCTGCCAGTATCTTGCTTTAGAGGTTGTGTCGCGCAATCGGACGGCATTACTAAAAAAATGAAGAAAGGAAAATAATTATGACCGATGAAGAATATGCAGAGATCCAAGCTAAGGCTAAGATGGCTAAAGAGATGTTCGATGGAGATAACTCCTTTGATGAGGCCACGCTTGATATGCTGAAGGACGAGTTTGAAAGAGTATCGAGCCTTGAGCCTTCTAAGGATTTTTCGGAGAAGGCTCGCTCGATGGCCGAGAATTTGATCACAGAGCTAACTATGTACCAGCTCAAATCTGGAGACGAGGGGGAGTTTCTTAAGGCGGGGCTTTTCTTGGAGAAGAAGGACTTCTTTATTAAGCAACTTGCCAAGTGTTTTGAGACTGACTTGAAGGAAGATGTAGAATAACCTCATGCTAGAATCAGAGTTTAAAAAGAAGTTTTGTGCTCGCCTCAAGAAAGAGGTGAAGCCTCTGGCTATTTTGCAGTACCAACAGAGCGCCACTACCTTAAGCGGTTTTCCAGATACGATTGTGATTTTAGAAGGCATTACCATCTATATCGAATTTAAGAAGAGCAAGACGGCAAAGTATCGTCCTGGGCAGAAGGAGTGGCTGAAGAAGCTCAACGACAATGGGCACTTTGCGTTTGCTTGCCACCCAGATAATGCAGATGATATCCTGGAAGAAATAAAGAGGATTGCGTAATGATACGAGTGCTAGAATGTTTTGCAGGTATTGGGGCATGTTCCCAAGCCCTTACCAACCTTAATATTCCCCATGAGATCGTGGACGCTGTGGAGATCGACAAGTATGCGATAAAGAGCTTCAACGCGATCCATGGGACTGCTTTCGAGCCACAAGATATTACCAAGTGGGATAAACCGTTAGAGAATATTGACCTGCTGATGCACGGCAGTCCGTGCCAGGACTTCTCTCTTGCTGGGAAGCAGGCTGGTGGAGACATAAACTCTGGAACTCGTTCATCTTTGATGTATGAGACCCTGCGCATCGTGGGGCGCATTCGCCCGCGTATTGTCATCTGGGAGAACGTGAAGAATCTCCTATCAGAGAAGCACAGGCACAACTTTGACGCGTATATCAAGGCGATGGATGCACTAGGGTATCAATCCAAGTACAAAGTCATGAACGCGAAAGATTACGGCGTTCCGCAGAATCGAGAACGCGTGTTCACAATCTCGATACTTGGCGAAAATAACTTCGAGTTCCCAGAACCAGTGCCTCTTGAGAAGTGTCTAGGCGATATCTTGGAACCAGAGGTGGACTCAAAGTATTTCTTGAAGCAGAGCCAGATTGGTAATCTTACGATGCAGAACCCAGATGTGGCGTATTGTCTTGATGCAAATTACTGGAAAGGTACTAACCTGAAGCAGTATCTAGAGAAGAGGCGTCGTCAGGTGGTGAGGGTTGGCGGACTTTACGATAAGGATGGTAGTCGTCATCAGGCTGGGTCGGTATTTGACCCACAGGGAATCTGTTCAACTCTCTCGACTATGCAAGGAGGTAATCAGGAGCCGATTGTGACTGGGCCGCCTCAGATTCGCAAACTTACTCCACTCGAATGCTGGCGACTGATGAGCTTCGATGACGATGCGTTTAAACGTGCTAAGGCGTCTGGTATTAGCGATACTCAACTGTATAAGATGGCAGGCAATAGCATCGTGGTGAAGGTGCTTGAGGCAATACTTGGCGAATTATTTAAAGGAAAGGAGCAATAATGAGTACCGATGAGTTAATTTATGCAGTTATTGATTGGGGCAGAGGTAAGCATCTGGATAACCCTGTGATGCAGTACGCTAAAGTAAACGAGGAGATTGGTGAGATTGCGCATGAGCTTACTCGCGGTAATCTCAAGAGTCCAGAGATGAAGGACGCCATTGGGGATACTCTGGTGACGATTATTATCTTGGCTGACATTCTGGGTTATGATCCGACCAGATGCCTGGAAGCGGCTTATGCTGTGATTAGAAATAGGAGGGGGCATACCGAGAACGGGTCTTTTGTAAAGGATGAGCAATGAGGACGATTTACATGTCGAAGAGCCCAGAATGGGAGACTCCGCAGGAGCTATTTGACGAGCTAAACAAGGAATTTCACTTTGATTTAGATGTCGCTTCTACGCACGAGAACGCGAAGTGCGAGCGGCATTTTACGGAGGAGGACGACGGCTTAGCCCAGGAGTGGAGCGGCACGGTATGGTGCAATCCGCCGTATGGCCGTCAGCTCAAGGATTGGGTGAAGGCCTGCGGCACTTATGAGGGGGGGCAGGCAGTGATGCTTATCCCAGTGCGAGCAGACACCTCTTGGTGGCACGAATATATTTGGGACAACCCACACACCAAGGATATTCGCCTTATACGCGGGCGCGTGCATTTTAACAACAGTCCGCATGGTGCCCCATTCGCTAGTTGTGTTATCGTGTTTGATCCGAAGAGGAAAGGCATGACGCCGCGCGAACGTATGCGTAGTACAATGTAGACATGAGGGAGTTTATCATCACTTGCCAGTGTGGGGGTATCGACGATAAGGCCAAGGCAGGCTTTTCCACACTTTTCCCACAGGCGCATATGCCAGAGATTACCCGCCATAAAGATATTCATAAGTTGGTTCAGTCTCTTCCAAGAGATTGGCAGTTCAGTATGTATGTGGCGGACAATCTCATCAAGAATAAGGAGAAATTTGCCTATTACTTCTTGGTGGACGATAAAGGCTTCATCGTTAAAATTTACAATTTGCTAACTGGAAAGAGGGTCGTTTCATGATAAAGGTTATCGCTTGCACATGTGGTGGCGTCGAGCGTCTTGCTAGAGCTACATTGACTAAGGGCGGCATGGCTGATGCGCTAAATGTCCCCATCACGCGTGGTAAGAACAAGTCGCTCGCCGTATTGGGTTCTTTGCCAGAATTGTATCGCAACACGTCTGAATTCAAAGCATTGGAGGCGCATGTCCAGAATTCTGGGCGCTTTGTTATTATTATTGGCTATGCGAATGGCGGCTTGAGATGGATGGATATTGCCAGAGGAACCATCAAGGAGAAGCTAGACGCAGAGTTGATAGTTGAGCACTACAAAGATTTGGTCGATTAGCTCCTAATTTGCCTATTTTTTCTAACCATAATATATTTATGGTAATGGTAAAGGAGTTTTAACGTATGCAAAAAAATAACCTCCCAGCGGGCTTTATCAGTATTGATGATGCGATCAAGCTTATCGAATCGGATACCCGCTCTAACGCTAAGGTAGACACTGCCTTCTTACTACGCAATCTTCCATATCTTCGCGTAGATGGTAATTACACTATCAAAAAGCTAAAGCACAAAGATGGCAAGGTTGTCCCTGATGGCCAGACCTATGTTCAGATTGCTACCGAATATGAGCGCGCTATTTTGCAGCATGCCATCACTGAGCACTACAAAAATGTGACTGGCCGCATCATTGACCCTGAGACTATCGGGCTTCGTTCTATGTCAACTGCCGTTGATGACGAGAAGAATCCTAGTGCTCGCATCACTAAGAACGAGAAGCCACTAATCAAGGCTGGTGAAGACTTGGGTAGCGCAACTAAGACTGTAACGGAGTAGTCCCATGAGCGCATTGGATGATTTCAATGAGACTGTCGGCCGTTTGACTTCGGCTATGGACGCGGTGTCTCGCGCAACGGACACTATCACTTTATCTAGGAAAGAATCTGAGGCAGTGAACACGCTTCAGTTGCTCGAAGTGCAAATTGGCGCTATTGGGCAGGATTTGTATCATGCAGTCAGAGCTCGTCATACTAAAATTATGAGAGGTGAAATCGAAGAGGAGACTAATGAAAACAGTAAACGCAGTAACTCTGGACGAGCTAAACGACAATCTAATAGCAAGGCTAAACGAGCTAGTAAATAACGCCGACGCAGAGGAAATCCTGTCGATTACTGAGGCGGTGTCTAAACTTAATGCGTCGCGCCGCAACTCTGACCAGTTCGCGAAACCTCAGACTGAGGATGAGAAGCTGGAGGCTGAGCGCGCGGCAGTCCTCGGGGAGATAATCGGTGGCTAAGCTACTTGAGAACGAATACCCATTTAATGAAACTCTAACCCCAGACCAGATTCGCAAGGCTCTGACTGGGGATTTTGACGGGTTTAAGTATTTCTTCGAGAACTGCATGGTGCTCCAGGACCGTGATACTCGTCAGTTTGTGCACCCAGTGATGAATAAGGGGCAGGAGATGATTGCTAAGACGATTCTCTCTTATGTCGCGAAGGATACCCGTGCTACCTCTCACAAGGAGTGCATCATCTTGGGTCCGCGCCAGTTTGGCAAGTCTACTCTCTTAACGGCCATCTCTAGCTACATTGAGGCATATGTGAATGGGATGGAGAACTTGAACATCGTGCACACGATGCATCAGGCTACCGCTGCGGCGAAGTTCTTTAAGCAGAAGATGGCACCAATTATCACAAGTGTGAACCCAGCGATTTTCCCTACGATTATGAGGGACACGCTGGGGACTTCTACCTTGCTGCAGTATAAAGACATTAAAGGTATTCGCCGTGGAGGCTATTATGAAATTACTTCTGCTGGCTCTAACTCTGTTCGTTCTGGCACTGTTTCCGTCTGGCTATGTGATGAGCCATCCGAATATCGAAATCCAGAAGCAGTCGAGGACTCTGTGTCTGGCGCTATTTCTAGTTATGGCTGGTCTTTTACTGCTTATATAGGCACTTTCTCCGACCGTCTCACTACGTACTTCCTGAACAAGATTCAGACAGCTCTCGACCACCCAGACGAGATGGAGCTCGTGTTTATCCCGTGGTTTCTCGTGTATGGGCGCGAGGGCGACGAGATTGGTGTCGATATGGATGACCTGGACGAGTATGAGCGCACAGTTATCATCCCAGAGATGATTAAGTACAATATCCCGTCCGACGAGATTGTGCAGAAGATTGGCTGGTATCGCAGACGCGCTCTTCGTACGAGCAAGATGCGCTACGAGTTCCCGACTTCGATTCAGGATATTATGGATTTGACCTCTGATAAGAAGGTATTTTCTGCAGAATCTCTCGAGCATCAGCGCACCAAAATAGAGAATGGTACTCCGTACCGTTTTGTCACTGACACTGTCACTCGCAAGGTAGAAGCCCAGACGACTGACAACAGCCCATTTCGCATCTTCCGTACTCCGATTTATGGACATAGATACAAGGTAGTGGCAGATCCTATTACTGCCGCCAACGACGACACGGACGTGTTCGCGATGCAGGTGTTCGACGACAATACACTTGAGCAGGTTGCCGTCTTTGCGAGCAAAGGTCTTTCAGTTGAGGATTATGCTGATTATGCTGTGTCGATGGCGAAGATATATAACAACGCCCAGATTTGTCCTGAGTCGAACGTCGCAGATGCGTTCTTAGTAGCTTGCCGTGGGCTAGGTTACTACAATTATTATTATGCTAATGCCGCGGCTAGGAAGAAGCGCGAACCAGGCATCAGGACATCGGCATCTAGTAAAGAGGGAATGATAGACAACCTCAAGTTGATGCTAGATAACAAGAGGCTAACGCTACACGATGAAGATACTATTGATGAGCTCAGCTGGTTCGAAAAGAAAGTCAAGGAGAACGCCGATGGTTCGGTGCGTGTTCGTATGCAGGCGCATGGCAAGAAACATGATGACAGGGTTGCATGTCTGTGGATATATGTCGGAACTTTGGACGACCATCAGATGCATGGCAAAAACTCAGGTTTCGCTATCCTATAATTTATTATTTAGTTATGAGTGCTAAGAATTACATTGACTGGGACCAGGCGGCCAACTATCCGTTGCAGTGGATTTACGAATCGATGCCTGCAAGGTATGCGTACCAGTGCATGATACACCGTGCCAACTTGGCCATGCAGGGAAAACCTAGTCGAAATCTTTATAAGGAGGAGCTCGAGAGCAATCTAAAAAGCCTCTCAAGAGACGAGCTTTCCGATGATGATAGGGCGCGTTGTCTCTGCGTGCCAGAAGGCGAATCGTTCGCTATGCGCAAGGCCGTCCAGAATCGCATGAACCAGATGGCTAGCGGCGTCGATAGCTACGAGTGCAAGATAAATGATCCATACATGCTTATTGAGCCAGACACGGAAGATCTTCTTGCGGCTAAGTGTGAACAGGATTATATCGAGAGCAAGTTAGGCGTATTCGCATCTGTGTTTTCACGTGATTTGACCTTGTACGGCGTTACTGCAGCTTTGGTTAACTATTGTCCTATTACCGACAAAAACGAGGTGCTTCGTATTAACCCGAAGAACATTTGGTTTGACACTATGTATGTCTCTACTGGCAAAGAACGTTTTCGTGGTTACTCTACGATGATTTCGTTTGCCAAGCTCAAGGAGATGATTGAGCGAGAAAAAGACGACATTAACCCTAACCTGCAAGTTCCTGACCGCTCTATCTTCAACAAGAATGATGTCGTAGATAGCCATATCAAGGTTGGCGACAAGAAGATAACCACTATTAACGACCTTGAAATCTACATTCAGGACTTGAACAAGCTTGCAGCAAGCCCAGATTTACAGGGCTACCCGATGAGCTATTTCGCAGAGTATGATCACGACCTTAATAACTGCTACAACCTTGGATGGTATCATACGTTGGCTACTGATCCTGTAGCTAAGACCAACAGTGGCTATAACGGTGATGATGTCGAGTTGACCGTTATCTACGACCTAGACCGTAAGATTGAATTCAAGATTATCAATCGTCGCTTCGTTATTTCTGCTAATAGAGATGCGTTTAAGCGAGAAATTGTGTTCAATATTTACAACCCGATTACTGATACCATGATGTACCGCATCGATGATTACTGCCTAGACTGCCCACTTAAGTTTCAGTTTGAGGAACAGGCGGCTCGCGACATAGCGTCCTACCCTATTTCGCCAGTGTTTACTCTGCTCGATGAGCATGACAAGCTCTGCGCATGGCGTGCTAAGCGTGAACATGTTACAAAGATTCTCTCTATCCTTCGCATCGAAACTGGCGGCGCTGATGCCACCTCTCTTCGCAAGGTTCTCAATGTTATGGGCGTTATCTTGGATGACATCCAGGGCGATATTAACTCAATCAACTTTGCCTACGACTACAATCCAATCGATAGCGAGATAGCATATATCGAAAATACTATTAAGATGTCTCTAAGCGCTTACGACCAGTTTGATGCAATGCAGGCAATGGGCGACCGTGCGTCTGCCGCTGAATCTGGTATGGCTCTTGGTGCCGTCGCACAGGGTCTCGCCACCCACCAGAACGCTATCATGCAGCTTTACGCAGATATCGCTCGTCAGTGTCTTGGCAACCGTGTGGTGTATTCTCCTAACCAAGAGTTCCCAATTACCAATCTTGGTCAGAATTCTTCGATTACTATCCAGCAGATGGCTCTCAACGCTATCATCAACGTTAAGCCAAAACTTGCTGTGGAAATCCACCAGAAGACGTTGGCAGCAAATGCTATCGCTATCGTATCGAACTTCAAGGATGTTCTGACGCCAGACGGTATCGCATACTTCTTACAACAGGGAATGCTCGGACAGTTGCCTCGCAAACTTGCATCTACTTTTGTTAACGTTCCTGGCACGAGTGAGCAGGAAATGGCTCTCGCTCAGCAACAGGCTCAGAATCAGGCTATGATGCTCAAGCAGAACCAGATGGCATACGAACAGAATCCAGTCCCATACGAGGTAGACAACCTTATGCAGAATGCCACCCCTGAGGAAATTGACCAAGTTATCGCGTCTCTTAACGGCGCCGTTCAGGGTGATGGCGCTATCGAGCCTCCTACCGATAACCTATCCCAAGCTCAAGCTACTCCAGAGCTACTTGATATGCAGGGGCAGGAAGGCGCGCTTGATGCGAACTTGAGGGGTATGACGCCAGAGATGGCAAGTCAAGCGATGAATCCAAACGCTATGGTGGGCTAATGTTATAATTGCCTTATGGCAAGTAAAGAAATCAATATTCCAGAATTGATAGTAGAACGCTACGAAGTTAAAGACATCGTGGCGTTTTTGCTAACTAAATTCAAAACGTATAATAACCGGGATGGGGTAGAGTATGCCGACCGAGAGTTAAGCATCTACATCTCTATCTTAGATGCGTTGAATAAGAAGCTAGGTGGCGGGAACGGCCCAACTATCTTATAATCATGGTATTAACATAAGAAAGGACACTACATGGACGACCAAGTAGCCGCCACGCCAAGCGCGACGGAAGCAGTACCAACCACTAATACGCCAGAACAGGCACCTCAAGCTACGCCAGCTCAAGCTGCGCCGACACCACAAACCCCAGTTGCCAATATCCCAGCAGATAAGATTGAGGCTTTTAATCGCTTTATCGAAGGCAATGGCGGGTTTGACTCTGCATTCGCTAAGCTCAAAAGAGATGTGTCTGCCCCAGCTTCGCAACAGCGACCGCAGCCGCAGTACCAGCAGCAACAGCCGCAGTACCAGCAGCAACAACCGCAGTACCAGCAGCAACAACCGCAGTATCAATACCAGCAGCCTCAGAGATTGCCAGAGGGTTATATCTCGCAGGAAGAATTAAACGTTAAACGCGTGTATGATGATTTTGCTCGTGACCCAGGTTATGCCCCGATTAAAGATGAGCTATCTAGCGGTGAAATTTTCAAGGTAATGGACAGGTTTGGCATCAGGCCAGTTGGTCCTAACGGCTCGGTAAACGTTGGCCAGGTGAAGGATTTCTTGGATATGTATGCCAAGTCTAAAGCTCCAGCTATTGCTCCGAGCGCTCCTGTGACTACGACTCCTACTGTCGACTACGTTAACGTAGGTGATAAGATTACCTCTCGCGATGACGCTTTAGCTGTTATGCGCCAGAATATGCAGTTAGGCGGTAAAGTAGCTAACCACCCTCAGACAGAAGCAGCTAAAGAATATTTGAAGAATTACTTCAAGAAATAGAGATAAGCCCTTCGGGGCTTATTTTTTGTGCCGAGTTTTTTGCATCTATACTAAAGATATGAGTGAAATAGATCCAAATCAGCCACGACCACGCTTTGCTCCTAGCTACTGTTGTGGTCCTTATCCTAAACCGATGCCACAGCCACCGCGTAAGCGACGCCCGTGGTGCCCATGCCCAAAGCCACGTCCATGTGCTTGCCCATGTCCGCCACCGCCACGCCCACGCTGCAGGCCTACGTGTTGTAACTTTAACCCATGCGACCCGTGTGGCGTGTGCGAACCTCCATGCTACCCAGGCATGACTCGCAAAGTTGTTATCCCTGCAGTGTTGGGTGATGACTCCAAGGATAGTGAGTACGCACCAGTAGAAGGCATGTATTTTAACGCCGTAGTTGAGTACAAAGCTAATGGCGCAGTTTACATCTATAGTGGTGATGGCATTTATACGAAGTTGAAAGATGGTAGCCCAAAGAAAACAGATTAAGTATAAGGCTTTACCGTCTGAACCAAAGCAAGTTAAAAAGACTAAGAAGGTTAAGAAGGTGAAGAAGATTACTTTTAAGAAGATTGCAGAGTGGGTGCAGACCACCGCAGGCATTATCACTGCTATTGGCGTGATATTCACTGCTGTTGTTGGCATTGGTACTTGGGGGATTAGCCAGATTCTCAAAGACACTAACTCTCGTCTTGATACTATGGGCGGCCAACTCGACCAACTTCAGGTTGAGGCTACTCGCACCCAGCTCATCACGCTTATGAGCAATTATCCTGACAACAAGAGTGAAATCCTCAAGGTTGCAGACAAGTATTTCAACGAGTATAACGGCGACTGGTATGTCACTGAACTGTTCGAGCAATGGGCAGACCAGCACGGCATAGATGCCAAAACTTTGTTGAAAAAATAATTTTAGACCTACTGTCTGTTAGTATGACGGTAGGTCTACTTGCTAAGTAGATAGACTATTGCCTAATATGTACCCCGAGTACGCAAACCTTGGAGTCAACGATTAGACAGGAGCCTTCTATGGTGCAACTAGCAGGATGACGGATTTGCACCCCGCCAACCGATAGTAGATAGACGTTAACGTAAACTATTAACTTAAAAAGGAATAATATGTCGACTCTCGAGTCTTCAACTTATACCCAGACCGTAGTCACGGCCCCAACCGCGCCTTCTACCGAAAGCGTGTTTGACCTTGATATTATGGCTCCACTTCTTCGCGAAATCGTCGCTGACGGTATTGTCGAAGAGCCGAAGCTAAATCAAGACCTCGATAGTGCTCGCTCTTTCTTCACTGGTCAGAGCATTATCAAAAGCGATTTCTTGCTAAGCAACCTTAAGTTCGGTCAGCAAGTTCGCATCAATATTGAAAAAGACCAGAACCCATTGAGCCTCTTCCAGAAGCGCGCAATCGAATATCAGGCTATTGATAGCTGCCATGATCAGATTGTTCTCGATTGTGAAGTCCCATGTATCAACACTTTGCCAGAATTCCAGTACTTAATCTTCCGCTTTGACTGCGAATACGCATACGGTGTTCGTGCTTGCGATAAGAACAAAGATTTCTGGCAGTTCGACTTCTTCACCAAGCAGTATGCGCTCTCACGCCGTGCTGAACAGTTTGGTCGCGAGTTGGACCTCTGGAACACTGTTATCAAGGGCTTGATTGCTGCTCCAGCAACCACCGTTGATGCTGTCCTCGCTAAGGACTACCCAACCCATTACTGGGCTGATCTTGGTACTGTTACCTGCGCAGGCCGCGAAGCTATCCAGATGGCTTACTGGTACATGAAGACCAACTTCCAGGATGTTAACCCAACCGTATTCATGACGGACGAAGCTGCTCGCGAACTCATCAAGAGCGTTGAGAACCCATACAACCTCAACCGTTCCCAGAATATTGTTAACACCTTCGAAGACTGGCATGTCCCTGGCTTCTTGGCAAGCACCGCTGTTAAGGAACTTCTCCCAGCTGTCGGTAGCGTTGTCATCATGAAGCGTAGCCCATGGCTAACAGTTGGCGGTGGCACTTCTGGTGCAGGCGAATTAACTTCTCAGTTCCCACTCTGGAACGAAGACGCAACTCGTCAGTACGTTGCAATTCTTGACCCACGCGTTGGCTATCAGTTCGCAAAGGATGGCTACCACTTGGTAATCAACCCATACGATTGTAACCACCTCATCCGTGGCATGATCGACACTGAGTATGTCGGTAGCGGTATTACCTTCCCTCAGTGGGGTATGGTCCTCGAGTTCTGTGCAACTGGTTACGAAATCGATTGCCCAGGCTGCGGCAGCGCATCCGCTTAGTCACACTAAGTAGCCCTTCGGGGCTACTTTTTGTGTAAAAATAAAAGTATGGAAACCAGGCTGTTAGATATCGTATATTTTGTCAAAGACGCGCCGCTTAATGAGGAGCTAAGGTATTCCCTCAGGTCCGTCTGTAAAAACATGCCACACGCTAGAGTGTGGATTTTTGGAGGATTGCCTCGTGGCATCTACCCAGATGTTCATATCAAGATTAAGCAGACTGGCAGGACCAAGTGGGACAAGGTGCGAAACATGTTCATTGCTGCGTGCAAAAACAAGGAACTGTCCGAGGACTTTGTTCTGTTTAATGACGACTTCTTCATTATGCAACCGATTGATAAAATCGAACCATTGTATAGATGCTCTCTCGAGAACCACATCAAGGTTCTTGCCAAGGGCTCTTATCGAGAACTGTTGACGACAGTCATGAACGATTTGAAACATAAAAACAAGACTACTTTGTCTTATGAACTACATACGCCGTTTCTGTTTAACAAGAAGAAGCTTCTCAAATTGATTGAGAATACGCCCGATTTGCACTGCACCAGAACTCTTTACGGCAACATTTACAAGATTGGCGGAGAGAAGAGCGCAGACGTGAAAGTGTTTAACTCCAGGCCTACATTCGACTATAGGCACTCTAAAATGCTTTCTACTGATGATTCTGTTATGAATATTAACAATGACGTCTGGCGTTACATCAAGAAGAGTTTCCCCGACAAATGCGAATACGAGGCATAATTAGGTTGTTATGAGCCTGACGGCTTCCAAATACTGGATAACTGTGACGCAGCAAAAATATTACAAAAGGAATTAGACAAGATAGACTAGAGGTATGAACACTGATTTTCTAAACCAATTAAGGGCCGCTCAGCAAGCTAGCGGTTACGGTGGAGTAGACTACGGTTCTGCTTCTACCCCGAACGTTGACCTCTTTGGAGGCGGGGCTGCCACTCGTGTTTACATGCAAAACTTGTATGACACTTATAATGACGCTCGCCAGAAACAGGGCAACCCGCCAATCGAGTATGACGATTTCGTCAACAAAACTAATGACTTCATTGGCCAGATGGGCGTAGCGGAAGGCAAATGGTCTGAGGATGAGTATAGGAACAAGTCCTACAACCAGAATGCATTCAACTCTTATGCTAATGCTTTGATGCCAGCATTGCTCGGTTATGATGCTAACGCTGATAATGCGTTTGAGGCTCTCAATGGCTACACTGAAGGCTTAGACGAAGATACGAAAGCTGCGTACGAAAGACTCAACGAGCATGGCAATCATAACTGGTCTAGCAATGCAATCAATGAGCGCACCCGTGACCGTTTCAGAGACGACACTAACTGGCTAGAGTATCTATGGGATACTGGTGCCACGGTTGGCGATTATGTCGGCTCTGGAGTTTCATATGCATGGAACATGCCATATAACGAAGGCGCTAACTCTAAGAATGACTATGAGGCACTTAACAAGTACGTTAGGGGTCGTGCAGACTCTACTGTCGATATTCTCGATAACTATGAGGACTATATCGCCAAGGCTCGTGACGCTCAGAAGATGAGCTCTAACTCTACTTCTGCCTCTGGCTCTGGTTCGTCTAGCTCAAGCACTACTGCCGCCTCTGGTTCTCCGTTTAGCGACGCCGTATCTGAAGGTGGATACGTGACCTTTACCTATAAGCCTGGCGATTCGTTCGGCCAGAAGATTGTTGACCTTGGTCTTGCCACCAACAACGGTCTCTGGGGTCAGGACGGCGACGTCAACTTCTACACTCGTCAGCTTATCGACCAAGACGCACTCGATGCTAATGGTAACATCAAGCTCGGCCAAACGTTTAAGCTTCGTAGAAGGAAATAAAAAATCCCCCCGACTACTCGGGGGTTTTTTGGTCTTCTTTGCAAGCGGCGCAGTCTGAGAGGTCTTCTCCAGTAGCATCTTCCCAGATTTCGTCTACAATCGTGTCTATTTCTCTGAGCATATCGCCATCATCCCCTAGTTCGTAAGAGAGTTGGCGCAAGCACGCAGCGCTTTTGCAAAGGCACCAATGTTTTGCGTCAATATTCGGGAACCATCTGCCCATATATTTACGACGCTCATTCTGGAATTGCTTGGCCCATACTAGGAATTTGAATGCGTCTTCAGCTTTCTCTTCTTGGGCTAGTACTATCGCTGAGCGTAGACAGTGGCGTCGTGCGTGTTCGAGCTCACCGATAAAAGCGATTTTGTCGGCAGTCATGCCCTTGCCGTGGTTAAAAGAATTGGTTTCTTCTGTCATATAATTAAAGTATATCAAGGAGGATTATGGGCAAGTTAAGAAATTTCATTTCCCAGATTACCGTACATAAAGATGATCGCGATTCGTTCATCGAGAATGAGCTCAAATATATGGGCCCAGGCGAAATACCAAAGGAGGACAATGAGCCAAAGCAGTCTGGTAAATAGACAATGGTGGGCTAATTCGTCCAACTACACCGTTGGCCGTATGGACACCATTCATGGCATCGTTGTCCACCATGCCGCCTCTACGAGCTTAGACTCGGTCGGTGCTACTTTCGCCCAGTATGGCCGTGGCGGTTCTGCGCACTATGGCGTTAAGGATGGCCAAGTGCACCAGTATGTCCGAGAAGAGGATACGGCGTGGCACTGCGGCAACTGGGATGGCAATAGCTGCACTATTGGCATCGAGACCGTTAACTCTACTGGCGCTCCAGATTGGTTGGTCAACGACCCGACATTCGAAAAGCTCGCCTATCTCTGTGCTGATATCGCCGCTCGAAACAATCTAGGCATGGTCAAGTTTGAGCCAGACGGCGTCTACCCGACGCTCTCTGCACATCGTGACTGGAGCCCGACTTACTGCCCTGGAGATTACCTCTACGGCAAGATGTATGAGCTTCAGGATAAGATTAACGCAATCAACTACCCTGCTAAGGCGAAGCTCAAGTGGAAGGAGCTTAATCCGATCACGATTTACTTAGCTGGCAAGGAGCCGACCATTCTCTACGACTTCAACCATACTCACGCCGAGAATGTGAAGCCAGTTAAGGAGTTCAAGAAGGGCACCGAGTTCGAAATCAAGGGCGAGTGCACCAACGAAACCATCGGTAAGTCTTACCTCGTGACGACCTACTCATTCGATAACAAGAAGACGAATGGCTTCAACATGAGTGACCTCGTAGCGAAGGAACCTGAACCAGACCCACCGACGCCGCCTGAACCAGACCCGCCAACACCAGACCCAGACCCGACGGTGAATATCTTGAAGAAGATTCTGGAATTCATCCAGCACATTATCGACTTAATCACTAAGAAACAAGGAGAATAATATGGAAATCCTAGGTTTATCTACTTTAGCAACTGTAGTCCTCACTGGCCTCGTGGCTGGTGGCGTGGAGCTCGTTAAGCGCATTCTCGACCGCGACTGGCGCACCGTGGCTACCATCATCGTCGCTGCCCTCATCGGCGGCGGTGCTGGCCTAGTGTTCGGTATCAACTTCCTAGTTGGCATGGTCTATGGCCTTGCTACCTCTGGCTACATTACCATCGCGCAGAACGTTGCGAAGAAATAGCATACTTGCCCCTCATGAGAGGGGCTTTTTAGTGCCTCAAAACTTGCGTGATAGTATAAAAGTATGAATAACGAATATTACGATTACGAAGATAGGAGATATGTGAACCCCGTTACCTCTCGGGATGATCAACTCGCCTTCGCTAATAACTTGAGGAGTGTAGCTGATAGAGACATTGCTAAAATTAAGCAAGACACGTACAACCTCGGCACGCATGTGCCATCAAACCTTGGCGGTTTGACAGGATCTGAGGGGATCTGGAGGAGGAGCTATGTATCGCCTAAGGTAGAGTCTATGACTAGGGGGCTTCGTGCAGTCGCTCAGTCTGCCGCTCTTGAGGGAGCGATGAATAACTATCTTAACCAGATGAAGCAGAAGTACAACACTGCTTACAAAGCTGCTGCAAGGCGAAGAAGCGGCGGTGGCGGTGGTAGCGGTGGTAGCGGCGGTATCGTCGGTATCGTCGGCAATAATGGCGGCAATGATTTGTCTGGTCTCATAGAATGGTTGACGCAAAGCGGCCACGATGTCGACGAAAGCAATGTCGGGAACTCAAGCACAAGTAGCGGTGTTACTAAGGGCGGGAACACGGTCGATGTATCGTTTGGCGATAACAAAGTTGGAACTGGCATCGGAGCTGCAGCTGGCAGTGCCCTAGGCACTCTTGTGTTCCCATACTTAGGCCCTTGGGGCACAGCAGCTGGTGGTGCACTTGGTGGTTGGCTTGGTTCTAGGTGGGGGCAATAGAACATGGCAGAGAAAGTAACGATAGAAGAGAAGAACAATCTTTACAATAAGGTTGTCAATGTCATTAACCAGATGATTCCTGGCCAGATGTTGGATTTACCAGTTGCTTCAACTATTACTAAGCAACAGGTGCAATACAATATCCGCGACAGCGAGGGCAATATCGTCGAGACTCTTAGCGATCTCCCAGATGGATATAAAGAGGGCAGAAAGATCTACAAGAACGAAGACGGTTCTTGGACCTATAGCCCAACCTCTAAAGTCTCTCTAGACGAGTCCACTGGTAAAATCACTGTCACTGCGCCAGATTTTATTCTTGAGCGTGATGGGTTCAAGGACCAATTTGGGCCACAACTTGAGACGCTTTCTCGCTATTACCAGCAGTCTCCAATGTCTACAATCCCACAGGCAGATGGCTCGTATAAAACTATTCCGCAGATTATCAATGAGCTAAACGACCCAGACAATCCGAGCAGTTTGCCTAAGTATACCGAGGCTATCCTCTCCATGCAGGATCAAGAGCTCGGTTATAAGGATAAGGACGGCAATATCTACGAGGGTGACCGCAAAGTCTACAACATTCCTGACGAGATTAAGCTTAACGACAATTACTTTATGCTCAGAAACACTATCGCTGTTGGCGATGGCGTCACTGACACAACTTTGCAGGCAGTTCCTAAGAACCTAGCTCAGGCTGATTTCTTGCGTAATCTTCAGTCTTACGACAAAGACACTGGCACTGTTCAATATAAAGATTTGATGGACAATGCTTATAACCTGAGCGTCGAGGGCGTCCAGAATGAGTCTGAGCGTCTGAAGCAACTCAAGGCTGGCCTTGAGGAGTACTTCGCACAAGGAGACTACACTGATACTGATGAGTTCGCTCGTAGCGTCGCTCTCTATGAGTTCATTACGCACAAAGCACCAGATGCAAAGTGGTATCAGACAGTCGCCTATACCGTCGTTGGATGGCTTGATGGAACGGCAGATTACCTCATGCAGGGCAATGTCTTCAGCCCAGCATCAATAGCTAGGGCATCGGTAGCCGCTTATGAGGCAGCTGATACGCTTCTTAGCACTGCAGCCAACTTCGCAAAGACTGGGGAACTAGAGAAGAAGTCTTTCATCGATAGTGTCTTTAGTATGTATAAAGAGAAGTGGGACGCTTTTGAGACTCAAAACCAAGAAGACAGGCTTTATCTTATGCCTCAGGCTGCTGCAGCTCGAGAGATTGGATATAACTTAGCTTCGCTTATCAGCCTTATCGCAGCTGGTAATGCCATGGAGAAAGGTGCGAAGACCGCTTTAGAAGGCGTAGCCACAAAAGCTGGAACTGCCGCTGGCAAAATTGCTACTGCTGGCGAGAGAATGTCAGAACTCGATTATTTGTCGTCTGGTATGAAACTAGCTGTTACAACCTCCAACACTGCGAACACTGCTAGATTGGCTAATGTAGTTTATGCCATCTCTAGCGCAAAGACTACTAGCACTATTGCTGGATTGCTTGCAGAAACATTTGGCGAAGCTATTACTGGTAATCCTGATAAGTTCTACAGGGTCCTCAATTCTGGCGAGCTCACTGAAGAGGCAAAGGAACAGCTCTGGGAAGACTTCATCGGCAACTCGATTGGCTTAGCTGGTGGTGTCACTATAGGCAAGGCGTTCATTAAGATTGGTGAGTCTACAAAGGGCAGAGCCATCTCCATGAATCTTTCTAGAGATTTGGCAAAAGTCACAACTGCGATTGGCGACGAATGGGCGCAGGCTATAGCTAAAGCTCATGGCGTCGACAATATCAAAGACTACATCGCAGAGCTTAACAAAGCTGGCAAGGTCGAGAAGGCTCAGGCATTGCTAATCCAAGAGCTACTGCGCGACGTAAAGAAGGCTATTGCAGACCAAGATGCCATTAAGGTGTTTGGGCGCTCAGAAGAAGATGTTCTGAAGAGCATCCAAGAGGTCGAGAGCGACTTGCATGTATACAGGGCATTTGAGAACGCAGTTGACGAATTCAACCGTAGAGGCCTTGGTATTGCTGCCGAATGGCTAGACCCTGTAAGAAACGTAAAACTTTCCAAGGCTAATGATGCCATGCAGGAAGTGTACGAGTCTCTAAGGAAGGCTGAGAAGTCGTCTAACCTCACAAACGTAACTAGCGTCGGTAAGTTGGCTATCTCTAAAGAAACCACAAACTATATCTCTGCGCTCATCAAGAGAGACATCGTTAACAGTGCAATAAAGGTGTTAGCTGGAGACTCTGACCGCGCCGAAGATGTAGCCGAACTCAAGAAGGAACTAGAGAAAGCCAATGGCGTGATTAGCGGTTACGAGAGCCTTGTTGGCGGCAACCAGAACTTGCTCCAGACCGCTAAGAAGTACACTGAGTCTCTGAAGAAGTTCTACGCAGAGATGAACAATGTCTTGGTGAAAGAGGGGTTAATAAACCAGACAGAATTAGAGGGGCTAAGAGCATCTGGCTTATGGGGCGAGAATGGCGAGCTTTATGCTCATTTCCAGCGCGATACAGCAAAAGAGGCACTGTCTCCTCTCAACTTCTACGGTAGCTTCCGCCATGACACCGTTGAATACATCAAGAACTATGTCCATGGCTCTGATCTAGACTATATGGACCCGCTTGTGACGTCTCGCTTGTATATCCGTCGCTATGCCGATAAGGCTGCGCGCCAAGATGTTGTTAGGCAGTATATCGCCGCTACTGGTTGTGGCGAGGAGTTGATGGGAGCTGCCCAAACTGAAGCGGCCACTATCCTTAGTAAGGCTTTGCGAAATAAGTCCGAAGTAGAATTCGCGCACGCTGCTCAGAAGACGGCAGAAGAAATTCGCGCTGGTGGGCCTGGCAAGAACGACGACCTAATTAAGCTATTTGTAAATCTTAACCCAGAAAACAATAGGCTTAGTAGCTTGGATAAGAAGTTCAAGAAGAGTGTTAGCGAATACAATGCACGAGTCAAAGCAGACTTGGGCGACGCAGTGTTTTTCCCTACTAGAAGTACCTACAACTCGATGGCTCTGAACATGAACAATGACGAGCTAAATGATGCTTGGCAGAGCGGCATGGAGAAGGCGTATGGCGAAACTGCAGGTGGCAAGAATATCACAACGTACAAGTTCGTTAGCGATAACTATGGCGTTCTTCCGCAGAATGCTAAATCGTATATCAACGAGAGCTTTGATGTCATGAATTACGCATCTGGTCGTTCTACTGGCATCAAGGTTGTGTTGAATACTTGGGAGAACACTGGAGAAGATGGCGCTAAGAAGTTGGTTCAAAAAGAGTTAGGCAAAGTCCAAGAAATCGTCAACACTGGCAGAGGAAGAGCTGCTGATGTAGTCGAAAAGTACTTCACTGAAGCTGGTCAGAAGGAAGCTCTGAAGCGCGCTCTTCGTCGCAACGGTCTTAGCGAGAACTTCTTGAACCCTAACAACGCTTTGTTCATCAAAGACTTTGAGGGCAAGGATGCTAAGCAGATTCAGAGAATTCTGAATGACGTGTACGGAGAGAAGGCTGGAACCGCCATCTGGAACCGTGCTCACCTAGAGCCGAATGGTAAGAGAAGGAAGCTGGATGCTACCATCAGAAAGCTTCGCAAGTCTGCCAATGAGGTATTTCTTAACCGTTATGGCACGCAGATGACGAAACGTGGCCAGTCTCTTTATTTGGATATGGTCGAGCACCAAACTAAGATGGTGCTCACAGAAGACCTCAAGAAGCTACGCGAGCTTAGCTACGAGAATTTCGAAGCCGTTAAAAAGGTTATCCCAGGATTCGAAGACCAGCTTAAGCGCATGATTATTGGCGGCATGGCTGGAGGCAATGACTCTATATTCAACTTGGAACAGCCCGCTAGAAAGTTTAAGCGTGAGCAGGCTATAGCAGATTTAGCCAAGAGGATGTTCGTCAACGACGCAGACTATACTGAGCTAGCTGAGGCCTTAAAGATTCCTAATGAGCTGTTCGCAGCTGGCGTAGACGCGGCTGTCGACAAATACATTGAGAATGTGTTGAGCTACCCTGGTACCAAAGCGGCATACGATGAGCTAATTAAGTATTATGGCCTCGACGAGGCGAATGCAAAAGAATACTTAGCCTTACGCTCGTTAATGGAGCATAAACCCAGGAACATTAAGGGCAAAAACATCACCACGCGTGGTGCCTTGGCTAGGGAGATTAAGCGCGAAGTCAGAGAAGAAGAGTACAACAAGCTCAAGGTTAAAATTGAAGATAGCGATAGGCCAAAAGACTTCAGTAGAGACGAGTACATCTCTGGGCGTATCAACGATGCAATCTGGAAACGTATTGAGGAGCGCTATGACGATATGCGTCTTGAGATGATTGAGCAGGCTCCAGTGTTCGTTAGCATAGATAACATGTACGACGAAGTGGAAGGCCTTACCACCAAGATATCTCAGTACAAGAAGGACGTGGACAACGTAGTTGCGATCCAAGATGAGACTGGTAGAGTGTCATTTATGAAGACAGACCCTCTGCTCGCTACTGTCATGAACCACGAGGCAGTCATTAAACCACTTGGTGCATTCGAGAAGGCCAACTATTTGCTATCGAAGACCTTCCGTCTTGGTACTACTAGCCTGAACCTAAAGTCTCTCGTCAACCAGACGTTCCGTGACTTTGGTAACGCATTTATTGGCGGCAACCTATATCGTACTTGGTCTCGCGCTAAGCTAGATATGCAGAGCGTGCTTGGCAACAATGTCGTTGACTGGATTCGTCGTAGCGACGATGACTTGGCAGACTTTATCGTGAAGGAAGCCCAGAGAACTGGCAAGGCTGAAGCTGATGTAGCCTACGACATGATTAGGAGGACTGGTTCTAACCTAGCCCCTACCACTACTGAGACTGATGTGTATAGACGCGCTACTGAAGTGAACCGTTCTATGCGCATGGAGCGCAATAAGGGCGTCAACAAGCTAACTGGTAGTGAGCTAGAAGGCGTCACGAGAGGCATCGACAAGATTGGCGATAACCTTGGCAAAGCTAACGAGTGGCGTGAGAAAACGCTTCGCAACATGGTATTCCAAAACGGTTTTGCTGATGCAGTAAAGCGTGGATACTCATTCGAACAGGCTAAGCAGTATGCGACATTCTTGATGAATAACGCCACTACGAACTTCGGTCGCACGACTGCAATGTTCGCGCGTATGCAGCGCACTGTCCCATTCTTGGGCGCAGCCATAAACGGCACCAAGTCATTCTACAGGCTTCTATCGGTTGACCCAGTAGGCGTTATTGGTCGCTTGATTGGCGGCATCATCATCCCGACAGCGTATCTAACCTCTGGCTCCTTGCTGACCGCTGAAGACCGCAAGCTTTGGAGAAGCATTAAGGAGTATCAGAAAGACGACAATATTCTCTTCGTCTCTAACGGCAATGTTTACTCTATCCCTATCCCCCAGGAAATCTCGGCATGGGTTAATCCGATTAGGCACATTATAGAGATAAACGCGGACGCCAATGTTCACTCTATTATGCAGCTTGCCGTGAACGATATCCTTGGCTTGTCTCCTATTGATCTAGACGGCTTTGCCAATATCGATGCAAATATGCTGGCAGATGGCACCGACTCAGACAATTTCTTCGTGAATAACGTTGAGCCTGGCTTGGCTAAGCTATTCTCTCAGTTAGCTCCTGTCCCGATGAAGGCTGGCATGATGTATGCTACTGGCATTGACCCTTATACGATGAAGAAGATTGACAAGACATACTCGACGGTCAACATTGATACTGGTGAGGTCGAGATTATGGGCGATTATTCAAGCTCATTCGCCAAGGGTATCGCTAGCTTCCTCTCCAAGATAGATGGATTTGAGATGTCTGCGCCTATGGCCGAAAAGCTACTCGGGTCGATTATCGGTACAGCCCCAGTTGAGTATCTTGGCTGGCTAGTCGATATGAAGGATGCGGCCATTGGCAAGAAAGATATTGTTGACGCTCTTAGCAGTAGTGCGGAAGGTGTGGTTAACATGGTGGCTAGCCCAATCACAGTGCCAATCTACAAGAGTCGCGCCGAAGAAGATTGGAAAGCTGCAGTGTCAGAAATGTACAACCAGCGTGAGGCGCTATTAATGAGCGATGCATGGCAGGACTACCAGAACAAGAAGCGTAATGCCACCACGGCTGAAGAGCTGACAAAGCTAGCCGCAGTGCGTGATAACTTGACTAGGGGGTACTACGAGCAGCTTAAGGCTATGGTTGATAACCTCCAGTCTAAGTACGAAGCTGACTTCACTGCAGAAAAGTACGCAGCGGTGATTAGCCTTAGCGTCCTCGACCAGACTGGAGTTGATAGCACCGCTTATGGTCAGAATTTATCTGATGAGCTATACAAGGATGCGAAGAACAGGGCTATCGATACAATGTATCGCATGGGCTTCAATTCTCCTAGCGATTACTCCGTATTCGGTTATCTCAAGACTGGTCAAGACGGAGAACCTTATGTGGCAATGTCTACTCCTATGGCAATTTTGCAGCTACGCGACAACATGAACTATGCCAAGGGTCTACACCAAGCTAACATGAGCTCTATTCTCGAAAGCCGAGGGCTACAGAAGAATAGCGACTCGTACAGAGCCATGCAAAGCCAAGTCGACGCAATCTACTCTAAGGGCAACCTTGAATCTGCAGACTACGATGCAATTTCCGCTATCTATAAGCAGTGGGATGCGCAGGTAATGGCGGCGCTATATCCTTACCTTAAGCAGTACGGCATAGACAATGTCCTAGAGAACAGCGATACTGTCGAGTTCTTAAATGATGTCATCAAGGTGCCATCCGACTTTGCCAAGACAAAGCAGGGTAGATACTTCTCTTCTCCAGGTCTTAACAAGCAGGCTGGTTATGCTAAGGCTTATATCGAATACGTTTATAATTTGCTAGAGGAGCAGTAAATGCAGGATAAGATTTTGAAAGCCACAGACCAATTCTTCGCACAGTTCGAGCCAAAGGAGGTCCCAGACCTCCCCCCGGCTCCGCGCGATTACTACACAGAGTATGAGAAGCAGTACCGTAAGCTAGATGGAATGAATTTCCCCAACGGCGCTAGCGGCAGGGTGCTTATTGGCTCTACTGAGGCAATCCGCACCCTTAAGCAGGCGTATCTAGTCGCTAAGGAGAGATCAGACAGGCTTAAGGCTAACGGCGACAACACGAGAGCTCAGATGGTGGTAGACCAGTATATGAACGAGAGATTTATGCCAGCCATCGAGGCTATCGTGCGCATGAATAGCGCTGATGAATTGATGAATTCTAAGGAGAGCCTAGATGCGCTAGATGAATATGTCCTCACTCCTAGAGGCTCTGGCAAGGGCTTTACGCGCGCCTTCGTCCAGTCGCTCTACAATGAGGAGCTCGGCAACACCGTGCCGAAATCTGACATGGAAGTGCGTCATGCAGTTGAGGAAATAAAAGACCTCACGTTCAGAGGGAACGTAAGGTCGGCTGTTGGCAAAGCCACCAAGCTGCTGCAGCAGATAGATATGGGCGCGCATATGGCAGATGGCGACGATTATGCATTGCTACTAAAGGTAGCGTCGCGTTAAAAAGTCCCCCCTTTGAGGGGGGGATTTTTATGCCAAATCGGCGATTGCTTCTTCTAGGCTCTTTATTTGGTTGTAGTAGTTTATTGCGTTGGAACGTAGCTTGTCTAGCCCAGTCTGGTATGTTTGAAAACTCTTGCTCTTAACTGGGAGATACTGGTCTGATTCATATTGAATCTTGGTGCGTTCTGGAAAATTAGAATACATCATGCCGCGCTTATTAGCGCCAGACATAATGGTGGCGAAATCATTGTCACGCTTTCTATCTAGAAGCATATTCGTGGCCGCATAGTTACGGTCTAATGAATCCCTATAGCTTTTCAGGAACTCATTCAGGTTGTTGCCTTGGTTATCATTGATGTCGAAACCATCCATACTAAAAGTATAACAAGCAGTTTAACTCTTTTCTTTTTGTTGTATAATAGTCCCATAGTTGGTGACAACTATAGTAGTTAGAAGGCGCACGCGTCCCAAAAATATAGATGCTATAAGTCGCTCTTCTGGCTTCTTCTTTCTTTCTACATCAAAAAGCCACTCCTTACTTCCCAAGGAGTGGTTTTTTGTTAATTGTAGATTCGCTGGCGTGCTTCAAACAGGACACTGACTAGGTTGGCCTGGTCTCTAAATGTGCGGCACTTAATCTTTTCCTGCATAGATATAGCCCTAATGCGGATGTTGTTGATAGATAACAACGCTATCGATTTCTCCTCATAGGTATCCAGATACGGGAATGGCGTCTCGACTGGCTGGTCTACCCTTATGGTATCCCAACACGGGAAGCGGTACCAATCATCGTCGCCTCGTGTCTGAGTAAGCTCGTGCTTATCTGCAGATAGTGCGAACCACCACCACCTGTTAGCGTTAGCGATAACCTTGTTATGGACGCGGTTAACAATCATATTAGATGCGTTGCCAGGCAGGGACAGATATTTAGTATGTCTCTCGAAGGTGATTGGGCTGTCCATTCTTCTCCAGCAGTTTTGGGCGTATAACCTCATCACCACTGGGTAATCTGGGTGAATGCCGATAATATCGAAGTCATCGTCGTGGCGAACGTCGCAGAACGGTAGGTCGCTATCTTGGAACCACGGATATTGCTGATAGTTCATGCCCTTGTCCCAGACGAGACATTTCTGGATGCCATCTAGCTTGTCGGTGTAGTTGAAGTATAGTTTGTTGGCGTAGCCCCATAGTTTTCGAGGCAACGTCATGTCGACGCGGTCGGTGATGCTCTTAACGCTAGATGGGATAGCGTTCCATACTGCTCCAGTAAAGCGCCTGATCCCCTCGTCTGGGTCAAACGAATAGATGACTCCCTGATAGTTTGTGATGTCACCCTCGCTCTGAACTCCTGCGCCCTCGATGTATGTCGAGATGAGCTGTGGCATGCTATCTTCTAGGGTGATGCCTTTGCCGCTCGTTGAAAACAAAGAGTACGAGTTCTTCGATGCCACCATAAGCACCTCGTTCTGGTATTCTACTATAGCCGTAACAGTGTTCATGCTAGTGGCGTATGGCGAATCATTTGGCACGTACATGCGATATGGGTAACTATCGTAATCTGGCCCTTCTGCGGTTATTGACGAAATCTGAATCAGATTAGGGTCGTTCCTGAAGCCTCCGAGGTAGATACGGTTGTTGTGCCTACAGATGATTGATGGGGCTAGAACTGGGCGAGTGTCGGTATAAGATGCGTCGATGCTCGCTGGTTCTGTTTGCCCAGCTACGTAGTAGACTACAGTAATCATGCCTGAGTTGGCTGGGCGACCAGTATAGCTAATGCCGTATGTCGCTAAATCCTTCTCTTCGCCTTCATACTCCCAGACGCCTTCATTATAGATGAAAGTGTATTCTCCAGATTCGCTACCTAGGTCGGACGCAACAAACGTGTCTAGGTCGACCGTAACAGATACGGAGTCAGTCGTACTCGCTGGGAATGCTTTTGATTGCCACTCGCCAATCTTGAATGTCTGAAGCGACGAGTATCCGTCGACGTAGTAAACCTTGTCGACTGCCTGAACGATGTTGACCGCTTTGGCGCGCGCGTCGACTTTGATATCGGTGCCTTCTACCACTTTGTTCATGGCGTAGTCGTAGATAACCAGCTTAGCAGACGTTGCGTCTTTGTAGCAGAACACGTCGTAGCGATAGCCATTAAGCGTAATAGTAGCGCCCCTGTCCATGTCTTCGTGTCGGCACACTGGAATGGATTCATAATCGCTATAGATTAGCCCCATGCATGGTCTAGAAGGCTTGAACTCATAGTTGTACTCTTCTTTAGCTGGCACGTTCTTGTCGCCAAGCGTGTACTCGCAAGCGTAGTGGTTGCCAGCACCAGTAGCCATGATGTCTATCTTCTTGCCAGTGTTAAATGGATTATCAGAGCGCTCGCAGCTAATCTCATCCCAGATTTCCATGCGCACATAAATCTTACCTCTGGTGTTGGCGAACTGATCTACGGTTGTCATGGAATAGAGCGTTCTATTCTCGAACAAATCGGTTGAGATGTCGCACAGGTCGATAGCGGTCTCATAGATTGGCTTGCCTCCGTCTGATGCAGACACGTAAATCGACAGGATACCAGTACAGCCGTCCGTATTGCGTAGCTTGATTGTGTTACCCACGAGCTTCCCATTATATGGCATTTCGAACTTAATCTGTTTCCCCTGCCACATCTGAAGTGTTGTCATTTCTACATCATCATCTTCGACGCGCTCAGGGGCTAAGTCACACAATCTTTCGACGCCTTGCACTGATGCAGAGTTGCCTCTCTGTGTTACAAGGTTGTCAGAATTGTAGCGACCATTGATATAGTACGGGCTAGAGTACGGGCTAGAGTTGACATCGTCGGATACCGTGTCGAGACCGTAGTTGAGAGGAAGATTAAGCCCATCGTGGACGCGACGAGAAACGCGTGTCTGCCATTCTGTGCGCGCATAGCTTCCGGGGTAGAGGCGATTATTTGCATAGTAGCTTGGCGGCCAAGATATATTATGCGGTGAGTTTTGCTTACGAAGGGCGCTCATGCTATGCCTCCCCTACGATTGAGACCTTCGATATACCCCACCTTTTGTTCAGGGCCTGTACTGCCTGTGGAGTCCACTTATTGTCGAGGTAGTCATAGATATTTGCCGAGAATGCAAAGTCCTCTGATTCTTGTAGCCATACCGTCGTTAAGATCATCATCATCAGATGTTCTGCAATAGCTGAAATCTCAATGACGTCATCATAGCTCTTAACTGGCTTTGGGAAGCCGTAAGCGATAATGTCTACGATGATAGGGATATTAAGAGGGCGGTCGAATACTAACCAGATATTATCGTCTTCTTCCTCGATAGTATACTGGCATGGTGTGCCTTTTTGCTTAAGCTCGATGAGGCCATTCTTGTCATAGAAGTCTTCAACATCCTCGTGGCAGATGAATATTCTGCACGGCTCGCCGCCTGTAGTCGAGTAGAAGTTTAGCACTGGGATGTCGATTAGCCTACGGAAGTTATCGTTGAGGTTCCAACGGTAGTGGCCGTTAGCATCGAGGTTATATTTACTGTGTTTAGAGAAAATCTTGCCAAGCTTAGGCACAAGCGGCAAGTCGCGGAAGCACCAGTTGATGCCTTCGATAATGAAGTCTTTAGGGGTGTCCAATGTGGAATCACCTCTAAGAGTCTGGAACTTTTCTGCGAACTCTCTTACTGTCATCTTCATGATTACATTATATAGTGGCTAAAAAGCACGGACGATTTTCCATGTTATACTGACGGTAGCGACGGGCCTGGTCTCCCATCCCGCCGTGCACGTTTTTTCCTCGCTTTGAGGCGTCAGCTTTCCAGCGCCTCTCGTGTTAAAAAAATAAAAACGCGCAACAAAATACCTCCCTTACTACGGGGAGGTATTTTTTAATCGTCAGACGGTAGCGTTCGACGGGCCAATGCGTAATTTAGGCCAACACGTATCGTCTGTTTATTGGTGACTCCCAACGACCCATTACTAGCGTTGAGGAAGTCTAATTCTGTATAGTGCTCTTCGTGCATGCCCTCGCCGAACCAATGGGGGAGGTATTTGGCCCTAGTTCCTTGTGAGTCATATACGAGATACGTATCAGTATAGTAGGTGCGCTCGCTTATGTCAAACATAAACCCAATGTCGTCGCCATCAGTAACGATTGCTTGATGAGACTCCACATGGTCACAGCCGATATAGTCGAGCACATCATAACTAATAGGTATCCACTCGCCTCCCCTGTAAACAGAGAACTTATTCTGGTGTTGGCTGATAGATGAGTGGTACTCTACATCGCGTTCTTCTTCTGCTAAGAGAAGTCTGTGCGATTGGTTCTCTCCAGCTTCTAGGTCACCCTGCAGTGACTCGGTAAAGTACGCACATTTGCATTGGCTATAGCCATCGTCATCTGGATCATCGGTTAGGATTTCCTTATGCGTCCTTACTTCGTCACAACCAATGAAGTCGATAGCGTCATAGGATATAGCAACCCACTCGCCATCTCTAAAGATAGCGAGCTTGTTGCGGTTGCGAGAGTTTTCGGATTTGCGCTTGAGGGTTAGTTCCTCATCTGGCTCAAGAATCTTGAAGCCCATATCGCCTCCTACAAAGTGATGGCTAACTTAGTCGAAGATACAGGGATGAATAGCTTCTGTCCAGTTACCGTAGAGTCAGTAGTCGGTACGCCATTTTCGCCCAAGTAATAAGTAGCGCCTACGACGTATTCGTGTGGTTCCGTCATGTTGACGAAGCCGCTATTCTGGACAAGCATAAGGTCAGTCCATGGGCCGAGGGCGAGCATTACTGCTGGATGGCTAGCGTCTGCGTAGCGCATAACGTGGGTGTTAACCTCGTTGGAGATATAAACGCCGCGTACCTGTCCCTTAGGAACTTCGATTGTTAGGTTGTTGGTTTCGAGCGCTGCTACGTTATCCATGTTGGAGTTAGGGAATAACTTAGAGCCAGCAATGCGAACTAGGCTACGGATAACGTTGCCAGTGTTTGGGTCTTCGATGTCGCGTTCTGCGATGAAGTAGTCAGCGATACTCTCGAGGTTATCGATTGGCAGCTCGCCGATATACTGAGTGGCTGGTTTGCCGTGGCAACCGCAGTTGCCTAGGCAGCCAGGTTTTTGACATGCACATGCCATAATAATATTCCTTTCTATGTTCTAACTAAAGAACTCGTCGTTAGGTATGTCTGCGCTTGGGTCAGTACTATGCGTGTAGAGGCCCCAATCGAGGACATTGCTGTTAGTGTAATCAGAGATGAGGTTGATATTACCCCATACAATCTTGGTGTTAGTAGGGATACCAGCAGGTCTTGCGATTGCCGCTTCAAGATTAGTGATGCGACTAATCAGGTTGGTAATCCTGTCGCCAAGCCTTTGCTCGATGCCTTCGAGCGCGTCAGTTAGGTTGAATGTGTAGAATTTGCCATTGTGGTAGATGTACACATCGCCTTCTTCTGGCGGCGTAGTCTGGTCGACATCCTTTAGCAGATGCATCGAGATGATGCGAGAAAGGTCATCGCCGTGGATACAGTCTGGCTCACCGCGCTCTGGGTTGTACTGTAATGATATTGGGTCGCCACAGTCTGGGCTCAAGAACAGATGTGTTAGAGTTTCTCCTGCCTTAATTGCGTCAGTTAAATCAACGCTAGTCTCTTCCCAAGAACTCTCTAGGATTAGATTGACTGGGTTTTCTGGGTCGAGCTTTAGCTTCAAGTAAGCGTCTACGCATCTGGCGGCATCAATCTTCGCGCACTCTTTGTGATAGAAGCTATCAATAGGTGTCGTCATGATACTTCCTTTCTAATGAATACTAATTCATTGGTGTTAGGATCAACGCAGACGTATCTGATATAGCTTACGCCATCGATTGTCTCGGTTATAGACTCTTCTGATACCTCCTCAATCTGCTTGTAGCTTACTTGATGCTCACCGTTCCACCCAACGATATAGAACTGGTCTGCATTAGCAGGTGGGAGCAACGTCTGTGGCGCTCCATCTGCATCGAAGCCCATAATCGTGCGCATCGAATCGACCATGTGATCATTACTGTTCCAGGCAATCCAGCTGTTATTGACGCCTTCGCAGCCGTGGGAGCAGTTATTGTCTTTTTGATAAACGAATAGCGAGTTATCTTCTACCCCTGTTATATCGACATCGCCGAGGTCTGCGATGTGTAGAATCGAACCAAGCTCGTGCGCCGAGATGGTGTCTACGTGTCTTTCGGCAAGATGCTCAAGGACTCTCCTGATGGCGTCAACTCGCACTTTTGTATCAGTCTGAGTCTTGTAAATCATATTGCCATAATCATACCAAGCAGTCGCACCGTCGAAGTTGTAGCTAAGCACGGAAACAGTATCAGGCATCTCGGTGATGTCTAGAAACGGTTTCCTGCACCCGCACGGGTTCTTCGGAGCGCAACCTTTGTGGCATCTATTGCAATTACAGCTCGTCATATCTCTAGTATAGATGCAAAAAGAATGGGGGCGATTTTATTCGCTCCCTATCTTACGCATGTCTTTCATGCCGTCGCTATGTCGTATTAGTGGTGGGTTGTCCGACGATTCTGCGCCTAGAGTGGTTCTCATTTCAATCCAGCCATTAGTACCACGAATCTTGGACATGCCAGCATCTCTGTTATGAGATTGCCACACCCCATTGTTGTCGAGCACCTTCCCCGGTCTGTAGTCCTTAGGGAGGATATTCCTGAAGCGTACGCCAACACCAACGTCATCATAAGACGTCTTGCCTACCGTCTGGTTGTGGATGCGCAAAGCAGATATCTGAGCATCTTCGCCAGGCTGCAGGACAATAGTAGTCTGGCCAACACTGATAGAGTTAGAAATGGTATGAGCAGTGTTGATGGAGTTATCGGTATAAGTGCCAAACACCTTCGTGCCATTACTGTTATAGACATCGATGTTCCTACCTGGCGTAGCATAGTCTGAGCCCCTAATGTCGTCGCGCTTAATCGAATTTATTGTAGTCTGTAGCACGATAGTGAGGACGTTATTGGCTTCGATTGTAGCCGTCCAAGTATTTGTTACGCTAGTGATAACTCTGGAAGAAACACTATCATTGTATGGCGGTGTGTTGGAGTCGCGGAAGTAATATTCCGCAGTGGCAGAACCAGTTCCAGCTACCTCTGAATGCCAAGATGTATCGTTTGGTATAACGCCCCAAGACAGACCAGTGTCCGAAGAGTAGTCTGTCCTGGTGCTCCACTCGTAATGTCTAGCCATTATTCACCTCCTATACTGGGTAAGAGTCGACTGGGGCGTCGAGCTGGTTGCGAATAGTATCAGTTGCAGGGTGCTTGTCTGCCTCGCCACTTGTAGGTTTAATGATAGCCTGGAGAGCGTTTAGGCGACTAGCAGTCCATACAATCTCATTGTATTGCTGCGCAACTTCGTCAGGCACTCTCTGTCCATCTAATTCATGGAACCTCCAACCTGGGAATGGCGTAGCTGCATGCAAGCGGAACTCATGATGTAGGCTTGCTTCCTTGCCCTTAGGGACAACGAAGGTTAGGCTAGCGCGCATTGACATTGTGCCCCACGGAAGACCACGCTCCTGTCCATCGATAAATGCCGATGGTCCCTGAAGAACTACTGAGTCGTACATCGGGTCTGCAGTGCCGTCCTCTAGGACTGGAATGACTAGAGAGCGGAAGTTAGTGTTGATACATTTGCTTGAGATAATGACCTGGATACCGTAGTTGATGGTTACTTCTAGATCATACTTGCCGAACCACTTTGGGCAGTTCTCTTCTAGATGCAAACCGATTGCGTTTTCGTTATAGCAACCGTAGTACCATGGATAATCTGGGTCATCTGGCGTAGAGTCACGAAGATAGATAATCTTGTCTTCGTCTTCTGGCTTAGCAGGTAGACGGCATTCACGAATACAGCCACAGTCATCCTTGATGAGTACCTTGTAGTAGCCATCTTCGTCTAGTTCGATGACGCAGTCTTCTGCATCTGGAATATGGTAGTTGCGCCATTTAGCATCGATTGGCTTGCAACCGTCGCCACAATCTCCGCCAATACAGCTAGGGTCGAATACTAACAAATCGCAGGACTCTGCTGCTGGAGCTTCGACATCTCTTAAGTCGTCGAGATTGATAATCTCACCAATTTGACGACCAGTCAAAACACTGTTGGCGCACTCGCCTTCATATACCATCGTGGCGTTAGAGTAGTTCGTGTATAAGCTAGTACATGTTTCCTGTAGCTTAGGGACTTTGATTTTATGCAAGCAGCCACAAAAATCGAGAATCCAAGTCGTCGGGTCGTATGGCGATACTTGGATGTCGAACTTACAGCCGTACTGGGCTGGGCCACAGGCGCCGCACCCACCGCCACATGGGTTATTGCTCTTCTTCTGCGGGCCACAGTCACAGATTTTCTTGCAACGATTACAATGGTTACAATAGTTCATACCACTATTTTACGAGGTGAACTGTGCTGGCTAGAAAATTATAGTATGCCATACTGTTCGCCATAATAGACGAGGTTGGCTCGTAACCTTTCTAGGTCGAGCTGAGAGAAGAAATATTCAGATAACTTGTCGAGCTCATGACACATCTCCATTCGATGCTTATCGTCTAGTATCGACTGCACAATGCAATCCAAGAAGGCACCAGAGAAATCCTGATGCCTTGTTTCTTTAATGATTAAGCGATAAATAAAATCGTCGTCAACGAGCATTCTTCTGATTTCTGCTGGGTTAAAAACAGATAGAAGGTGATGAGCTAGCATAATATACTGGTCATCATACGCGTTTACCATTTCCAACTTCGACTCCTTTTGCTTCCTCTTTTCCTAGGGCCTTGTTTGCGGGCGCGGTTAGCACTGGCAGACATGATTCGAATGTTCGACGCTCCATTGCCAGCGCTAATGCCGCGAATGTGGTCGACGTCCTTTCCATCACCCTTGTGAACTAAACCCCTCTTCTCGGCAGAGCGGCGGGCGCTCTTACGAGCAGTGTTTTTCGCCTGCTCTTTTGCGCCACTCTTGAACTCCTTGTATTCGTGCTCGTACCCTGCTTTGGTACGATGACGATTCTTCCCAGTGCCAACCCAAAATTTGCCCATAGGTTATCCTATTGTTGTCTCATAGCTTGCGCGACCTGCGCCTCATACTGGGCCATGAGCTTCTCGGCTTCTTCCTTGGTCTTGCCAGAGATAATAGCCAAGAACAAGTCTAGGCCTTTGCGCTCGTCCATAATGGCTTTCTGCATGTCGTTGATCTTGTTGATTTCTTCTTGGCGCTTGTCCTCAAATTCACGCACTTTTTTAGAAGTCTCTTCTGGAGCTGGGAGCGTACGGAATGTGGCAGCATCTTCATCAGAGATAGTGCCGTTGCGGAATAGGATGAATGCTAGCTGGTTGACGAACTTGACTGCTGCGTCTTCCAAGCGGACCTTGCGTTCTTCATCATCGCCTACCATTTCATAAGCAGCTTCTAGGCTAGAAACTACATTGTCGAAGTATTTCTTCTGGTCTTCATCTGTTAGTTGCTCTTTCATTTTTCCGATAAGAGCATAAGCCGTATTGTACATATGGGTCTCCGTTTAACTGATTCCAGTGTAGCATATTTGCTAAACTTAAGTTATGAAGATACAACCAGTAACTCCTTACATGATTAAGAATCAGCCAGATCAAATGTGCTTCCTCCTCAATCAGCTTATCGCGCAGGTGAATGCGCTGGCTGCGAAGGCGGATGGGGGCGACGACTCTTCTTCTTAATTCACGGTGGACAAAAAGAGAGGCCATGAGCAGACCTCTCTTTTTGATTACAGAATAACCAAATTGAACTAATTGCTTAGTTAATTTGTGCTTTTATTATTGCTCTTTTTCCTGTTTCTAACAAGCTCTACGACCATAACAACTAGACAGAGAACATTGCTAACGATTAGCGGAATATTCCCCGTGAGGACGCCACTGATTGCCCAACCTAGATTGCCTACTGACACGAGTAGCTTGACTGCCATTGGCTTCTTGGCGAGCATGCCGCCTGCACGAAATACAGTTGCTATCCAGCCCAACACCTGACTAATTATGTACATCATCTTTTGTCGTCTCCGCTTTCTCTTCTTCGCCTAACTCACCCCTAATATGCTCAACTTTAAATATAAGTTTAGCGACCTTATTGAAATGCTCGTTCAAGAGAAGCTCTATGAATTTCATCTCATCGTCGCTGATATTCATTTCTCCTGGGTAGAGAATTTCTTTGCCTCCAAATGTGTCCATGATTTCAGTATAACAAAAAGCCCCAGATATGGTGGGATTCGAACTCCACGGAGCCGCACTCTACCCCGTAGGGGATTGCTGACTTCTTGGCATTTCTGCCTCAACCTTAAGCCACTCGGTCACATATCCAGGGCTGATTCCAGTATAACAAAAAACCGCTCCTTAGCCACTATAAAAACGACTGAGCATCGGGGCGGTATAGAAGCCAGAGCGAGACTCGAACTCGCATCCATGATGAGTTTGTCGCAACGCTCATCCGTTCTACCAATTAAACTATTCCAGCATATTTTTCTATAACATTATAGCAAGAAAATACCCAGAGATATATCGCTGGGTATTTAAAGGTAAAATGTAGCAATTTTACATGCTCATAATAGCACAATTAGTCGGTATATCCAATGCTGAAGGTCGCATCAATAATTTCGCCAGCCTTCTTCAACTGACGCTTCTGTAGCTGACGGAGCTTGCGATGGAACTCTCTCCTATAAGCTTTCTTCCTCCCCATGCGACAGTGACGGCATGAGCAACCTGTGTGCATTTTGATATTCATATTTCCATTATAATAAAAAACCACTCCTTGGAGTGGCCGCCCAAAGCTTCGAGGACTCCCTTGAGCAATTTCATTATAACACAAAAAATGGGGCGATATTTGCGGGTCGCCACTCCCGTCGTTCTTAACCCCTTCCACAGGGAGAACTGATTGCGGCTGGGGACAGGTTCGTATTATTTCTTGCTACTGCCCTCACCTGGCGTATGAGCTTCCCTCTACGAACTGAGGTGACGCGCCTTAGGTTGTCGCAAATCTAGTATATATTATCCGCGGATTCTGTCCCACCATTTGCTGAGGAACGAGCAGAGAATATTGTCGATAAGGCGTTTTGATGCCTTGCTCTGATTCGTGTTAACGATTGCTGCGTCGATGACGTTGAAAAATTCATCGACCATCTGGCGGATTTCAACATCGGAAATGACAAATGCCGTATGACCGGGGAAATCGCCGAACTCTCCTTTTGCTCCATCGTAGATAGAAACCCCATGGACGCAGCCAGGAAGTACATTGTTCTGTTCCAGCAAGTCGGTGATGTCGATACCGACTGAGACTGGAATCCCAACCTTCTCGCCGTCGTTAATTGTTTTGTAAGTGATTGCGTTTAAGACGACTTTAGCAGGGGACTGTTTAGGGTCTGTCATAAAACTCCTTTCGTTAAATTGTTAATGTAGCTTCATTATAACAAAAAATCACTCCTGGCGGAACCAAAAGTGATATGTCGACATGTTGTTTCTGGATTACTGTCGTTGTTATTATTGCACACAAAATAAAGCCCCGCAAGCATAAGCAAAAGGCCCCGGTTATTACCGAGGCCAAGTAAAAGGAGGAAACTTACAACTTAGTAATGGACGACTTGATGATGTCTCCGTAGTCGGAGCAGACACTCAGCACTGTGACGGCACTGATAAATGGGAGGGTCGCGTAGACCAGAATGGTCTTGTCCATATCAGTAACATTCACCTTATTGCCGAGCTCTTCCAGCTCTTCAAACAGCTTCTTGCTGTCGATGGGACCTCTGATTTCGATATACAGTGCCACCATACTAATCACCCCTTTCAGAAGGTTCGAGGCGAATTGCCTATATTTCTATTTTACTTCAACATGGTCGAAATCGACCAGTTTAAAACAGGGGTAGATTTACTTCATGGTTACTTCAATCGGACAACCAAAATACCACCCTCCGCGGGTGGTTTTGGGTAAGTTAGATAAAGGCGGTTAATTTAATTTCCTTTATGCCAACAGTATATTACCAGTCAGGTAACTTGTAAATCCATAGATGCGATGCGCTGATGCCTCCAACTACCTCGCAATAAACTTGGAGCTGTACCCCTTTAGCAGCTGTTAGCTTGAAGACGCGTTTCGCTTCGATTGATAAACGGCTATTAGAGAATTGCCAGTTACCCTTCTCGATATTGTCATCAGCCGCCTCATCACTCAATCTAATGCCAAAGAAGCAGCCATGGCCAGTATAACCAGACTCGCGAAATCTTGCTCTAGCGATTACATAATAGCAACCAGGCTGGAGAAGGATATCATAAGAGCGCGACGAGGCGTAATTAGAATCGTATATCGTAGTCAAAGATTGATGTAGAGCCATGTTCACGAATGTATTATTTGATAGCGACATATTATTATTGCCGCCCTCTGCCACAATCTTTGGGAAGAAGCATGTATCTGGAAATGCGGTAGTGTTTAAGTTTGCCCCAGTTACGTTACCCTCACTAAGCACTGGCGAAATATTGTCGCCATTGCTTTCTTTCAACTGATGAGTTTGGTCAACTGCCATAATCTTTAACTCTGCTCCTCATAATTTGGTATTCTAAAAACCCACATAACACCAGAAGAGATATTGCCTGTTCCATTCATGCCAGCGAAGAATCTGACTTTAGTGGGCTTGTTTATCTTGAATATGCGTTTCGTCTCTATGGTGAGACGGAGGGTAGAGAAAAACCAACTGCCACGGTCTACGTCAGAAGTGCTATATGCTTCCCCGTCTAGCAATATCCCCAAATAGTTTTGGCGGTCGCCACTATAGTCGCCAAACCTCATCCTGGCGATAGCCGAGTAACAGCCAGGCTGGAGCAGAATATCTGTAGTTCCTGCTGCGCTAGCGTATTTTGAGCTCGTAATTCCTACAGATGAAAATGGGATTGACTGCCAGCCTGCCGAATACGAAGCGGAAGTTCTGCTACCCTTAGCCACAAGGATTGGACCCTTGCAAGTATCTGGGAACGTATCAAAGTTCACATTATCGTAAGCGACAGTGCCAGCGCCAAGTACTGGGTAAACATTGTCGCCATTGTGGTCTTTGAGCTGTTTCTTATATGTCGCCATAGTTCTCCTTATGCAGAATAATCTGGGATTTTGTAAACATAAATACGAAGTGCATCAAGCACACTTTCCGAGCGACTAACATATACCGCAAATGGCAAAGTGCCAGCAGAAGTATACTTTTTGGTCGTAGTGAAGTCTAGGCACATCCTGCCAACAGTCAGACCCCAGCCGCCATTCAAGACATCATCTGCTGTGCTCACAGCCTTGATGCCAGTATAGATATTTGTATCGCCACCAGTCACACGCCACCAAGCACGCATATAAATCATATACACTCCAGGCTGCAAGACGAGATGGTCATCGACGCCATCTTTAGATGCACAAGATGAATCGAAAATCTTCTCTGCTTTAGCATTGTAACCATCATACATATGGTTAGCCGTAAAGCCAGACATCGTCCCAGAGCCAGGCGCCATAGCCTGAGCAACTAACCTAGGGCTGGTCATAGTATCTGGGATACCAGAATCAGACCAGTCCACATTGTCGCCAGTAACCGTGCTTAGCCCAAGAGCGGGATAGATGTTGTTCCCGTTCGCGTCCTTTAGTTGCTTAATATAATCTGCCATCTAAACTCCTAACTCGTCTTTGTATACCAAAGTGTGACATAACCAGAAAAGCCAGAACGGTTTATGCCAGTGATAATTACTATGTTGCTCGTTTCGACGCGAATGGCTATCTGGTCCGCAATGTTCGCAGCGGAAGCAAACGGAAGCGTGATTCTAACTCCGCTGCTGTCTTTTGCGAAGCCCTCAACTCTCACAACATTATTCAGATTCGAGATGCTGTGAGCGACTGCCTTTGAAGTGGCATTAGGGAAACTACTTACGTCAACCGTCTTCCTATAGATATGGCTTCCGTCAATCCAAGTGCAACCAGTATCTACTTCGGTAGTCGAGTAATTAAATGGCATTGTGCTCCAGACAATATCACTAGCCTGTACTGAAGCAGCTGGTGTTGTAGCCGTGCCTGGCGTATCGGCATAGATTGTCTCGATGTTCACCGTAGAAGCCGTAGATTGGTTAGCAGTAAATGTACCCTTCGTAGTGCCATTGTGCTGAATAGTTAGTGTGCCGTCATTTACGGTTGGAAGGTCTGACAACTCAGCAACTACAGTGTTGTCGATAGAGATGACGTCATTTGTGATATCAATGCCCGTGCCAGCAGTATAGCCAGAACCACCAGCAGGGATGTCAATCGTTTCATTTGTAGAGCTGTTAGCGGTGAAGGTGCCAAGGGTGTTGCCGCCCTGGGTAATCGTAAGTGTGCCGTTGTAAACGGTAGGGATTGTTGGGGCGCCGATGATGTCTGCATAAAGCCCAGATGTAGCCACAGAGGCTAGGGAGGCGGAGTCCGCCTTAGCCCTAATCTTCTGCGCCAAGTCTTTTACCTGTGCCCCCATCAATTCGTATGAAGTATTGTCATCTATTGCCATAGCGCGCTCCAATCTCCTGAACTTATGTTATTAGTTGCTGGAATAGTGCCAGCAACCGTATCTAGCTGTCCTTTAGTCACTGCGTCATGAGCTGTAGTAGCATCAGCTACATTAACGATACGACGATAAATGCCCTCGCTTTGACTATCAGGGGCTTGTCCGACCGAGACCGTCAAATCCTCTGAAGTTGTCGATTTTGAACCAATGGCAACTGCGCCGACAGGGAAATTTACTGAGGATAAATCTACTTTTGTAGCATCACCTATAGCCACTGCGCTGCCCGTATAAGGGCCCCCTTTCGCTTCTGCGCCTTCCCCAATAGCTATAGATGTGCTGCCTTTGGTCTTGGCTAAACCTCCTATCGCAATTTGACCAACACTGTTGTCTAAATTCTCTGAAGCTAGACCGATTGCAATAGCCTTCCAACCATTACTTTTTGCCCCGCGACCAATGGCAATACCATCCATTTGTTGTACTCTCGTTGGGAGATAGGTCGTTCCTCCTATCGCAATACGAACATCGCTTGCGCTAGTTGCAGGGTCATATCCCTGAGCGAACAACGCATCGGTGATAGCCTTCTGGGTCATTGCTCCATCTGTATTCCGACCAGTTGTAGAGTAAAGAGTACCACCTCCAGCCGTATCCCATGTACCGTCTGCTTTCAAGAACTTCCCTGCGTCAGTTGTAGCAGGAGCAGGCACCAAACCTGCTGTGCCAGCCGTCTGGCCATCTGTGCCAGTAAAGGCAGAGTAGGTCGTATCAGTGAGCGCAATCGTAGTGTTGGTAGATGAGTTTGCCGTGAATGTGCCAGCGCTTGTGCCATTCTGAGTAATCGTGAGCGTGGCGTCATTGACAGTTGGGATATCGCTTTTCTCTGCTATCACTGTAGTATCTACTGCAAATTCTGTGCCAGTAAGACTAAGCCCAGTCCCAGCAGTATACGTTGTGTCCGTGGCTGATATCGTATTCCCAGAGATAGAAATATTAGATCCAGCGATGAGTTGGTCTTGTAAATAATGAGCTGTCAGTGAAGCATACTGGTTTGAGCTAAACCATCTGTAAGACCTATACATTCCACTGTCGTAAGAGAATATACGTAGTTCAGATGACCCGATAGAATAAGCTGCCACGTCAGCCGCCGACCCATCGCTCAACACAAGTCTTACGCTTTGTGCCTCTAGCAGCTGGGCCATTTCTTGGTATGTCACTAGCTCTGTCTTAGCCGAATCATGATAGAAGCGGTGCTCGTTAGAGCTTGAGCCGACATAAAGGGTGGCTGCGCCAGATGCCGTTGAAGAGATCACATTGCTAGAATCAATCGAGATGCCTGTGCCAGCAGTGTATGTCGTATCGGTGGCAGAGATTACATTGCCGCTAATCTGGATGTTGTCACCAGCCGTGAGTACGTCCTGTTTATCATCCAAAAGCGCGTTTGTTTGCGCTTGTGTGTAGTACGGGCCTTGCTCGCCAACATAGCTAAACTGTTCGGTCGCAGTACTCCATCGATAGTAGGTGATAGCATCACCATGCGTTTCGTCCTGCAGCACCTTGATGAGATCATTGTCATGCAGTTTAGAAGTATCATACGCTTCAAGCTCTGCGTAAGTACCGACCACATCGACCACGTCAGATGCAGCTTCGATTGTCCTAATCTCTGTCCAGATGTCTTCGTCAGCCGTGATGCGAGCGTCTGTCTCATCTAATATTGCATCATCGAGAGCGTCGTCGGCTTCTTTACGAGCTTCCTCTTCTGCCTTGATCAGCTTCTCGAGGCGATTGATTTCGCCTGTATCTGAAATCTGTGTTGGGATGCCGTCAGACGAGTATAGGTAGGCGTTGCTAGTTGCTTCGTAGACTAATAGCACATTACGAAACTTACCCGGTAGCGGCGGGTCGGTGGTCTCATCGCCAACTGCAGCTGGGATTGTAACCTTATGAAAAAGGGTTGGCTGGTCGCAGCATCCCACAGACAAGACCTTTGGTGGGTTATTCCTGCAGCCTTCCATACTAGACTCCTACTTCTACCCCAGACTCTGGTTCTGGTGTTGGAGTTGGATCGATTAGCTCAAACAAGCGGTAGTTGCCATTAGCGTCGTAGTACGCAGCTAGGTTCTTCTTGAAATCGTAGACAGTCTGGCTACGCAGTCCTAGTGGGTTGCTAGCGAAATCATAGTCGTCAACTTCTACTGGGCCAGCCCAAGTGATCATCATGCGATGCTTATCGTCGATGTAAAATGTGGTATTGATATTTGTCACATGGACAAAGCAAGCAGCAAGCTTTTTGATATTGCTCTTATCATCAACAACCACGCTAGGTATCACCGCAGCGTATGGGCATTTAGGTTCAACTCGGCGAAGACAGCCAGGAACCATGTTCGAGTATTCGTCAAAATATATGTTATCCATACCCCCATTATAATTGGGGGCTTTGTTTGTTAGGTTTTTATCTTTTTCTCGATAGCTTCGATGGCATTCTCGCTTAACTCTTTCTTCGGGATATACAGCCCACGGCAATCTATATACTGCCCGAAGCCACTTTTGATAGCCCACTTAAATGTTGGGTAATCATAATTCCGAACTAAGTAAAACGAATTGTACCCAAGCTCTGCTCTGTGAACAGTGTTTACAGGCGGAAGCTCAAAGCCAGCGTCTACTCTAGCTTGCACCCTCCTAAGAAACGGCAAGCATAGCTTCTCTAGGTTTGCTTCAGATTCTTTCTCGAACAAATCAAAGGCAGACGACACCATCTCTTTGGTGGCTTCATCTGCCTTATCGTAAATATCTGCGCAGAGCTTATTTATCTGTTCCCACAGTTTTTCCGATGTCATCTTTTTTGCTTTCGGTTATCTTTAGAACATCATCGCATAGCTTCGTTAACCTATCGTTCATAAGTTCTGCTTGCTCCATAATGTCGTGCAACTGCTTCGGGTTCCTAGCGAGCAAAGCGATAGATGCCATTATATTGCCTTGGCGTGCTGCTACTGCTTGGATTTCTGCGTCGAGGATGTCGAAGCGCATCATTACTAATTCTTCAAAAGTCATTATTATTTCCTTTCTTTCTTAACATAAATGGTCGGGCGCGGTGACGTACGAATAAGCTAAAACTAAGCAAAGTACCTAAACGAATGGGTTATATCAGTCACCAGCCTAAGACATGAATAGTCGATAGTGTTAATGAAGGTATCATTATTAGCGGCTTACGCAAGTAATAACAGGAAGTTTACATGAAAGTTTGCGTAGCGCCCAACCGTGCTTCTCTCATGCCTATGGCAAATCCTCAGAATTAGATTTAGCAAATAGAGAAGCATACTGTAGATAATGTGGAGGTACGACTGATGCTCTTTAACGCCTGACACAGCAAGAAGGCAGACGTTTAATTATTGCTCTTCCAAGCGTTAACAAGCTCCTGCAAGCTAATGTTGGTATCGCTAATTTTCTCGTAGATGTCTTCAAGCTTTTCGTTGTTTTTCTCTAAAGCGATAGCTACACGAGTAACAGCTTGAACCAAATCCTGAGCCGTAGTTGGCACTGGTTCCGTCTTAGTTTGAGAAACTTTGACCTCCGAGCCTTGGTTCATTTGTGCGTCACGTGCCATCTGCGCTTCAACGTAGCGACGCTTACGCTCTGCGTCGAACTCTGCGTAGTTAACAGTGTTCTTAACCCTATAAATTACAGGGCTTGAGATTTGTGTAATCTCGCAAATTTTTGACACCTTCAATCCTGCGTCGAGCAAGGTCTTAACGGTGCTGTAGTTTTGTTCATCGACTGTCTGTCTCATTATTATCTTCCTTCTTTCCTTTAGTTCTACGACTGGTTTTTCCGCCTTTAATGGCACGGTCACGGCCAGTCATGCCGTCTTCTCCAGTTGAGCTACACCCAAAGCCCTTGTTAGGATTGGTCTTCTTCCCGCCTTTAGCCCCAAGCCTTTTGAAGTAGTCTTCCCCATACTTCGCTTTGATAGTTTCAATCCGATTCGGTTTAGACTTCTCCACAGTAACGTGCTCCTTTAAGTGTTAACATAAGTGTACACCAGAGGCTTATGTTATGTCAAGCCTAAAATGCGTTCAATTTCTAAGTCCGCTTCAGTCTTCTGTTTAATAGCAACATTATGGTTGTGCCTATCGTTTCTGTCCATGGCAAGAGCCCACTCTTCTTGATTTTTATACGGGGTGCGGTACCTGGTCTTGCCATACAACAAGCTCCATTTGCTCCACTCTGCCACCCTAGACTTGTCTTCTTCATAGAACTTCACATCATACTTCTTGATGAGAGCCTTCATCTCATTCTCGATAGGAGGCCACTTGGCATAGTCTACGAAAGTGCCATAGGCACGTAGCGGGATGCTATTCGGGTGGGCCTTGTTCCACTCATGCAATAGCTTGAACAAATTTTCTGCTCCCTCAAGGATCATGCGCTTTGTCATTAGCGGGTTGCCCTTCTTGAACATAGTCAGAGCTCTGCCGCTATGGATGCCTAGCCTATGACAGGTGTGGCACAAGCATACACATCTCTCGAACCTAGACTCACCAGTAATGTAGTTAATGGTGTAAAGCTCGTGCGCATCGCATTCGCCACGACCTAGCTCTTTGCCGCATGCTTGGCACTTATAGCCAGCATCGAAGTAGCACTTCTTACGCATATGATTCCATGCCGTAGCTCCCATAACGGTGCGTGGCGCTAGCTGGTGTAGCGGTGCTGGGATGTTAGGCATAGTCAGAATCTTAGCCCCATCTTCCCTTGGCGCCGCCCACACTGGCGTTTTAATTACATCGAATTCATCTTTGTCCACTTTACTCCTTACAATCTGTTAACGGTTTTTGTGTTGGTTCAGTTACGCAATTAAGGTCGTACTTGATAGCGTCCGTGGTGCGCTTAACTGACCATACGGTAGTTGCGACTAGAGCAATACTAGCAATAACAGTTACGATAACTAATGCCCATAGTGCAATTCTTAATTTCTTATCTTCGTTCATTTGTTCTCCTTTCTTATTGCTGGAAATTTTAATCGATCTCCGAGGTCGTTTATCTCGACATAATTGATAGAGATAATGCCATTACCGCCCAATGCGAAAGCCTCAAGCTCTGCTAGCGTATTTATTTCAACTCTCTCCCATAAACTAGATGGTCCGTCATCAGCGATTAAAAATGTCATTCTTCTTCCTTACTATTCCTTAGCTTCATAATTAACTCTCGTAAGTGTTTCTCACAACCTACTATCCTGACGTTCCCGTTTCCAACCCTTACGTATGTCTCAATTGGGCTTTCTTCGCAATTCTTACAACTCATTTTTTCTTTCTCCTTAAGTAATATAATGTTGTTGCGTATATCCCAAACAGGAACCCTACCACACAAAACCATTTAAAAGCTTCAAGGTCGTATTGATTCATTTCTTCTCCTTTTCTCTCATCAGTTCGAGTTTTCTAATCTCTTCTTTATGCTTTTCGATTTCTTTGCTTATAGGGTCTTCGCGTTCAACGATTGCATCTATGATGTCTCGAATTTGTCTATAGATATCATAGGATATCACTTTGCCCTCAAGAACTTCTTTGACCTTTTCTAAGATTTCCCATCTTGTCATTCTTCTTCCTCTTCTTTCTCTTTCTTCTGAGCGTTTTCCTCAACCCACAAATAACTCGTGAGAACGAAATCTAGATATTTGGCAGTTTCAAATAACGCCTCATCGTTGATGCCTAGCTTGCGACGCTCGTCGAAAACTTTGTTAGCATTTTCCAAAACTTTTTTTGCTGCGTCAACTGACCACATTTTACTTTTCCTCCTTAATTGTTTTCCTTAGTATATAACCTGTGCTTTCGACGCCTTCAGGCAGCTTGCCGTTCAGCTCAGCATAGGCTTTAGCTTTCTTGTTGCTTAATGTTCTCTTAATATCGCATAGCTCGTCTGGCAACTCTTCTACTGGCACAGTAGATCTGTACTTGCCGCTAGGCGTAAGCTTGAGCTTGATGAAGTCATTCTCATGCTCGGTGATGCCTTGCTCCACCATAGCATCTTTGACCATCTGCCATAGCATCTCAAGCTTCTCGTCCTGGTGCTTCTTAGCTGCGAGGTAGTCTGCGAACTGCTTGCTCTGCAAAGCTAATTCGTCTGCCTTAACTGCTAGAGCCTTCTCCTCGGTCATCGCATCATCGATGAGTTGGTCTAGCGCCTCTAAATCTTTATTCATCAGCCTCCTTGAATATGTTGTCCATAACTTCTTTCCTAAGTTCAGCAACGATCATATCTTTATCACGCTTGATCATGTACGTCTGCACCTTGTATCTGAAGAAATTTTCCATCATCTCTTGCAAGTGGTCTATCAGGTGCCCGTAACGCTGTAAGCTAGACCTATCGCTAGCTTCTAGGTCGGCAACTCTTTCGAGAAGATTCTCCCACTCATCTTTATCTATTTTGATTTTCATCATTCTTCTCCAACATTTTGTCACATTCCCAAAAGAATGTATCTTGTAATTTGTCGTATTGCTTATGTGTCGGGAATTTTCTGCCAGCCGAGAGTAAGTAATGCGCGTCTTTGCTCACATACGTCCACAAGAATATACTCACAGCCTGCATGAAACGAAATTCAGGGTTCTCCATTAAGTACATGATGAACCGCTCCTTCGTCTTCTTGTCTCTTATTTTCATTATTTCTCCTTAATCAGTATTCGTCAGCTCTTTGCTCTTCGTCGTCTAGCTCCCCCTTCAACATATCGTCGCACTCCCAATAGAAAGTGTCATCGCACCATTCAGCCTTGCGATGGGAACGGTGGCAACAAACCCTATCTACTTTCCCGTCCAAATATCGGCTTGTAAAGTTCAACACGGCCTGGAAGAAACGCTCGTCTGGGTGTAATGTCATATATGCTTCGAATGCGGCTTTCGTTTTCGCATCACGAGCTGGAGCTGGCACTTCTTCGAACCAATCTTCTACCATGTTCGGGAACTTATCCACAGTAGTATGGTAATAGGCTAGCAAATCGTCTTTGACTCTATGGATACTGCCAAAGTCGTCCATGTAAAACAACTCACCTTTCTCGAAGGTAGGCAAGTCTCGCTTAAGTCTGTAGTATTTCATTCTTCCTCCTCTCTCCACATAGTTCTTCGATGGTGTAATTTCTGCCTCGTTCTAATCCAAGATTACCCTCGAAGCTGATATGGCAACCGAAAGCCGTCATTGGCGATTTCTTTACGAGTTCGTCACCATTGACCTGCCCTAGAGTTACCCTATCGACACCGTTAGCCTCTGCCCAAGCCCTTACTGCTTTGCGGATTTTCTCGTCTTTGATGAGTGGCTCGGTTGGCTTGTAGTCTTCCCACTCTTCGTAGAGTTTAGCGAGAGAGTCATATTCGCCCAAGATTAAGAGGGGTTCGCTCACCTTTTTGTACTTTTGAAGGTCGCAGACGATTATCGAGTATTTTTTATCGTCATCGCTCTTTTCTCTTACAATGGCATCGAATACTTTCCTCGTCTTTTTGTTGCGTAGTTTCATTTCTTGCCTTTCTTGTTTAGCTTCTTGAGTCGCTCATACTCCTCAGGCGTTAGCCTAATACAGAGTGATGACGGCACCATATCAAATTTGTTTTTGCTTGTTTCATTTTCAAGGTGGATTAGTAACTGCTTAGCCGTGCCAAACAAGCTACGCTTAATCGTCACTACTTCACCGAACTGCACATTCCATGCTACGTCGAATGCAACTTTGTCTCCCACCTTAATCATTCTTCTCTCCTTTATCGTTAGTCTTAGCTAGAGCCTCAGCAGCGCTCTCTACATCCCCCATGATTTCGTCTACCGTCCACTTGTGTAGCTCCATAGGGTATCCTAGCCTGTTATAGAACTGGACATAATCACCAATATGGCCATAGTCCCATCCTAGCCATCGCTTATCTGAGCTTTCTAGCTCGCCATCAAACGTGAACCCACCGTGGACAATGCCACCACTATCTCGATATTCGTGGATCTCTTTTGGCGTAGCTTCGATGTATGCCGTGGGGAAGAACCCATTGGTGTAGATTCTATACTCGCGGCCATCAATTTCGCCTCGCTTCACAATCTCACGTAGCCATTTATCGTCTGTCAATTCTTCTAATGTTAAACCTTCGTACAAATAAATTTCATTCATATTCTTCCTTTCCTACGTAATTATTATCTTTTGATAGCTGGCTTTAGCTTTAGCCCTGGAGTCGGCTCGCTTTGGCTCATTTAACGGACGCTCAAGGAGGGGAAATGAATCGAAACACCTCCTGTCGCCTTCTACCGCGAGATAGCTTTATTCAGATTATGCCTACGGGTGGAACCAATAAACCCAATTAAGAATGACTTTTCACTATCTTCTGGTCGCACCAGCTATGTTAACTAACTAGAATGGGAGCTCGTCGCTTTCCATTTCGACTGGCTCAGCTTGATCTAGGATAATCTGGCCTTCGTCTTTCTGTGGCTTAGTGTCGCCTGGCTTATTCATGCGAACGCTACCATTGGTGAAGTCAGAGTCGCTATACTTTTCGCCTTCATTCTTCCACACCTCAATCTCTACTTCAGGCTTCTTCTTGAGTAGCTTATCGTAGGTTTGCTGGTAGGCAGAGATAACAGCTTCTTTTCCATTCTTGCTCTCGCAAATTTCCACAGCCTTCTGGGCAGCTTCTTTAGTAGCACCTAGTACCATCATAAGATTGCGCTGGTGTAGGCAACGCCAGTTAGCATTATTAAACGATAGCCAATGCGTAGACTTAGGATACTTGTAGTCGTCCTCAACGAACTTGAAGTCCTGAGCTACAGAGCCAGTTGGAATCTCGTGGATGTCCACGCTCTCTACCTTAACTTTGTAAACGCCAGCTGGAGCGTAGTCCTTGAACTCTCCACCTGCACTCTTTTCAATCTCATCCCAATTCATCTTATGCTCCCTTCTTTAACTTGCCGATTAGCAAGTTGTTAATATCTACTTCGCTCAGCTTGACTTCTCCAGTCATGCCGATGCGGTTCTTAGCTAGCGCAACACTATCGCTCTCTAGCTGTAGGTAACGCTCATTGTTAGCGTCCTTCCTGAGATAGAAGATGTTGTCGCACCATTCTACAAACGCGTTTAGCGTGAGTGGGTCAATCTTTGGCGTAATCTGCTCGATAGTAGTGCCATCGCTATCAAGCATGTCTTTCTTGTCTGCGTGTGCTAGCAGACAAATGCCATAGCCCTTCTTGTTAAGCGCAATTAGCATGGGCAATAGTTTAGTTCGTATCTCATTCTCGAGCACCTGCTTACCATTGCCGTAGCCACCGTTAGAACGGTTAAGCGTTTCGTCTAGGTGGTGCTTATCAATGCCCGCCACCTTTTCCACAGCCAAGCGCACTAGCCAGTCAGCAGTATCGATGACAAGATAGTTGTACTCTCGCTCTGGAGTTTTCCACAATTCCACAAGGATGTTGTAGAACTCGTCGAGCTTAGTAATCTGCTCGGTGCGGTCAGTCTTTAGAAAGTTAGCCCCGCCCTCGATGTCTAGGATTAGACTTCGCTTTAGCGTAGAAGCTAGCGTAGTCTTGCCTGCACCTGGCAAAGAATACACCATGAACTTTGGCGCTGTTGGCGTAGGCTCTTTTAGAATTTTCATTCCTTAGCCTTTCTTCAAATTGTACTTTAATATTTTGTTATTGGGTTGCCCCACTATTATTATAGTTCTCTTATGTTAAGTCTGCAACCCATTGCTCTGCAGCAAAATCACGCTTGTCGTGGAGACATTTATAGATGTCTTTCTCGATACTGTTCTGCGTCTGCAAATACCAATAGAACATACAACGCTTTTGCCCAAGACGCCTAATGCGGCCACGAGCCTGTACGCTTGTGCTTAGAGAATAGTTTGGGCTAACAAAGCATAGGTGTCGCATAAACTGTAGGTTTAGTGCCTCGCCGCCGCTCAGGTAGTGTGCTATCACAATGTCGCGTGGGCCAATAGTATTGATAGTAGGTATCTCGTGGTGCGATCCATCGATTCTCCACACTCTAGCGCCTTTTGGTAGCACCTTAGCTGCGATCTCTGCTAGAGTATCTTCTTCTTGGATGTAGTTGCAGAAGAATACACAGGTGTCGCCTAGGTTCTCAATGAAGTCAGCAAGCCACTCCTGTTTCTCTTTAGTGAAACATAGCTGACGCAAATAATGGCATAGCTCTGGCGCACTCTCAATTAGTTCGCCGTCTAGCTTAGTCCTAGTCTTGATGACCTTCTTGTACTCGCTTGGACATTTGAACTTGATGACATTGTGCGTCTCGCGTGGTAGCTGCTTCTCGGCAGCAGTGGTGTCTGGGATGTGGGTAATGTCTCGCCACGTAGCCTGTAGCTTCTCTTCGTCTAAGTAGCGTGTGATTTCAGGGAAGCCTCGGAACGTCTGCATGATGCAGTGCTCTCGCACAAATTGTGTCTTATTCTTGAACTTACCGCATGCAACCATATAGTTTAGGAAGTCAATCCACTTATCGCCTGGCGTGGCTGTGAACCCAGTCCAGTATTTAGTAGTCTGGCATATCTCTCGGAACGCCTTGCCCATCCCGCTCGAGTAGCTTTTGCCTTT